>Ga0310345_10004582_pt1 | contig 12509 bp, 10 predicted proteins | sample HC15DNA20500_MG_FD_204667 | JGI IMG/M metagenome (GOLD analysis project Ga0310345, IMG submission 204667) | Marine microbial communities from station ALOHA, North Pacific Subtropical Gyre - HC15-DNA-20-500_MG | ecosystem: Environmental > Aquatic > Marine > Oceanic | place: Pacific Ocean: North... | reverse complement strand
AGCTGCGGGCTCTTCCGCTGCTTCAGCTGCGGGCTCTTCCGCTGCTTCAGCTGCAGGCTCTTCCGCTGCTTCAGCTGCAGGCTCTTCCGCTGCTTCAGCTGCAGGCTCCTCCGCTACTTCAGCTGCGGGCTCCTCCGTTGCTTCAGCTGCGGGTTCTTCCGCTACTTCAGCTGCGGGTTCTTCCGCTGCTTCAGCTGCGGGCTCTTCTGTTGCTTCTTCTGCAACGGGTTGTTCTTCCGTTTCCTCTGCGGTCTTTTCTGCAACTTCGCCAGAATCTGCTGCTTCAGCCAATTCCTCTGCGATGGCAACCGCTGATTCTTCTTCCATCTGCTCCAGATCGGGGATCTCGTCGGGAATGTTCTCAGGAACCGATCCTGGAGTGGTCGGTGATTCACCCTCAGCGGCTTCCGCATAGAGGGCCGCTAGCTGAGCGCTTTCCTCCTCGGTGACCTCTTTGAGGCTCAGGCCAATCTTTCGGTTTTCGTCATCGACCTTGATCACCTTCACGTCGATGACCTGACCGATCTGAACCTTCTCTTCGGGAGTCTCTACTTTTTCCTCGGAGAGCTCCGAAATATGGAGCAATCCTTCAAGGTCTTCTTCCATCTGTACAAAGGCGCCGAAGTTCGTGGTCTTGGTCACCGTTCCTCGCACCACAGTGCCAACGGAGTAGGTCTCGGGAATGTCACGAACCCAGGGATCCTCTTCCATCTGCTTGAGTCCAAGAGCAATCCTCTTACGGTCCTGGTCCACTTCGAGAACCACAGCATGGATCTCTTCGCCCTTCTCGATCTTTTCAGAAGGATGGATAATCTTACGGGTCCAGGACATATCGCTGACATGCAGGAGACCGTCGATGCCATCTTCCAGTTCAACGAACGCACCGTAGTTGGTGAGGTTTCGCACCTTGCCACTGATGTAGTGCCCGACAGGATACTTCTGAGCAACGATCTCCCAGGGATTCACCTCGACCTGCTTCATTCCGAGACTGATTTCCTGCTTATCCTTCTTGATCTCCAGGACAACCACTTCGACCTCTTGCCCCTCCTCGACAACCTCTTTCGGGTTGGCGATGCGACGGGTCCAGGACATCTCGGACACGTGAACGAGTCCTTCGATCCCCTCTTCCAATTCGATGAACGCACCGTAAGAGAGCACGTTGACGACCTTACCTGTGATTTTGGATCCGATCGGAAAACGGTCCTCGATGTCATCCCACGGACTCGGTTGAGTCTGCTTCAGGCCGAGTGAGATACGCTCACGTTCCTTGTCGATCTTCAATACCTTGACGTCGATCTCCTGCTCCACCGTCAAAATCTCACTGGGATGGTTGATCCGACCCCAGGACATGTCAGTGATGTGAAGCAAGCCATCGATTCCTCCGAGATCAACGAACGCCCCGAAATCGGTGATGTTCTTGACGATCCCCTTGCGTACCTGTGAGAGTTCAATCTCACCCAAGAGGTTCGATTTCATCTCGTCACGACGCTCTTCGAGAAGCTTCCGACGACTCACGACGATGTTCATCCGCGGTTCATCGATCTTGATAATCTTGCATTCAAGATCGCGCCCAACGAACTCAGCAACATCACCGACCCTACGGATGGCGATTTGAGAAGCGGGCAAAAACACGGGAACACCGATATCGATCAGAAGACCACCCTTGATCTTCCGCATCACACGACCGGTGACGACATCGCCCTCGTTATGGGTCTCGACAACTTTTTCCCAGCCCTTGATACGGTCAGCTTTACGCTTCGAGAGCATGATCCGACCATCGATCTCATCGACTTCTTCGATGAGAACATCGACTTCGTCACCAGCGTTGACTTCAGCACCCTCGAAATGGCTGACCGGGACTTCGCCTTCGGCCTTGTAACCAACGTCTACGATGACCCAATCGCTGCTGACACTGACCACCCTACCGGTGATGATCTTGTCTTCCTCGAAATCGACTACCGAATCGCGAAGGATCTCATCGACCCTCTCCACCGATTCTCCCTGGAGATATTCGCGTACCTTTTCCTCCAGAGATTCACCCCGGAGGTCAAATTGCTTGAGTAGTTCTGGCTTGGCCATGAAAAGGCCTCTTCTTTCGGGTTACGAACTGCGCGGAGCCCGGGCTCGACCTTCGTGCCCGTCCTTGGCTCTCTGCGTCTCGTCCTTGTTTTTCCCGGAGCTCATGCGGGCGACCTTCGCCCACCCGACCTGCCGGGTTCATTCATTCCATTCACTGGGTCACAGGAGAGCGACCCGTTACTGGCATCCGATCCACCAACGAGCTCTAGCATCGCCTCCTTCAGGCGCTTCAACGCATCGTCATCGGCCTCCCCTTCGGGGAAATCGATGGCATCGCCAAACCGGACCTCAGTCCTGATCGGCCGCGGAAACAGTCTCCCTCTACCCATGGCCCGGTTACTACCGACGACCATCGCAGGCACCACCGGAACCGCGGCAAGGCGGGCGAGTCGAAGCACGCCTCGCTTGAACCTTCCCAGTCGCCCGTCGCGACTGCGGGTTCCCTCCGGGAACACCAGTACGCCACCACCTTGCGAAAGGCGATCACGAATCGCCCGGAATCCGGAGATCCCGACCCCTTCACGCTCAAGAGGCAGAGCATTCAACCCTCTCAAGATCCAACCCAACGGCGCAGGACTGAAAAGTGAACTGCGCGCCATGAAGGTCAGCGGTCTTTTCAGGACCACTCCAGCCAACACCGCATCCAGGTGGCTACAGTGGTTCACCGCCAACAGGAAAGGTCCTGTCTCGGGCACTTTTTCCACATCGACACCCCGATGCCGGAAGTAAATCCGGCAACTCAGCCGCGCCATTGCGCGGATCAGGAGGTAGAACCAGTTGGCCCCCGGTTCCAAGCCCGTGGGATCCTCTCCATGATCTTAGAAACCACCTCTTCGACAGTGAGAGTGGTGGTATCAATCAGTTCTGCGTCCGCTGCCGCCTTTAACGGCGACACTTCTCTTTCGCTGTCAGACGTATCTCGTTTGACCAGTTTCTTTCGTACTTCCTCGACCGAGATTTCCTCGCCAAGGCTATCTCTAAACTCGAGCTGTCTCCTCCTCGCTCTCTCCTCTACGGAAGCGGTGAGAAATATCTTCACCGGAGCGTCCGGGAACACGACCGTTCCCATATCTCGGCCCTCGGCAAACACGGGCCGATCTACTGGCAAGTTTCGCTGTAGCGGCAGCACTGTCCTTCTCACCTCTGGATCGTCGGAAACGTGGTGAATCTCCCCGGTGACCCGGGTTGAATACAGCACGGAACCAGGATCGATACCGTTCACCTCAACCCAAAAGGTATCGGAGCCAGCAACGATCTCCAGAGGGTCTTCTTTCAGCAACGAAAGCACGCGATCCCGATCAGGAAACGCGACTCCCGTCTCGAGAGCCAACCACGTCAGTGCCCGATATACACGGCCACTGGAGAACATCCGTCCACCACAACAGGCCGCCAATTCACGAGCAACACTGCTCTTACCACAGCCCGCAGAACCATCGATGGTCGCGATCTGCAGATCCAAGCCACCCTCCCGCGATTCAAGCCGCGAAAAACCAAACCTTCCGGAACCCACCAGGAGCCACCATAAAGGATCGGCACAAGCCCTATAAACTACGGATCCAGAGGGGATTGCGCAAGTTCATCCCGGGTCTCTCGGTCGCTTTGCTGGCAACTTGCTGAGACACGATGACGGGTCAGACTCCAGCCAAGACCCACTGCCATCATCACGAACAGGGGTACTGAGGCGATCCCCGGTACCAACATCGCTGATATCGAAACCAGCAGCAGGTAGAGCAGATACAATCGTTCGACCCCCGTCGCTCGCCTCGAACCGGTCGCATGGGGATCCTTGGGGGTCCTTTCAAAGACGGTCACTCGACCCCGTAATCCGTCGAAAACCGACCTGGACACGTGTAAAGACAGGCCTAGCCCGAGGATCATCAATCCCCAGATTTCAACCAGCCGAGAGCGAAGACCTGCCCGATCGACACCCAGATAGAACAGGCCGATGCTGACGGTGGCCGCCAGAAAGAAGCAAAGATCGATCCAGCCCATCAGGGACAGAGGAATCGCACCGTACTCCGGATGGGAACTCCAGACCCAACGTTGCCACCAGGTCAACGGCGAAACGATCGTCAATAGAACCAACAGAGGAGCCACCAGAGATCCGCCCAGGATTGCCAGCAAGTCGAAGCGTTGCAGCAGACCCTCTCGACCAGGATTTTGCACCTGAGAAGACAGCACTTGCATCCCCCCGGCTACCCAACGCCGTTGCTGGGTACGCAACGACCCGAAGCTCTCGGGAAGATCTGAATCGCAAACCACCTGATCGAGATATCGAAATTTCCAACCTCGCCTCCAGGCCCGCAACGACAGCTCCATGTCTTCCACCACCGTGTCGCCGCTCCAACCGCCGGAATCTTCGATGGCAGTGCGACGCCAGATTCCAGCAGTTCCGTTAAAGTTGAAGAATCGACCCGCCGCTGCCCTGGCCCGGTGTTCGATGCGAAAATGCCCGTCGAGAAGACGAGCCTGCGCCCGGGTCAAGAGAGAAACATCTCGGTTACGGTATCCCCATCGGGTCTGCACCATCCCCACCTTTAGATCATCGAAGACTCGAACAGTCCGCTTGAGAAAATCGGAAGGAACCGTGAAATCGGCATCGAAGATCGCCACCAGTTCTGCCTCACTGCGCAGTAACCCTGCCGCCAGGGCACCGGCCTTGAAACCGTTGCGTTCGCTTCGTTGGATATGAACGATGTCGAGACCGGCACTTCTACCTTCGGCGACCCCTGCTTCGATCAGGCATTCTGATCCATCGTCGCTATCATCGAGGATCTGAATCTCCAGCCGCTGCCGTGGCCAGTCCAGATCATGGAGACTCCGGATGCATCGCAAAGCCACCTCTGCATCCCGGTAGACCGGAATCTGAATCAGCACCAGGGCCACCGGATCTTCGTCACCAACCGCAACAGGCAGTGGAAACTCGACACCAGATCGGGCTTCGATCAGTAGCAGCAGTCTGTGGATACCAAACAGAGAAATGATCCCGACAAGCAACAGATAAAACAGTTCGAGGAACAAGAGCCTTTATCCGAATAGTGGCTCGAGAAGAGGTACACCTTCCCCCCCGTAGCCACGCGCATCGAGCCAACGATCAGTAAATCCGAGCGCCAACGAAATCGCGTCGAGACGGCGACGCCAGTCGTCTCCACGTTTGTTCGCCAGTTCTTCGGGATCCACCTCGATGACAACTCTTGTGCCAGCACAACGAGCCCGGTAGATGGAAAAACCTTCCCCCGACAGAATCGCCTCGATCGCTTCCACCTTCCTGAGCAGATCGACGTCAACTTCCGTGCCGACCGGCACCCGGCTGGCAAGGCACGGCCGCGCGGGGCGATCCCAGCTGGGTAAACCGCGCTGTCGGGCCAGAGCTCTTACCTGCGACTTACCGATTCCAAACTCACGAAGCGGACTCTCCACTCCACGCTCCCCGGAAGCCCGCATCCCAGGTCGGTCTCCTGCATCGTCGGAGGCCTGGGCACCATCGACGATGGTGTGCCCCTGTAATTCCTCGGCGGCGAGGATCAGATCGTAGAGCTCCGACTTGCAGTGATAACAACGATCGCCGTTATTGGCGCGATATCCAGGCCTCGACAGTTCATCGGTAGTCATCTCAAGATGGCGAATGCCGACGGCATCGGCACTGCGGCGAGCTGCTTGCCGTTCTTGCTGGGACAGACTCGGTGATACACCGGTCACTGCCACGGCATCCGAATCGAGATATTGAAAAGCAAGGGAAGCCATCACTGCCGAGTCGACTCCCCCGGACAAGGCAACCACCACTGGACGATGATGATGAAGCCACCGCCCCAGGTCTTCGAGAACGCTCTGGGCGGGAAGGGCCGAGTTGGAGGGAACTGGCTCAGCAGTTCCCCCCAACCGGTCAGATCGGTTAGATGTCGTAATAGAGTGCAAACTCATAGGGATGGGGGCGAAGCCGTAGTTCGTCCACTTCCTTCTCCCGCTTGTAATCGACCCAGGTCCGGATCGCATCGCTTGTGAAAACATCTCCAGCGAGAAGGAACTCATGATCCTTCTCCAGTTCAACCAGGGCTTCATCGAGAGAGCCTGGCGTACACGGTACTCCCGCCAGCTGTTCTGCTGGAAGATCGTAAAGATCCTTGTCCAGAGGTTCTCCCGGATCGATCTTGTTCTTGATCCCATCGACCGCCGCCATCATGAGAGCAGAGAATGCGAGGTATGGGTTACAGGAAGGATCGGGGCAACGGAATTCAAACCTGCGTGCACTCGCACTTGAAGCCGTAACCGGGATCCTTACCGCAGCGGATCGGTTTCTGGACGAGTAGGCGAGGCGAGTCGGTGCCTCGAAACCAGGAACCAGTCTCTTGTAGGAATTGGTGGTCGGATTGGTCAGGGCAACCAGCGCCGGCGCATGCTGAAGAATTCCTCCGATAGCGTAGGTCGCCATCTCGCTCATCCCTGCATACCCATCTCCGGCAAACTGATTGATGCCGTTCTTCCATATCGAAAGATGCACATGCATGCCACTGCCATTGTCATTCCAGACCGGCTTGGGCATAAAGGTGACCGACTTGCCATGCTGCAACGCAGTGTTCTTGACGATGTACTTGTAAGTCATCAACTGATCTGCAGCTATTTTCAGCGGAGCGTACTTGATGTCGATCTCCGACTGACCGGCGGTCGCGACCTCATGATGCTGGCATTCAATGTCGAGCCCACAGTTGATGAGATTTTGCATCATCTCGTTTCGTAGATCGTGGTGTTTGTCAGTGGGAGGAACCGGGAAGTAGCCCTCCTTATAGCGCGGCTTGTAGCCGAGGTTCGGCCCTTCGTCACGCCCGGTGTTCCAACGACCTTCGATACTGTCGACAAAGTAGTAACCGGAATGCTCGTTTTGATCAAAACGGATGTCATCAAAGATGAAGAACTCCGCCTCCGGTCCGCAGTAACAATCGTCACCTATTCCGGAGCCACGAAGGAACTCTTCCGCTTTACGCGCTATGTTGCGAGGATCTCGGGCGTAAGGCTCGTGGGTGATCGGATCTTTCACATCACAAATCAGAACCAACGTCTTCATTTTCGGAAAAGGATCGATCCATGCTGTTTCCGGATCGGGAACGATCAGCATGTCACTTTCTTCGATCCCCTTCCAGCCACGCATACTGGAACCGTCGAATCCCAAGCCATTGGTAAAGGTATCTACCCCCAGGCCTGTGGCTGGAATCGTGAAATGCTGCCAAAGACCAGGGAAATCCATGAAGCGGAAATCAATCGCCTCGACTTCCGCGCTCCTGACCAGTTCTAGGACCTCATTGACGGTCACATCCACTCCCTCCACCGGCTATCTGATTACCGGTCTTTCTGGCTAGCCTTTTCGGCTCGCTGCCCCTAAACCCCACCGATACTGAAAATGACCGCTAAACCTTGGCAGTCTTCAGATCGCTTCCGACCCCGTTTCACCTGTTCTGATTCTCATCGAATCCGAAAGAGCACCAACATGGGTGATGATTTCGTGACCTTCCGATCTCAACACCTCCAGCACTTGCTTCGTCGGCTCCAAAAAGTTCTCGTTCACTGCAACTTCCACTCGAAGGGCGTGATCACCAGTAGGACCTTTCGATTCAGCAGTGAGTACTTCTACTTCCCCAACCGTGAATCGAACAATCCCCTGCTCTGCAAATCTCTCTTTGAGGAGATCCAACACCTCGGCCTGGATGATGATAACAACCCAGTACACGACGAACTCCTCACTCTTCTTCCGCACGCCTGGTGAGTAGAATCTCGACCCCCTCTTCCACCGAGAGGCCATCATGAACGATGCGATACACCGTTTCTGCTATAGGCATCTCGACCGCCCTTCTCACACACAGTTCATGCACCGCTTGGCAGGTCGGTACACCTTCGGCCACCTGCTCCATCGAATCGAGCACGGCACCGACTTTTTCGCCGGAACCCAACCTGTAACCCACTTCTCGATTCCGCGAGTGCCCACTGAAACAGGTGACGACGAGATCACCGATACCGGCGAGGCCCGAGAAAGTTTCTCGCGCTCCACCCAGAACCGAACCCATCCGCGAGATCTCAGCCGTACCGCGCGTGACCAGCGCCGCAACGGTGTTGTCACCGAATCCTCGACCGATTGCAATGCCACACCCCAGAGCCACTACATTTTTCAGTGCCCCCGCCCATTCCACCCCTGTCCGATCATCACTGCGGTAGATCCGGAAGCGAGGGGTCCCTAACGCATCCTGGATGGAACGGGTGCGCTCATGATCGGGATGGGCGACCACCAGGGCGGTAGGCAGATCTCGGATCACTTCTTCGGCGTGACTGGGCCCGGAAATCACGGCAGGCTCATTCGTTACGCCACATTGCTTGAGGATCCCCGTCGGCAATTCCATCGTTTCTCGTTCCACCCCTTTGGAGGCAGAGACCCAGCAGGCACCTCGGGGTAAATCCGCTCCGGGACCCGACATGTATTCCCTTAACAGCTGGGTCGGCACGGCGCTGATGACGATATCGGCGTCAGGAGCAGGGCCCTCTCCTGCAATTGAAACTTCAAATCCGGCGCCCAGAGAAAAGTCCCGGAACAGCCCATGTTCGCCTCGGGCCAGTTCTTCGGCACGCTCCCGGCGTCGGCAATGGATCGTGACATCGGCTCCTGCCTGGCGAGCCACATGGGCCAGCGCCGTTCCCCAGGTACCCGATCCGGCGATCAAGACTCTCATCAGGGACTCTCTTTCCGACTCATCTGGCGATATTCCTGGATATTGGAACGGTGCCGAACCACGACCAGGCAAGAGAGCGCCAGCAGCACCCCACCCAGGATTTGCCTTGAACCCTCGATCGTGTCGGTAGTGCGCAGCAATGGAGCGACTGGATCGTCCCATAACAACAGCGAAATCGAGATCAGGACTCCGGTAACCGCAGCCGCCACCGATGCCATCCCGACCGATCCCAGTAGTCCCCTCACCAGTAACCAGGCCGCAAACATCGTCACAGCAATCCCTGGTTCCAGCGCCAGCAACACTCCTCCGGTGGTGGCCACCCCTTTTCCTCCGCGACCCTTCAAGAACGGAGAAAAGCAGTGCCCCAGTACCGCCACAGCTCCGATCAACAACGACTGGATTGAATGCATACCGGAATACTGGGCGAAGAAAATCGGCGCAGCACCCTTGGTCACATCGAGGCTCAATCCGACCACCCCGTACCATCTTCCCAGGTTCCGGCTCAGGTTGGTCGCGCCGGGATTTCCACTTCCGGCGCGCAGAAGATCGATTCCCTTGGTCTTTGCGATGAGCCATGCGAACGGAATCGAACCGTACAGAAACGACAGCAGCAGCAACCACAAGACTTGAGAGGAGAACAAATCGTCAATCATGGCCAGGAAAACCTGCCCCGACGAGAAGTGGAATACCAGAGGGAATCCACCCGGGGTTAGCAGGTCCGCAGCGAGTCCGCCGGGTCCAACCATCGGACGCTTCCCACCTTCCCGTGGGTTCCCGGAGCGGAACAGTCCTCTCCGGTCAAAGATGCAGTACACAACCGGGAATAGAGAGGCGCAACCCCGACCCAATAGCATTCCAGATCTTTCCCGGCTGCTGGAGGAGATCGCCGCTGTGCCGTAGGCTTGGGTAGAGGAGGAGATTCTTGAGCCGATATGACCGCCAGCAAAGAACCCGCGGAGGTCAACAACTCGATGAACGGTGGCGACAATTACGGATCCTACTGGTCGGTTGTGGAGGAGTCGGCACTCCCCTTGCACAATCTCTGGTAGGCAGCGGGATCGGTTTTCTGACCATCCTCGACGGTGACCGTGTCCGTGAAACAGACCTTCACCGGCAAATCCTGTTTCAAGATCGAGACGCTCAACAATCGGTCGCCAAGGCCACTGCGGCATTGAGGTCTCTTGAACGGATCGGCGGAAGGACCCGGATCGAAGCTCTCCCCGACATGCTCACTCCTGCCAATGCGGCCAGCCTCTTTTGCCGTCACGACGTCATTCTCGATGCCACTGACCACATCCCTGCCCGACTTCTCATCGATAGAACCGCACTGGCCACCGGTGTCGGCTGGATTCACTCGGCTGCCATTTCAGATCGCTGGGTGGCAGCCTCCTTCCTGCCACCAGGGAGTCCTTGCTACCACTGCTGGGTCCCTGAACCGCCACAACCGGATTCGATCGGAAGTTGTGAATCAGAAGGAGTGCTGCCGGTCGCCTGCTTGGCAGCGGCCACAGCAGTACTTCGGCTTCTGACATCCTATCTTCGCTCCAGCACGCGATCAGACGGGGCCGAAAATACCAGAACGATCATTCGCGGATCAGTCGCCGCCGGAGAAACCATTGTGACCTTGCCCACCGACCCCGATTGTCGGTACTGCTCTGGAGGTAAGATCGAATCGTCACGGCTTCGATCCGCTGACAGGGTCCATCTTCGAAAACTATGTGGAGCAGGATCGATCGAGACATGGCTAGACCTGGATTTCGACGAGATAGAGGTTCGTCTGGGTCGATTGGGAAAGAGCCTCGATATTTGTCGGGGTTCGGTCTCGCTACGAGCTGAGGACGAGAATGGTGCACTCATTTGCTACCATGACGGCAGAGCTCTGATCACCGGAAACCACGGCCAGAAGATCGAAAACGCCCGCACCCTTCTCAGTCATTGGCTCGGAGAGGACGCTCTAGCTCGGTATTGAACAGCGCTGGTGTAGATTGAAACGCAACCGAGTGGCCACATTCCCGCACACGCGTAACCGCATGAAAAACGTAGAAATCGGCGTCAGCAAGTGGTTCTAGTTCGGGGCCAACCGCAACTTTCGACGCTCATCACCGATGAGGTGGAACAGTCGCTCTCGATCCCGCTCGTGCTGAAGTTGGGATTCGAAAACTTGTTCCCTTGCCGACTGGAGCAACCGATGGAGACGCTCCGTACGATCAAGACGCTCCTCGACAAGTTGCAGAACATTCTGGAACTTCTTCTGTCCAAAAACGTCATCAAAGAGACGGTGGTAGAAAGGCAACAATAACGGAGCGAAATCCTGCGGATCGAGGAAGTCGTAATCCTCTTCGTTGAGACAGATCAGCTCACCGATAGCAATCTTCAGATTTCGTTCGGCAAACTTCATCATTTCTCGAATGCGACCCACCGTAGAATGCTTGAGTAGGTCTACCAGATAACCACCCTCAAGCCAGTCCTGCACCGAGAAGTGACTGCGAGCAGTGAGTACAAAGTTGCGCGCCGAACTGAGGTAGTCATTGGCACGTGAAACACAGAACAGTGCATCGTCCAGGTTGGTGAGGTCTTCAGTCAGGATGTTCCACTTGTTTTCAGTCGCTTCAAAGTTGTCGGAGATGGCGAGCACGGGTTCGTCACCGGAGAGGTCGAAACTACTGAGCGCAGTGGTCCGCTCTGACTGCAGCCCTTGAATTTTGTCGTGGAACACCCGGAAGGTGGCGAGCTTCTCGGAAGTGTCGTTGATGTTGAGTTCTAGATCTTCGAGCTCAACAAGGATCTCCGGACGCATTCCAAGTGAAAGAAACGAGGAAAGAAGCGGCTCCAGGTCGAGCTTGTGATCTTCCTCGGCGATGCTGAGTGCGATCTCCTGGAAACTGACCCCACACAGGTGGTCGCCAGCACCAGAGTCTTGTTCAGGGTAAACATCGAGAACTTCATGAAGTTGATCCCGATAAACACGAAGAAAATGAACACGAGTCGCAAGGCGTTGTTCCTTCTCGAGCTTGATCTGGCAATAACCCAGCTCCTTCTCGATCTTCTCCAGACGGCGAATCAGGGACAAGTCTTTGCGCATCGATTGTTCCTTCCCGCATTCTTCTCCGGGGATGAAGGAGAAGAGGAAAATTCCGGTCGAGATTGGAAATCGCACACGCAAAAAGGATCGCGTGACACGCTTGACGTGAGAGGTCCCCCCTCTCCACGTCAGTCAGGATCGTCTCGAAAATCCCGGGATAAACACTCTTGGGACTTGCGAAGCCGACCCCGTCCAACCAAGATCGAATCGTACCACAAACCACATCGAAATTGCACGGGTGCAGTTTGCTGAGTTCTAAATCTGTCATGAAAGAGACGCTTCGATGCCATTAGGGATGCTGATCTTCCTGACCCTCCTCCATAGTCATGCTCCTGCAAACGATGACCCGAAAGTACCGATTTTGATCAAAGGTGCAGTGGCTCCGTTACCCTATTCGAGGGGAGAACGACATGAATGGGAATGGACACACGACGGAATCCCTGTCGGTAAAACTACGATTCAGTTGTTGGCCCCGAAAGAAGATCAGCCTGGCTGGACCCTCGATGCTCGGCTGCGCTGGAGTCGACAGGGCCGTTCGATCGATCTACGTCAACTGACCAGTTTCCTCTCACCTTCCCTGAAGCCGATCAGTACCCGTAAGGAAAGGAGGATCGAGGCCCTGGGTGCCGGCTCGAGGC
>Ga0310345_10004580_pt1 | contig 12512 bp, 6 predicted proteins | sample HC15DNA20500_MG_FD_204667 | JGI IMG/M metagenome (GOLD analysis project Ga0310345, IMG submission 204667) | Marine microbial communities from station ALOHA, North Pacific Subtropical Gyre - HC15-DNA-20-500_MG | ecosystem: Environmental > Aquatic > Marine > Oceanic | place: Pacific Ocean: North... | reverse complement strand
CTAACCACCTTCTTGCTGCAGGTTTAATTACTTCTCCAATCCTTCTTGTCATATAGGTTTGTATTGACTCTGAAGGTGGAGTTGTTCCAAATAACTCGTCTCTTATTTCGGTTAGTATGCGAGGAAATTCCGTTACCCAAATATCCTGTTTTCCGCCAATATGAGTAATAGGTCTACCAACCGATGATTCTAATAACTTAAGAGCTGCTTTAGCTTCTTTTGTATTTCGAAAGGGTTTATTGACCAAGGAAGTTCGTATTAATTCTTCCATTAACACTACATTCCAATTATTCTCCGTCTTTACTTTTTTACCCCCACTAATCTTATTATTATCCCCCCAAGCTTTATCGTAAATATCCTGCTTAAATTCACCAGATTTCCAAGTTTGATAAGCATGTTCTACTGATTTGTAGTCTTCGCCTTTATATGTAAAAGGTCTATTGGCAAGATTGCTAAGAATAGACTTACCGCCTCTTCCCCAATAAACATTAAAGGGTTCCTGCGTAGTAGTTTCTACTACGTAATCAGGTAGTTCTGCATGTACTTCCATGTACTCAAAAATACCATGTAGGTACTTCCATGTTTTAGGTGCTCTCTTTTCTAATTCAGCTAGTCCAGTCCCTATACCGGCTTGAGGCAGGAATATATCTTTACCAGTAGGGATTTTTAGGAATGCGGCGTTAATAACTCGTTTGTTCTCTTCTAACTCATCATCTGTAAAAAAGCTGTCCTCAGTCATGGACGGCTTTTTCTTAGTTGGGATACCAAAAGCATTGGCTAACCCTCTAATAACTGCCTGTCCTTTTTTACCAACTTTTTTTAGGTTATCACCAAAGATAAAGATTTTATCTGGGTTATTCTCCGCGTCCTCTACCGTCCATTCTTCTTTACCTTCATCTATTCCAAAGAATGTAATATTCCCAAATCTTGCTTTACCTTTAGGTTTCTTTGCAGCTATTCTTTCTTCTAGTACATGTGCGTGACTTAGCTTATTATCAACCTTTTTAAAATAGATTAAGGTTCTATTATCAAATAAGTCACCTTCAATTTGTTCAAGAATCCACTCTCTACGTGCATCTAATTTTTGTCGTTCTTCTGTAGTTAATGTACTTACAGCAATTGGATCATTGCCTTCTAGCCAAGCTTTATAGTTATCAACAGCTACTGTTACATTACCATTAGTATTAAACGGAGTTCCTTTGAAAAAGTCAGCTGACCAAGGATTCCCAAAATGTTTCTCAGGGGTTACATGCGGGATATCATCCCCTTCATTAACCCGTAGTGTATAAACTGAAGTATCAGGATTATCTTTAGCAAACTGTATAGCATTTTGCCAACCCTTAATGATTTGGACTATACCGCCTATTATTGAATCCTTCTTTTTAGGTTTCTTCTTAGCTTTTACACGCCTATTAAATTCTTGAGCTGCGTAGCTAATTTCTCCTTCAAGTCTGTCAATTGCTTGTTCGTTAAGTTTTTTAGCTACGGGGTTCTCTGGCTTCTCTTCTTTTTTCTTAGCTAATGCTGATTTTCTATTCTTTATAAAACCTTGAAGTGATTTGTTATCCAATTTTTCAAATAGCTTATCTAATTCATCACGTATTTTCTTTTCAAGGAAAGGAATTTTCTTTCTTGTGAATTGAATTTTCGAGGCTAGTTCCTGTTTTTTCTTTATCGCTTCACGCCTCGCCTTCAGCTTCGCTGCGGCTCGGCTAAAAGATGTTTCTCTAAATCCTTGAACAACGGTTAGGAATTGATCTCCGTATTCTACTTCAGCTGCAACTTTCTTAATTAAAATTTCTGATGTATACCCGAAACCTGCAGTTTTTTCTTTAATAATAGCGTTAACATATTCTTTATTTTTACGAGCTTTTTTAAAGGCCTTAACAGACATAGTTTCTTCTGTGTATGTCATTACCCGGTTTTCACCTACTTTTCCTCTTATAACACGAACATACCCTGAAGCTGGAGGAGGTCTATTATAAGCAGCAGTAAACGCATCTCTTTTGTTTCTAAGATTATCTATATGCGTTTTCATCCGCCGTATCGTTTCAGTAACTGCTACCTCATCTAATATGGCATCTTTAGTTTTAGCTACGATATCTACAATTTCATCATAGTATGTATTTATTCCTTTCCATCTAGTGCTGGGCCCATCTGCTACTTGCGAATGGACTTCCTTCATTGTCTTTTTCTCGGATTTCTCGAGATCTTTAATTTCTTTTAGTTTTGTTCTTCTCGCCAATTCCGCAGTAATAACGTTTTCATCTTCAATATTCTTCTTATCTCGAGCAATTTTAAGTTGTTTTTTTAATTGAGCAGGTGATGCATTAACTACGCCCTTAATACTGCCTAAAGTACCTTCCTTAAATCTAGGGTCTATTCCCGCAAGTTTATCTTTAATCTTATTTAAAGTTTTTTCCTGGGAATCTGTTAATTCTCTAAATTTATATATTTCAGCTAGTGTATCAAGAGCTTTATCTAGCTCTTCAGGATCAGTAGCAGGGTCAGTAAGTTTTTTAACGTTTATAGATCTTACAAGTTTCTTAAACTCAGAATCCTCTATTGGAGTATGAGGTTTTTCTTCTGTAGGTTTCTCAGGAGTTTTGTCAGTAAATACTTTCTTTGCCCTGGTAATGAAAGGTTCTAACCCACGAGTAAGGTCTTGCTTTTCATTCTCTAATGTTCTGATAGCAGCGGTATCAGGAAAGCCTTCTTGTCCAAGAATTTCATCAATTTCTTTATCAATCTCAGCTATACGTGCTTCTTTACCTTCTTTAGTTTTTAAGAACTTCTTTTTAGCTTTGGCTTCCTCTTCTTCTTTTTGCCTAGCTAGTATGTTTTCTTTATCTTTTTTATATCCTTCTTTTTCTATTTTAGTTTCTTCTTCTGTTAATACAGTTTCTAACTTAGTATTAAGTTCGTCCCGTATTCTTTCGTATTTTCTTATTTCTTGCTCAAGAATTGCTTTTGCTTTTTGTTCTGCTTCTTCTTCTTCAAACAGTGATCTTTGTTTTCCTGGTTCTGCGTCTTGAGCTTCTTTAAGAAGTCCTGCTTTAATTTCTTGTAATATTGCTTCTCGTTCTTTTGGATCTTTAGCATTTTCAAGTGCGGCAGCTGTGTTAGCTAACAATTCCCGAGTTTCTTTACTTTTGAGAGTCTGTTTAAATTTAATCGGATCCTTAGATTCTATTGCTGCATCTATAGCAGCTAATTGTTGTTCTACTATAGAAGGTTTGAAAGGCAATTTAGCGGCGTTATAAAGAGCTTTACCAGCAACCATACCTCCAATACCGCCCACAGTACCTATAGCTTCAGATAATGCTTCATATCCTATTTGACCTGGATCAGTTATTTTACCTTCTTGGGCTAATTGATCGAAAGTTCCAGTAAGACCTCCTGATACTCCTTCACCACCAAGAGCTATTAAAGGCCTAGATACATATTTAGTTTTACTAATAGCTAGCTTGACGCTATCCATAGTCTCGCCACTTACCTGTCTTAATATGCTATTAGCTCTACCGAGCTTGGCAAATGGTATAGCTCCAACAGCAGCCATATCACCGAATTTTTCAGCTATAGTAGAAGCACCTGCGAAGAATTCAATACGCATGCGTTCTTTAGTATCAGGATCACGCTTATGTTCTTTTATGAAACTAGTCGTAACTTCTCTAGCTTTAGATACTGCTAAAGCATACAAAACAGCAAATTGAGTTACAGGGCCCCCAGCTGTAAAAGCAATCATATATGGAATACTTTCAAAACCTTGTTTAACTAACTGTTCCCAATCCTGAGTTAACGTTTGCCATAAGGCCGCCGGAATCCCCTCCTCTTTAACAACCCGTTTATATGCTAATTGTGAAGCTACATCATCTGCGTGTTCGGTAGGAATATGAGATTGTATATCCTTTGATATTTCTTCAATTTTATCGTATGTTTTTGAAGATCTATAGACTTTGGCTTCTAATCCGGAAAGAGTGTCGAATTTTTCAGATTTTATATACTCTACTTCAGAAGGAGAGAGTTCGGTTCCTTCTCCCATTTTTTTTGTTGTATTTTGATATTTGGCTAAATCTTCTTTAGAAATCCTTGGTTCCGATGCTAATCCTGGGGCCACTTTCATCAGAGCGTCCCCTATTAATCCCATATTTCGGATTCCTACTTCATTATATTTATCAACTTCCTCGGTAAGAGTTTGAGAAGAGGTTCCTATATTTAAAATGTCTGAACCTTTTTCAGCTATTCCACTAATTATCTTTCCCGTGACATCAACTCCGACAGCGCCTAGTTCAGTCATAGGAGTTGCTTTCATTTCAAGCCGCTTCTGTTTTTCTAGATCTTTAGCTCGTACTTCTTCAATACGTAATAGATCTTCAAGCTCGTCTTTTTTTACACTGTATAAAATTTTTCCTGTAGAGGTAATTAGATTGAATGTGCCATCAGCAAGATACTGAATATTATTTTCTTGTCTAACAACCCTTTTTGGATCTGGCATGCTATCAAGAAATTCTTTACGTGCTTTAACTGCAATATCAGAAAATTCTTGCCTAATATTAGGTACGTAATCAGGTGAGGATGGGGATGTAGGTGTACGAAAGTCTTGTAATAAAGAGGATTTTGCCTCAGCTACGGTTATAGCTGCATCTTGTCTAGCGCTAGCAAGGTTAGAACTAAAGCTAGCCTTGGCAGCTGCAACGTCATCAGCAATACTGCCCATTATTATTTACCTGTAGTAGATGGTCTGGCTAAGTACTTTAACTGAGCTTCTTGAGCATTTAACAGCTGCTCTTTAAGCATCTTAATTTTAGCTTGAATTCCTCCAGGAGTCTGGTCGGCTATATTAGATAACTGGCTCATTATTTTACTTCTTAGAGAGGAAGTTACGTTGCCTTTTTCGTCAACTCCATATTGTTTAAGCTCAGCTTTGATTCTTTTAATTAATGCTGTATTTTCTGTATTTGCATCCTTATCTAGAATGCTTTGCCAACCTACGGAATCTGCCGGATATGCTTTTTGACCGGCTTTTTCCATCATCATTCTAAATAGCTTATTAGTAGTAGCATCAGTTTTTGGAAGATCAGTTATTTCTTGATCGCTTGTTTTCTGTCCCCACAACGATGGTATTCCTAAATTATAGCCAGGTCTTATTGTACCGTCTTCATCCCAATCTATTATAACTTCATTGTAACCTGCCTCGGATATTCCAATCCACGGACCTCTCAAAAATTTCAATATAATATGAGCTTTTTTTCCATCACTAACAGTCTTATCCAGTTTGGCATCTAAAACATCGTTAAGACGGCGGGTTGTGTTATCTAAATCATCCGGGTTAGGTACAGTAAAGTTGTTCTCTTTTAACCATTTTACATACATGGGTCTAATACCGGCAGCTACACCATTAGCATCTACTGCTACCTTTATTTTTGCGAGTTCTGCCTTCTGTTCAGTTCTAGCTACTTCTTCTTGTGATGCTTGAGTTACTAGTTCACTATGAACCTTATCTGCAATTTCTATACGTTGTCCTACACGTTTACCGGCAGCTGTAAGGTTAGCGCTTAAGGTATCGCTTTGACTGTCTTGATTTCGAGATACAATTTTATTGATTTCTTCAGGTGTAATATTTTTAAGTCCGTAGTCCTCCTTTATTTGCTTCGTAAAATCCCTTCTTAACCGTGCTAAATCACCGGCAGTTATCTGATCATACGGTTTATTCTTGATAGCTTGTACTTTTGCTAAACTTGGATCTTCTAGATTGTATAGTGGAGATGTCTTATCTGTATTTTTAAATTTAGTTTTTGTGTTACTCATAAGCCCTAAATTTAACCAAACAGTATCTAAAGCCGTATTACGCCATTCAAGATCAAATCCTTGAACTCTATCGGAATGATGTGTTGCTAATCTATTACGTTCTTTAAGATACGCAGCAACTACGCTCGCACTATGTTTTGCAGCAGTTGCGCCTTCATCTTTTACTTCTTCACCATCTACCTTTGTCATTACAGGTTTAGGTTTTGCAGAAGTAATTGCAGTCATTACTTTATTTGATTGGATTAACGGATTAGAAAATTGTTTTCCATGCTCTGAATTATCAACAATAGTACCTGCCGTTGTTCTTAGAGTATCTCTATTACCGCGTTTATATTTTATTAATAATCTTTTAAAAACAGCGTCTACAAGTCGTTTTCGTCCATTAGCTGTATAAGCTATTTTTTTAGTTGTCGGGAAAGCTTTATCTATATCTGCTTGTACAACAGTTGAGGTATCATCTGCAATATACCTATCCAAATGATCATATAGGGCTTGCTGTTCTTCTTTACTAATACCAAGACCTTCATTATCAGCAATAGTTTGTTGAAGTTGAGGTAATCCTGCTGGTATGCCTTCCGCATCAACTACGGATTTGAAAACAGCTAAATCATCTATAACTTTATCTCGATTAAATATTTTTCTTTCTCTTTCTTCTGCATCTTCCACGGCTTTATCGACAGCCAGTTTCTTTGTCTTTGTTGTTAATTTTCTATCTTCTATTAATGCCGCGTATTTATCTTTTTTAAATTGTAGCTCCTCTTCAGCTATATCTACACCGGCATCTAATCTTCTTATTTCTTCAGCTTTGTCATCCGCTGCTCGAGCATCCTGCAGTATCTGATGTTTATGTTTTTTAAGCTCAAATTGATGTTGTTTAAGTTGAAATTCTTTTTCATGTTCATGTTTTTCTTCTTTAAATTCATCTGATGCCCATAACCGCGCTAGCTCTTCAGAACTATTCGCATTCTTTATAGAGTCTTGCAATTCCGTGTGCTTAAATATCTTTGCGTCTAACGCAGTTTTTGCTGTTTGAGCTGTTCTAGCACCTTTTTGAGTTAGTAAGAGATCTGCAGCCTGAGCTTTTTGTTCTTCGCGTCGTTCTCCTGCCCAATCATGAACTTCCGTAGCACGTAAACCTGCTTGAACAGCGGCTGGATCAAGAAGATTAAATCCTTCTATGGCTTGTTGATACGCTTTATTACGTAATTCAGCAGTTGGAAGCTGAGCTGCTCTAAGATTAAATGCGGCTGTATCTCTAAGTGATTTACGTTTTAGTACATCATCTATTGACGTAGCAAATTTGCCTACAGCTTCGCTTGCACCACCAGAATAGTCCTTAAAAGCCGCTAGTTCTCTTGCGATATCAATGGGTCTTGCAGATTCAAATCTAAGTTTATCAGCTGCCATTATCGTTCTCCTGAACTATCAAGCATTCGATCTATTAATATATTGTAAATGACTAGAATCCGGGTCTGCGTGAGTTTTTTCGATAAAATGTTTTCTTCCAGCAAGTATATTATCAGCTGTCGTAGCTCTTCCTAAGAATTCTCTATCAGCATGTGCATACTTTTTGTTTATTGCATCTTCAGTTAATTTTAAACCTGCCTTCTTATTAAAATAATCTAGTATGCCGCTGATACCTTGGAGTCCTCCAGTAAGAACCTGTCCCCATCCTAAATAATCAGGTCCAGGATCTTTACCACCACCAGGTGGTCCCGCTGGAGTACGTCCATCATTATATCTATCGTAGAAATCCATATCTGGCATAGAGAAAGTATCTAACATTTCACTAGAATAATCCGTAGAATTTTCCGGAAGCGTATAACCGCTCAAATTATTAAACCGACTCATGTAATCTGAAACACGGTTATTGGGAGTCAAGCTTTGTCCCATGTAATCTGAAACACGATTTATAGGAGTCATAGTTTGACCGTACATTTGTCCTAAACTTGGAATTGAAAAAGACGTATTGTTTCCCTGTTCGCGATATCCTGCTGGTGCTGTAAACTGAAATGGGTTTCTCATTGTTTTTTCTGCCATACTGTTCCCCTTATTACTAAATGGATTCTCTTCTATAGGAAAGGCTCTCTCAAACTCTTCATCAGTCACACTTTATCTCCAATTTTTCATTTCATTCCAAATGGAGTTTTGTCCTCCTTGTTGTGTTGATCCGCCATAACTGGGAGAAGTTCTTTGTCTTCCTTTAAATCTGTGTTGTTGCTGCTGTTGTGTTCTATCTAAATCATGTTGTAGTTGCATTTTCTCTTGTTCTTGTAGAAGTCTATGCAATCCTTCGATTTGATATGTGTTTAATGGTTCGTTACGAGGTACTCCGTATTGTTCTAAGTCTTTCCACATATCTCCTTGCGAGAACGGTGCTGTGAATGCCTTTCCATCTAATCTTTGACCTTGTGGATCAAGTCCAAATTCTCTCAAATCTTCTGGAGTAGCGTTTGGTGAATTGTCATACAACCATCTATCCCGTTTTCTATTCTCTATTTCCCGTGGACTCATTTCACGACTGCTACTATTAAAAGGTGCCCCTTGCCCAAAAGGAGGTGCATAATGTTTCTTAGGCATACCTCTGTACATTTGTCCTGATCTTTGAACTTCTTCCCATGTCGGCAGGCGATCCCAGTTTGGCATAGTATTACTCCTTATTGTAATACGTGGATTTTACCCCTATTTAATACAATTGTCTACTTCTATACAAATCGATATTCTACTTTTGCACCAATTGTCTCACTGTATGCTGTTTGCATTCCTGTGTGAACTTCAAATTGTTGATCCCATATATCGAAATACGATGCCGCATATATTGCCATAACAGGTCCTTTACGCCGTTGGCCAAGAGTAGATACCAAGTTATCGATTTTTGGCATTTTAAAGATATCTTCCTCTATTTCTCGTAATTTCGCGTCTTTTAACAGATATTGTTGTTCTAATCTTTTATCCTTTTCTTCTAGTTCTTTAGCTTTATCTTTTGTTTCAACCATTAGAACTGTGTTAATACCGGTTAGTACCTTTACAGCTATTTTTCCAAAATCTAATGGAGTAAGATCAGAAAAGCTTTTAAACTTAAGTCCAGTCCCTTGAGTGAGTTGAAAGCCCTCATCTAATGAAAATGTAGCTTCTACCTCCCACATCATTATTGCTACAGAAGCAAGTAAACTCAATACTGCAGCAAGTTGTTCGTCATCGACTAATTCCGTGATAATCATCTCAATAAAGAATTGAGCAGCCATCTTTACCAACATAGTCGGAATAGTTGATAAGATAACATTAATTGCTAACATAATTTCACCAGCAGCTACATGTGTAAGAACTTTACCTAAAGTACTGCTAGCAAATCCTCCATCTGCTCCCCATGTAAAATAAACTACAACAATAATGATTATTATCATCACTAGAGCTGTCAGAAAACTCATACCAGCATGATGAATAACCTCGTAATGAGCTATGTATATAGATACATGTGCCCCTGCCAGGAATAATTGAGAGACTTTTTGATTCGATAAATCTTTAATAAAAGTATGGATAAAAGGAACCATTAAATCTGCTTTATTCCCGAGATTAAATTTAACCATATTAAAGCGCCCACTAGCTCCATCAACAACTCTTAGGGCAGCAATTGGGGCAGCTACTGTGTAAGCATCTAATCCTGAACGTTTACAACAGTAATAAGTAATTGATTGTCCTACAGTTGTAGCTTCTGAAGCGGCATTTACCATTCGTAATACACCTGACCCATTATTCTCATATACTATATCGGGGGTTAGATATATTAAATCACTAGTAGAACCATCAGCTTCTTGTAAAACAGGGGTAGGAGCGTTATAGGTCATACGTTCAGTTACTTGTAACCAATTAGTGGCTTCTCCACTAGTAGTACCCGGATTTGGTACACCACTACCGTCTAGAAAGTCCTGTACTTCGTCTAAATCATCTGCTTTATATCCTACGTTATAAGTACCTTTTCCAGAAGAAACGTAATATCTGAGCTTTAAAAGCCCATCAGAACCAAATCTAGACATATCTGAATAATATATGCCATTTTCAACACTTCCACTATCTGCATCGATATCTACTAATGAAGTATGTTCATATGTGATATATGCCCATTGAAATGCGTATTTATTATCTTCTGTTGTAGTAAGGATATTATTCTGTGGTTTGTCATCTCCTGATGGGGCATTGTTATAAGTACCTTGCGTAACTCCCTGTGAAGGGTATAAATTCTCAAACATGCTGTATAGATAAGACATTCCTGTTTGGGAGGTATCCCACATTCGTACACCAAAATTAACGTAAACATTGTCTATATCTCCTGGCGTAGCACCTGGGTCGTTCATTACTGCATCAATCGTTTCCTCCGCGTCTATATTAATTATTAACAATAAATCTTCGATTTGTTGTGCTTTAGTTGCACCAAAAGTAGTGTAGTTAGAATTACTTATTCTTAATGGAACAGCAGGAAGTACTTCAATAGTAGCACCCTCTTCATCAATTGGCGTTTCTACAGTATCTAAATCTTCATATGTCCCTTCCCCTACTTGATAGATAAATAAGTAATACCTAGAAGGAGCACTATCTCTGTAATAAGTAGAAACATAATGTAATTGTAGTGGTTTAGTGGGTACAGTATACGGAAGAGTTCGAACTACGCTTCCAACACTTGCTGCGTTGTAAACTTGAACTGTATAAGTATCTGGAACTGCATTATAAACAATCGTGGCAAAATTTACCTGCCATCGCTCATCAGCTGCTACTGCATCTGAAGTAGCTATTTCACTAGTTATATCAATATCAAAGTGATTAGTGGATGGGGTTACCGTAACCGTATCTGCAGCAGGAGTAATGGGGCTAGTACTCGTTGTCGAGTAATCCACTCCCATTGTATTAGTCCCTACATTGTATTCTTTATTTTCTTGAAGCCAATACTTGATCCAATCATTATTTGATAATGCTCTTAAAAATGAGCCTTCAGGAGTACATGGAACACCATTAAGAGTGTTTAATGCGGCTGTTAATTCAGTATAATCTATAGTTAAAATATATGACTCGACGGTGGGAAAGCTTTCAAAATAGTCCCCCTCGTCAATGAAATCCATAAATTCTTTGACGTCTCCTTTAAGACTACGGAATACAAGATGATAAATGAGATTAGCTGCAATATCCTTATCTTGGAGAACAGCTTGAATAACTGAATTTAGGAGGGGGTTTTTTCTATCTACATCTTCAAACAGAGGGACATTATGGACTTCGTAATACTCAATAATTTGGGTACTTCCACCATCCCAACCAAGAAGTACCATAATTAGTTGTACAACCATCTCAACTACTTGTACAACTGCTTCAACTATAGCTACAATAACATCAATGACTGCTTCAAATATGCTGACAACAAAACTCATTAAACGCCTCCTATCCAGTAGGCTCGGCGTTAGTTATTTGGGTGTTAACATTACCTGTACCAGTTTCGTTAATAGCTACTACACCTGTAGCTGCTACACCTGCTGTAGAAATATTAATACTCCAAGCGTCTAGAATAGTTTTAAGATATTTTTGATCTGCATTCCATTTAAACCCTTTAGCTTGTTCAACAGATAAAGCAGCTTGTGCTCCCATAATACTAGTAGTAGTTGGGGCTACTTTAGTTGATCGATCTGTTTGTGCAAATTCAGTAACTTCTTTCTGAAGTAATAAAGATTCTTCAGCATTACCTTTTTGCATTCCTACTGTATAAGCAACAGCGTGTTGCAAAGTAGCTTGTATTGCTGTTAAGTACACTGTTGCATAATCACTACCAGTAATCCTACCTAGGTTAAATTGGGCAGCCATATGAGCATTAACAGTTTCCATCATGTCATCGAGCACACCGGTACCTGTTACTACATTACTAGCATCTGTAGAAACACCAGCAGTTAAATCAGCAATAGTAATCGCCATATTATACTCCTGCGCTAAATCCTGCTGCGCCTTGTCTAGCAGCAAGTTGTTCTAATTCTTCTCTAGTAAGAGGAGGTAACTCTCGTACATTAAATTTCTTAGTTACATATGGTTCTAAGACCTTCTCACCGTTCGGACGGGTAACAGTTTTAAATTTTTGCATTTCAGCATGTTCAATTTGACGAACAATAATTGTTGGAACATGCCAACCTTCCTCATTATTAAAAGGTACAAACTTCTTAATCATTTGACCATTATTAATTCCTGACATACCTACAGTAAAGATAAGTCCTGGATAATTAACCATATTAGGATCATTAGGAGTAACTATGATACGAACAAGTTTCATAGCTTGTTGTGTTGGTGTTAAGTTATCTATAGCGTACATATGTTTTGCTTTTGCAGCTCTGGCTGCTTCACTAGGACCAGTAAGATCAGATTTTTTAGGATCTTCTTTATGCTCTTTAGTTCTAACCTCAGCTAGAGTAGAAGCAAGTTTCTTTGTTCCAGTTTTATGATGTAACGTAACCCCGTTATCTGCTAATTCTTGACGAAGTTCGTCATCTGTCATTCCATTAATGGGAGCTGCTAGCGTAGTGTCTTCCATGCTTCCTCCGAATTATAATTTAAAAGAGTGTCCCCCTCCCGCTACTCTGCGAGCAGCGGTCGGAGGGACGGTCAAACAATGTTAATTATACTGCTGTTTTACATGTCCAAATAATACCAAGACGCTCTGGACGAAGTGCCATAAAACC
>Ga0310345_10004579_pt1 | contig 12513 bp, 14 predicted proteins | sample HC15DNA20500_MG_FD_204667 | JGI IMG/M metagenome (GOLD analysis project Ga0310345, IMG submission 204667) | Marine microbial communities from station ALOHA, North Pacific Subtropical Gyre - HC15-DNA-20-500_MG | ecosystem: Environmental > Aquatic > Marine > Oceanic | place: Pacific Ocean: North... | reverse complement strand
CAAGGGCAACGACCAGGTGCGGTTCGAACTGGGCTACTACGCCCTCAACCCCGGCATCCGCGTCATAGCACCCTGGCGGGAATGGGACCTGACGTCGCGCACCAAGCTGATCGAGTACGCGGAAAAGCACCAGATCCCGATCCCCAAGGACAAGCGCGGCGAGGCGCCCTATTCGCAGGACGCCAACCTTCTGCACATCTCGTCGGAGGGAAAGGTGCTGGAGGACCCGTGGATCGAGCCCGACGAGAGCATCTACACCCGCACCATGGCGCCCTGGCAGGCGCCCGACAAGGTGACGGAAATCACCATCGACTTCGAGAAGGGCGACGCCTCGGCCGTCAACGGCGAGAAGCTGAGCCCCGCCGCCCTGCTGACCAGGCTGAACGAGCTGGGCGGCGCCAACGGCATCGGCATCCTGGACCTGGTGGAGAACCGCTTCGTCGGCATGAAGTCGCGCGGCGTGTACGAGACGCCGGGCGGCACCATCCTGTTCCATGCGCGGCGCGCCATGGAAAGCATCACGCTCGACCGCGGCGCCATGCATCAGCGGGACGAACTGATGCCGCGCTATGCCGAGATGGTCTACAACGGCTTCTGGTTCTCGCCGGAGCGCAAGATGCTGCAGGCGGCCTTCGACACGGCGGCGGAGCGCGTCACGGGCACCGTCCGCCTGAAGCTCTACAAGGGCAACGTCATCGTCACCGGCCGCAAGTCACCCAACAGCCTTTACGACGAGGCGCTGGTGACCTTCGAGGAAGATCAGGTGTACGACCAGCGCGACGCCGCTGGCTTCATCAAGCTGAACGCGCTCCGCCTGATGACGCTGAAGCGCAACGGCGGCTAGCAAGTTCCGGGCCTCGGCCGCGAAGGACGGGGCGCGACGACGATTTGCGTCAGATCGGAAAGTCGCGCACTAACTGACGCCGCACCACACCACGCGCTTCGACGTGATCATGTCGTCGTAGCTGCCGCGCGTGGATTTCAGGAGCGCCGAATTCATGTGCGCGTCCACTGCCGCCTTGTCGGTGTAAAGCTCGTAGAGGAACACGCGGTCGCCGCCCTCGACGGGGTCGAGCACGTCGAACTGCTCGCACCCGGGCTCACTGTCCATCGTCATCCTGGCATGGCCGCGCATCAGGGCAAGGAAGTCGGCGCGCCGGTCGGGCTTCACGCCGAATTCCACCATCAGGGCGATTTTTCCCGCCATCTTCTTCGCCCTGATCAGTTCGGCACGCCGCCCAGCGTGCTGATGCGGTAGAGCGTGCGCAGCTTGTCGGGCGGCAGGTTCTTGGTGGTCGCCTTGTGCATGACGCAGCGGTTGTCCCAGATCAGCACCGTGCGCGGGCCTTCCCAATGGAAGCGGTACTGGAATTCCTCCCGCGTCATGTGATCGAACAATTCGTCAAGAAGGTCGGCGCATTCGACCGCGTCCATCCCCACGATGCCGCGCACGCCGGCCGAGATGCCGGGGAAGATGAACAGGCCCTTGCGCCCCGTTTCCGGATGGGTGCGCACCAGCGGCCGTTCCACGGGCGGCGTCTTGGCCCGTTCTTCCTCGGTCAGCATGGACCAGCGCGATTCCGGATCGTCCCGGTTGGTGGTCCAGCGGTACTGCGACATGTAGGTCAGGCCGTCGATGCGCCTTTTCGTCTTTTCCGGCAGGGCCTCGTAGGCGGCTTCCAGGTCGGCGAAATAGGTGTCGCCGCCGACGTCGGGGATCTCGACGGAGTAGAGCATGGTGGCGTCGGCCGAGCGGTCCATGTAGGAGCGGTCCGAATGCCAGAAGGACCCGGCGTCCTTCACACCCACGGGCTTGCCGAACTTCGTGCTGTTGGACAGCACCATGACCTCGGGATAGTCCGGATGCAGGAAGTTCCTCACCGGATGCACCGCCTTCTCACCGAACAGGCCGGCGAAAGAGGAAAACTGCGGCACGTCGATGTCCTGGTCGGGAATGACCAGGATCTTGTGGTCCAGGTAGGCCTGGTGCAGGTCGGCGCGTTCCTGGTTGCTCATGTTGCCGACGTCGACGCCCCGCACTTTGGCGACGAAGCTGCCGGCCAGCCGTTCAACGGTGATGGTCATTCCGGATGGTCCCTTGTGTTGCCCGCATGCATGCAATTTTCGGGCCCGAGTTTTTCTCTGGGCGTTCCCGGTTCTCAATTTCCTTGCCGGGCATGGATATTCTGTGCAAACCCTGATGACGGGGCAAATGATCAAATTTCCGCACCCACCAGAGAAAATCTACGCACATGGAACATCGCACCCTGCCGCTGAACGCCTTGCGCGCCTTCGAGGCGACGGTTCGCACCGGAACGCTCGCCCGCGCGGCGGATGAACTGTGCGTGACGCCGTCCGCCGTCGGCCACCAGGTGAAGAACCTGGAGGACTGGCTGGGCGCCCCCCTGTTCCAGGGCGACGGGGCCCGGCGCCGGCCGACGCCCGAGGGCGAACGCTTCGCCCACCAGCTTTCGGACGCCTTCGGCCGTCTGGACCAGGCCTGCCGCACCATGTTCCGCGCCAGCCTGGCGACGGAACTGCACGTCAACGTGACGCCGACCTTCGCCATCCGCTGGCTGGTGCCGCGGCTCGGCCGCTTCCAGTCGCGCTACCCCGCCATTTCTGTGCACATCGCGACCAGCGCCGCACCCGTGGATTTCGAGCGCGCGGGCACGCAGGTCGCGATCCGTTTCGGCGACGGCAAATGGGCCGGCATGGCAGCGGACCTGCTGTTCCTGGAAGACATCTTTCCCGTCTGCCATCCGAAGTTTCTGAAGGGCGCGGGAGCGCTGACCGATCCCCGCAACCTCAAGGGCCAGACCCTGCTGCACACCTTCCACCGGCGGGACGACTGGCCCCGCTGGCTGGCGGCCGCGGGCGTGCCGGCCGGGCACCTTGATGCCACCCAGGGCCAGTACTTCGACCTGACGACCATGGCGCTGGACGCCGCCGAGGCGGGACTGGGCATCGCCATCACCCGCGAGGCGCAGGTGCAGGACGCCATCGAAAGCGGCCGCCTGGTCGCCCCCTTCCGGCGCGACCTCCTGCGCGGCGAGGGCTGCCTGACGGCGCCCTCCCTGCGCGACACGCCGCCGGTACGCGCCTTCCGCGACTGGATCCTGGAGGAGGCGGGCCCGCAGCCGCCCGGCGCGGCTTCCTAGGGCGCCGCGCGGAGCCCGAGCCAGTAGGCATGCAGCGCCGCCGGCACCAGCGACACGTCGACCCCGCCCCGCCGCGCCGGGCCGCCCCGATCACGGGTCAGCACGGTCATCTGTGCGTCCGGGTTGGTGCGGATGACGAAGTTGACCATCGTCTCCGGCCCCTTGTCCGATGCCGTGACGGCGCCGTTCCAGTCCATCTCGAACACCTGCTGCGGCTTTCCGCCCGGCTCGTCCAGAAGGATCAGGTCGACCATGCCCCCCTTCCAGCTGGCATAGGCCAGGCGGTCGGCCATGCCCGAGCCCAGGCACTGGCCGACGATGGCCGTTTCCACTAGGCGCGGGAAATCGGGCGAATCGGGCGGCAGGGGGCCGAACAGGGCCGTGTAGAGGGTGGGCGAGGTGAGGTAGACCTTGAACAGCACCTGCCGTTCGAAGGGCCGGCCGTCGCGGTTGAGGCGCGGCACGCGGCGGATCAGGAAGGCATTCTCCAGAAAATCCAGATACTTGCGCAGCGTGTTCTTGGCGACGCTGGTTTCGCGGGCCAGATCCTCGATCGCCGCCTCGCCGCCCGTGTTGCGCGCCAGCACGGCGAACAGGCGGGCGAGCTCCCGCGGCTCGTTGATGCCGGCGAAGGCGGCGAGGTCGCGGTGCATCACCGCGTTCAGCAGCGCGTCGCGCACCAGGGCTGGCGGCGCTTCATCCTCTCGCGCGCCGGCGATGCCGGACGGAAATCCGCCGAAGCAGACGTAGCGCGCGAACTCGTCGTTCAGGGCGGCGATCGACGCGGCGTCCAGCGCCCGGGCCGTGCCGCGGTCGGGCAGGATGGCGCCCAGGTCCTTCTCCGTCTGGCGGAAGCCCGCGAACTCGGCGAAACTGAGCGGCGGCAGGATTCCGACCTCGAGCCCGCTCGCCGTGGCCAAGCCCGGCGTCAGGCGCGGCGCCCCAGACGACTGGGCCGCCACCAGCCGCGCGTTGGGCAGGCGCCGCTGCAGCGCCGTTAGCTGATTGATGCCGCCCGGCAGGTAGTCCAGGTCGTCCAGGAATACGAACACCTTTTCGTCCGTGTCGTACTGGAAGCGGTCGAGGAAGCGCTGCACCAAGGCCGCCAGGTCGTCGCCCGCGTAGACCGGGGCGCCAAGGGAGATATAGGCGATGCGTAACGGCGAGACGCCCTTGCGCACGACGGCGGCGAGCGCCTGGCGCAGCACGATGGTCTTGCCGGCCCCCAAGGGCCCCGCCACCAGCAGGGGGGTCTTCAGATCGGGCGCCAGCAGGCGCTCGGCGAAGGCGCGGGCGAAACGGCGCTGCGGCGGCTGCCGGAACCGCACGCGGGTGCCGCTGCGGAAGGCCCACCAGGGATTGTCGAACTCGAGGCGCCGGATCACGTCCGTGTCCGTGAGCGGCGTCATGGGGCTTCCTTCGCGCTGCGCCATCTTCAATCAAGTTCAATGAAATGACCTAAATGCAGGATCGCCTGCCGCCGGGCGAGCGTCAAGGGGGGAGGGCGTCAGGGCGGTGGCGGACGGCGGCGTGTCAGCGGAAAATTTGCTTCAGCCGCCAGCGCAGGGCGGGCAGGACCTCGGCCTCGAACCAGGGGTTCTTCTTGGCCCAATGGTTGGTGCGCCAGCTGGGATGGGGCGTCGGCAGCATCTCGGGCAGGTATTCCTGCCAGGCGGCCACGGTTTCCGTCATCGTCGCCTTGGCGCGCGGGCCCAGATGGTAGGCCTGGGCGTAGGAACCGACCACCAGGGTAAGCCGCACCTCCGGCAGCAGGGCGCGGAGCGCCGAGTGCCATTGCGGCGCGCATTCCGGGCGCGGCGGGTTGTCACCGCCGTTCTTCGCCCGGCCGGGATAGCAGAAGCCCATGGGCATGATGGCGACGCGACCTTCGTCGTAGAAATCCGCGATGGTCATACCGAGCCAGTCCCGCAGCCGGTCGCCCGACTTGTCGTCCCAGGGCACGCCCGAGGCATGCACCTTGGTACCCGGCGCCTGGCCGATGATGAGCAGCCGCGCGGAGACCGCCATCCGCACCACGGGGCGCGGCCCCAGCGGCAGATGGTCGGCGCAGGTGCGGCAGGCGCGCACCCGCGCTAGGGTTCTTTCAAGTTCAGGCACGACCGGGAGGCTTCCACTCCTTCTTGAGAAGACGCCACCCGTCATTGCCTCAATCCGCCGGTAAAATGAAAATCAAAATATCGGGAACCAATTTGTCCGCCGCTCCATCTAACAGTCAGGCAAGCACAGCAAGACGGCGAGGAAGCCATGCATACAGCAACGAAGCAGGACCGCGGCTCGGTACTTGAGGACATCATGCGCCGGCACAACAGGCTGCTCTACCGGGTCGTGCGGAACATGGTCCCCAGCGACGCGGAGGCGGAGGACATTGTTCAGGAGACCTATGTCAGGGCATTCACCGCACTGGACGGATTCTCCGGGCGGGGCCGGATCTCGACCTGGCTGGTGCGGATCGCCATCAACGAGACGCTGGAGCGGCGCAGGAAGGCCCGCGTGACGGAAGACATCGAGACCGTGGAGAACGTCATCTCCATCTCCGCCCGGGTGGCGCCGGGCGGCCTGACGCAGCCGCCGGCCACGCCGGAACAGACCGCCGCACGCAACGAAATCCGGCGCTATCTGGAATCCGCGATTGCCCGCCTGCCGGAGGACCAACGGGCAGTGTTCGTCCTTCGCGGAATCCAGGAGTTCTCGACGGCAGAGACGGCTGAAATCCTGGACCTTCCCGAGGCAACGGTGAAGACCCGCCTGCACCGCGCGAAGGGGCGGCTGAAGTCGCTGTTGGACAGCGATTTTCAGGACGCCCTGAAAGATACCCACCCCTTCGCCGGCGCCCGCTGCGACCGCATGGTCCGCAACGTGCTGAACAGAATTTCTCCGCCGCTCCGGTAGCCGTCCGGCCACCCGATCGACGCCAGCCCGCCCGCAAGGCGGCAACGCCACCCCCTTGCCTCAATCACCCCCCAACCAACGAAGGAGCACCAACATGAAGACCGATACCAAAATCCCGGCGACTGCCGGAACGAGCCTTGTCATTCCCCGCCGCGGCTTTCTCCGCAACGCGGGCGCCGTCACCCTGTCGGCGGCGGCCGTCGCCATACTGGCGGGAAGCGAGCGCGCGGCAGCCGGCACGGCAGCCTCCGCAAGCGACGTGACGATCCTGAACACCGCCCTCGGCGCGGAACTGGAAGCGATCGCGGCATATCAGGTCGGCGCCGAGAGCGGCCTTCTGAAGCAGCCGGTGCTCGACCTCGCGGTGAAGTTCCAGGGGCATCACAAGGAACACGCCGACCTCCTTGCCGCGACGGTCGGCAAACTGGGAGGAAAGCCTGTGGAGGCGAAGGCGAAGTACAACTTCCCCGTGGAAAAGCTGAAGAACCAAAGCGATGTTCTGGCGTTCGCCGCCGGGCTGGAGAAAGGCGCCGTCAGCGCCTACCTGGGCGCGGTTCCCCTGTTCCAGAACCGCGACCTGGCAAAAGCCGCCGCCAGCATCCTCGGCGACGAGGCGATGCACTGGGCGGTCCTGCGCAATGCCCTCGGCCAGGATCCGGTGCCGGGCGCGTTCGTATCCTGATGGCCATCGGGCTCACCCGCCGGCTCCGGCGTGCCGGCCGCATCGCAGTCCTCCTGGGTGCGGCCGGTGGCGCCGCCGCGCTTCCCCCCGCGACCGGCCTTGCGGACGCCGGGGCGGGCAGGGCGGTCTACGACCGCTGCCTCGCCTGTCATTCCGAGGAACATGACCGCGTCGGCCCCCGTCACTGCGGCCTCAACGGGCGCCCAGCGGGCTCCCTGGCCGGCTTCGACTACTCGCCGGCCATGAAAGCTTCCGGCATCGTCTGGGACCGCCGGTCGCTGGACGCCTTCATCGCCGCACCCGTCGCCACCGTGCCCGGAACGACGATGACTTACGACGGCATCAAGGATGCCGGCGAGAGAGCCGCGCTGATCGACTACCTCCTGTCCATACCTCCTTGTAACTAGGAGGATAATTCGGTCGGACCCCAGCCCCCGGCCCAGGTCTCCCGCTGTGGAAAGGCCCGGGCCGGGGTTTCCGCCCGCTGCCCCGCAGACCGATCAGGTATGATCTTGCCCTTGCGCCGCCGCATTCGGCGGCCCACTTATGGCGCGATCCCGAGGCAATCCGGAGGACCAGCTCCCCTTGATCAACATGAATTACCTGCAGCGCGCCGCGGCCGCCTGCCTGGGCCTGGCGGTCCTGATGGCCGGCCTGGGCCTGTTCCTCGACGGTCTCGACCGCTCGGGCCGGCCGCTGCGCGCACCGGCGCCGGCAGTGGACCAGAACCCGCTGACCGCCGTGTATCTGGCCGACGTGCGGTTTTCCGGCGTGGTCCCGGCGTCCTTTGCCGCCAGCATCACCCACGACCTGGGCGCCCTGCCGCTGGACGAGAAGAAGGCCGCGTTCTTCAAGATCGTGCTGCCCCTGGTGGCGCGCGAGAACGCCCGCATCCGCGAGGAACGTGCCCTGGTGATGACGGGCGTCGACGCCGTGCCCGATTCGTTGTGGGAAAAATACGAGGTGAGGAAGGGCGACCTCGCGGCCATGAAGCGGCGGGTCGACGTCATCCCCGCGTCCATGGTGCTGGCGCAGGCGGCGCTGGAAAGCGGATGGGGCACGTCCCGCTTCGCCCGCGAGGGCAACAACCTGTTCGGCACCCGCACCTACAACCCGGACACGCCCGGCATCACGCCGGACAAGGCCAGCGGCTTCAAGGTCGTGAAGTACGCGTCCTTGAGCGACAGCGTCGCCCATTACATGCTGAACCTGAACACGAACGACGCCTACAAGGATTTCCGCAGGGCGCGCGATCACATGCGCGCCCAGGGCCGGGATCCCGACAGCCGCCACCTGGCAACGCGCCTGACCAGCTATTCGGAAATCCCCGACACCTACGGCAAGATTCTGCACGACATCATCGACAGCGAGAAGCTGGAGGATTTCGACGGCATCCGCCTGGCGGGCGAGAAGGCGGGCGGCAGTTAGCGGCCGTTCAGCAGCCTTTCGACGAAGCGGGGAACGATCTCCGTCGCCGGGCCGTACTTGCGCTCGGCGAACAGGCTGGCGCCCTCCGACGGCTCCAGGTTCAATTCCGCCGTATGCGCGCGGCCCACACGCCGGGCCAGAAGCACGAACTCGGCGGCCGGATAGACATTGCCCGACGTGCCGATGGAAAGGAACAGGCCGCAGCGGACGATGGCCTCGTGAATTTCGTCCATCATCAGCGGTACCTCGCCGAACCAGACCACGTGGGGACGCAGCGTGCCCAGGCTAGCGCAGGCGGGGCACGCATGGTTCAGGGTCAGATCGTCGCGCCAGGGGACCTGGTTGCCGCAGGCGGTGCAGCGCGCCTTCAGAAGCTCGCCGTGCATATGGATAAGGTTCGCCGTGCCGGCCCGTTCGTGCAGGTCGTCGATGTTCTGCGTCACGGTCAGCACACCACCCGGCCATTGGGCCTCGAGCCGCGCCAGCGCATGATGCGCCGCGTTCGGAACGATCCCGTCGGCGACGAGGCCACGCCGCCGCGCGTTATAGAAGGCGTGCACTTGCTCCGGATTGACGGCGAAGGCTTCAGGCGTCGCCACGTCCTCGAGACGCACCTGCGCCCAGATGCCGTCGGCATCGCGGAAAGTGTGCAGACCCGATTCGCGGGAGATGCCGGCGCCGGTCAGGATGACGATGGGGGCGTCCGGCGGCACGGATACGGTCATGGTTGTTGGCATCCCCCGGCCCGGCTATATGTTCGCGGCCATTTAAGGGAAGGCGCCGCCTCTTGGTCAACGTCCTGTTCGTCTGTCTTGGAAACATCTGCCGTTCGCCCACGGCCGAGGGCGTGTTCCGCCATCTGGTGCGGGCGGAAGGCCTGAATGGCCGCATCGCGACCGATTCCGCCGGCACCGGCGCCTGGCACGTGGGCAACCCGCCTGATCCGCGCGCCCAGGCGGCGGCGAAACGGCGCGGCGTCGATCTCGCGGACCTGCGGGCCCGCCAGGCGAAGCCGGAGGATTTCACCCGCTTCGACTACCTGATCGCCATGGACAGACGCAACCTGCGCGACCTGCATTCGATCGCACCCAAAGGGCAGGAAGGCCGGCTGCACCTGTTCCTGTCCTTCGCGCCCGAGTTGGACCTGGCCGAGGTGCCCGATCCCTACTACGGCGGTGACGATGGGTTCGAGGCCGTGCTCGACATGGTCGCCGCCGCGTCGCGTGGGCTGCTCGACCACATCCGGATGAACGACCTGAAATGACCAAGCTGATCATTTTCGATTGCGACGGCGTCCTGGTGGACAGCGAGATGATCGCAAGCCGCGTGCTGGCGGCCAAGCTGTCGGCCATCGGCTATCCGGTCACGGCGCAGCAGTGCCGGGAGCGGTTCACCGGCAAGTGGATGACCGACGTGCTGGCGACGGTTGCGGAAACGGGTGTCGAGGTGCCCGACGACTTCAAGGAGACCCTGAAGGCCGCCGACATCGAGGCGTTCGCGCGCGAGCTGAGGCCCATGCCCGGCGTGCTGCAGGCGATCCGCGAGCTCAGGCACGACCGCTGCGTCGCGTCATCGGGTTCGGTCGAGAAGATGGAGACGACGCTGGGCATCAGCGGCCTGCTGCCGTTCTTCAAGCCGCATCTGTTTTCCGCCGTGCACGTGAAGCGCGGCAAACCGGAGCCGGACCTGTTCCTTTACGCCGCGCAGCGCATGGGCCATGCCCCTTCCGACTGCTTGGTGATCGAGGATTCCACCGCCGGGGTGACGGCCGCCCGCCGCGCCGGCATGCGCGTCATCGGCTTCGCCGGCGCCAGCCACGCGCGCGAGGCCGCGGGCTACGCCGACATGCTGCGCCGGGCGGGCGCGGAAGACGTGTTCGACGACATGACGCGGATCAGCGGATTTCTCTGACCAGGCGCAGGAAGTGGCCGGGCTCAAGGTCCGGCTCGATCTCGGCGTACTCCTTCGACAGATCGCCGAAGTCCCAGCCGTTGCCGCCGAGCGGATACTCGCGGATGGGCACGTAATGCGCGCCTTCGCCGCCCAGCAGGCTTTCGAACAACACGAAGCGTTCGACCGGGAAGGCGGGGGCGGTGAACCCGACATGGTCGTTGAGAAACCCCGCCGCCGACATTTCCGGCAGGCCCTTGAAACGGGCCAGGGTCACGTGCGGCTTGAACTTGCGATCCTCCGCCGGGAAGCCGACACGCATGCAGGCGCGTTCCACCTTGTCGTGCAGGTGGGTCAGCATCGAAGACGGCTCCACCCCCGCCCAGAGCGCGCGCAAGCGGCCCCGCGTGCCGAAGCTGCCCACGCCCCGGAGCTTGATGTCGAAATCCGGCGCCAGGATGTCGGCCAGCGCGTCGTCCAGGTCCGCCGCCTGATGGCGGTCAGCCTCGCCGATGAAACGCAGTGTGATGTGGAAATTCTCGGGGGCGACCCATCTGGCGCCCTGTACGCCGGCGGAAATCGCCGCCAGGTCGTCACGAATGTCGTCAGGCAGGTCCAGTCCGACGAAAAGGCGCACCGGCGGGTCTCCTTGAGCTGTCCCGTCGTGGTCTTGTCTAAATATCTAGGGTGCGGCGGACGGCAATGTCCAGCGTTAACCCGGCGGCCTAGAGAAACAGCGCCAAAACGCCGGTGTATCCGTAAAGGCGCGCGTTGGAGATTTCCCCGTTTCCGTAGAATCCGACCAGCGGGAAGTTCCCCAGGCGTTCGGTGATGATCGCCATCTCGCGCCCGGGGGCGCCGAACATGCCGGGCCCGCGTGCGACGCAGGAGAAATAGAGGCCGCCCTGGGGCGCGCCGGGCAGGCGCCCCTTCAGCCCGTCGATCATGGCGGCCAGGTCCTGTTCCGCCGCCTTGGGGTCGCGGCGCACGAACACGATGCGGTCGCCGGGCGCCACCTGGCCGCCCACAGCGACCCAGCCGCGGTCCGTGTCGATGCCGACGAGCGACCGCACTAGGTAGTCCCGCGTGTCCGACCCCGGCACGGGAAAGGCGGCGTGGATGTAGCCCGCGACGCGGTTGAGGTTGCGGGCCAGAAGTTCGCCGATGTCCTGCTTCATGACACCGAGCGCCGGTTCGCCGTCGATGGAGATGATCACGTTGCCTTCGGCCTCCGTCACCATGCGCGGCTCGCCCACGGGCGCGCAGCCCTGGCTGAGTCCCGTGGCGACCTGCACTTCGGGGCCGAACAGCACGCCCGACACGCCGCCGCCGGTGATGCCGCCGGCGATCTGGCATGACACGCCCGCCGACCAGGAAGCTGGAAAACGCCCCGGCCGTCTCCTCCAGCAGCTCGGGCAGGCGGTTGTTGTAGGGATCGCCGTGCACCACGGCGAAGGGGGCGGCACCGCCGTCGGCCCAGGCGCGCACGGCGGCGGGAAGATCGCCAATGCCCCGGCGCAGCGCGGGAAAAACGCGGTAGGCGCCCTGGGGGAAGCGGCAGAGCATCACCGCGGCGGCCGGCTGGTCGTGATATTCGGCGGCACCTGCGCAGATGCCAAGGCCGACGGTGCCCGACCAGTCCTCGACCCCGAGCGTCTGCCTGAGGAACGTGAGGATCGACGGCATGTCGTCGGCAAGCGCGTCGGTGACGTAGAGGAAGCCCAGGTTGGCGCCCTCGAGCGCGCCGTCCAGCTGCTGCACGCAGGCCTTGGCAATGGCCGGCCATTCGTCGCCGGCGGCGTGGGCATATGCGAAAGCGCTGGTCATTTTCCGCCCCGCCGCGCCCGCTCCAGAAGCTTTTCCACCTGCGGCACGATGCGCCCGACGATGACCGCCACGCCCTTGGCGTTGGGATGGATGCCGTCGGCCTGGTTCAGGCCGGGGTCCGCCGCCACCCCGTCCAGGAAGAAGGGATAGAACAGGACATTGTGCTTGTGCGCCAGGCGGTCGTAGACGGCCTTGAACTCGCGCCCGTAGTCGGCGCCCAGGTTGGGCGGCGCCAGCATGCCGGCCAGCAGCACGGGCAGGCCCGCCTGACCGGCCCGCGTCAGGATGGCGTCCAGGTTCTCGAAGGTCTTTTCCGGTGCCAAGGCCCGCAGCCCGTCGTTGGCGCCCAGTTCGACGATCAGGGCGTCGGGCCTGTCGGCCAGCGCCCAGTCGAGCCGCGCGCGGCCCCCCGCCGTGGTGTCGCCCGCGACGCCGCCGTTCAGTACCGTCACGGCATGGCCCTTCCGCTTCAGCGCGGCGCCCAATCGCGCCGTGAAGGCCTCGGCCTCGGCAAGGCCGTAGCCCGAGACAAGGCTGTCGCCCAGCACCAGAAGGCGGAGCGGTTCCGCCGCCCGGACCGGCGCCGCGGCCATTGATCCAAGCAGCAGGCTCAGC
>Ga0310345_10004578_pt1 | contig 12518 bp, 16 predicted proteins | sample HC15DNA20500_MG_FD_204667 | JGI IMG/M metagenome (GOLD analysis project Ga0310345, IMG submission 204667) | Marine microbial communities from station ALOHA, North Pacific Subtropical Gyre - HC15-DNA-20-500_MG | ecosystem: Environmental > Aquatic > Marine > Oceanic | place: Pacific Ocean: North... | reverse complement strand
CGGAGGTGCAGGAGGTGCGGCTGGCACTGGTGGCGCTGGCGGAGCAGGTGGCATTGGAGAAACCGGAACCACTGGAGCCGAAGGTTCCGTGTTCCTTATCACCGACACGACCAATGTTCCAGGTGGGATGGTCGTCGGAAACTACACGAAAACCATTGTGAATACCTAATGGTTGCTGATGAGCCGAAGGAAACTCCAACCAGTTGGAAGCAGTGGCGGGTTAAAACCAATCTTGGGACGCTCGCATCCATAGCAGTTGCAATTTCCGTGCTGGTCTGGCAGGGCATGATGATTCGCTCCCAGATCGACGACAACAGCAACGCCGTAACCAACATGGCCTACGCCGTGGAAGGACTGGCTGGAGCGGTGTCGCTTGCTAACGAACTCGATACGCGAACCAACATGCTGTTCGACGAGATCGGTTCGCTCCGGGATCAGTACCAGGAGCAGGCCGATGTATGGATCGAGATCAGCACACAAGCCGAGCAGATCGACACAATCCGTACCGAAGCACGAATCCTCCGAACCGACATCGAGTCAACATGGAACCAGCAAAACGAGTTCCGCATGGAGGTCACGGAGCGTGTCGGAGAGTTTGAGGCTGCCGGTCAAACACTGTCGGACCTCCAATGGCAGGTTGATGACCTGAACCGTCGGGTGGCAGAGGCGTGGGGTGTAGCGATAGCCGGTGACGACGAGGACTATGGATGGCAAATCTCAGACCTCCAAACAAAGGTCGCAGAGATACAAGGACGCCAGAACGCAGGCGTGGACATTGAGTGGAAACTGGAGGATCTGGAAAACGGTCTTGATTGGGAGATCGACGAACTGACCCGCCGAGTCACCGAGTTGCAGGTCCGCATGGACACGAGCGGCAGCGGTGGTGGCATCGAACAGTGGCAAATCGATGACTTATGGAACGCTCATAACGATGTCTACGGTCGCACCGAGGATCTCTACTTCCGCAGCGACGAAATGTGGGACCTGCTCTGGCGCATGTGGTACGCGCTAGAAACACAAGGCTGGTCCCACGAACACCTGTACCGGTGAGGAAACTCAACCCGGACGGAACCCCTCATGTCCCCGCTGAGTACACGGGGAAGATGTTTGACTCGTCTGACCCCAATGGCACTCGCCTGGGGATGCTTAGTACTTCAGTGGCTTCTGACGATCCGTGTGTCGAGTGTGGCTGTTCAACTGCGTTCATGAGTGGGAAGTACCCCAACAGGGTGGCTGTGGACGATGGGGGCGGGGTTGACTTCCGAATCAAGTGGATGTGCGCGGAATGTACGATATAAATAACCGTTAGACGTTTACTCATTCAGTTCGTTTGGTATTATCTCTGTAGGGTTTAGTACCCCATGGAGATATTGTGGACAAGTCTGTCTGCCCGCACTGCGGTCACGATCTTGGTGATTCCCCAGTCGAAGCCGTCAAGTCGGCGGGCAATCTAATTGAAAAGATCAAGGACAACATTGCGTATGTCCTTGGCCTACCTGCTGCCGTATCCGGAGCCTTTGGATTCCTTTGGCAATCTTCTGGTGAGGAGGCCGCGCTCGGCTACAAGGTCGAGCAGTTGGAACTGGCCGTAGCAGATCTGAAAGCCGAGAACGACCTGCTGGGGGGCGGCGCGAAGAACTTTTCTATTGACATGAGTGGAGCACCGGGGGGATCCGCGACCGTCATCGTTATCGCCGCCATATTAGTTGTAGTTATCGGCCTTCTCTTCTGGTACCAGAGTAAACGTAAACGGCGGTAGAGCCGTGAAACGGTTCCTTGCCGCGCTGTTGGCAGGTGCTCTGGTTCTTGCAGGCTGTGCCAGTGACCCCCTTCCCCCAACGGGCACCCTCTTCCCCCCTACAACTACTCTCCCTCCCCCCACGACTACCAATGTAGTTACAACAACGACCGATGTAGTTACACCAACCACGTCAACCATCGCACCCGTTGTTCTCGAAGAGGTCCCTCTAGCGGACTACGCCATTCCCAACTATCTCGTTCTGGATGACTCGTTTTCGTTCGAGAACTTCGGTGGGGGTGAAGCGCCGGCTGACTTGACGGTCAACATGGCACGCCGCCTGTACGGCGACAATCAAGTGTGCTCGGACGTAACAGACAACCAGTGCACCCCGTACCCGGTGATCCTGCAGTTGATGTCGCAGGCCAACCGCTCGATGCGTGGTGGTTTATGTGAGGGCCTAGCCGTTCTCAGCCTGCGCCTCGCTGGCGACATCACAGCCCTGGCTGCTTTCCAAAACACAAAGACGGTCGCCGAACTCATCAAGGAAGACCCCGCCCTCCTTTCAGAAATCGCCTACTGGTATGTAACCCAGTTCGCCATGGAGGTGCAGGAAGAAGCGTCCTCCTACCTCGCCATGTCCCCTAAGGACTTGGCCGAGGTGCTGCTCTACGACTTCGCTGAGGCCGAGAAGGGCAACCCCTACACCGGTTTTACCATCGGCATTTATTCAGATCAGGGTGGTCACGCCGTTACCCCATACCGGGTTGAGGAAATGGCCGGCGGGTACAGGATTTATATCTACGACTCTAACTGGCCCACCGAAGAACGTTGGATAGACGTGTCCAGCGATGGTCAGTGGATGTATGCCCTCGCTGCAACCAACCCCACCGAGCAGTCTGAAGCATGGTCCGGTGGAGCGGGGACCATGGAACTTACTCCCATGCGCTCTCGCTCCGGTCCCTTCACTTGTAGTTTCTGTCCCCAGGAGGGAGGAGGGAAGTCCGGAACCATGGTGACTGTCGCCGCTTCCGGCAGTAAGCAGATGGCGTTGAAGATCGTGACGGATACCGGTCAAAGGCTTGGCTACTACGACGGCAAGTTCGTCAATGAAATCCCCGGTGCTACTTACCGTTATTTAATCTCAGGTCCCAGCACTGCTGACCCGGTGTTGGTATTCCTGCCGCCCGAGGTGGAGACGTTCAGTGCAGACGTTGAGGAAATAGACGTTCCCACCCCAGCAGATCCACAGTCGACCGTCTCTTCTACAGTTCCGCTGGAGCAGGAACAAGATGAACCTAGCACACAACGGTTCTCCCTCCTCCTCCTGAATGAGGAGAAATCGGTCCAGATCGAGGCGGTGATTGTTGAGGAGCCGGAGCCAAAGGAACTAGGGGACGAGGAAGTCGAACAGGTGTTCGAGGAAGAGCAATCACTCATCTCCTTCTCTGAAGAAGTCATAGAAATCGCAGAAATTGAAGAAGCCACGGTCGCTATTGCTGTCGATGCCCTTGCGGTTGAGATTGAGTTAGAGGCTGGGCAACAGATCGAGGTGGCTTTTGCGCCCGAGCCTGAGCCTGAGCCTGAGCGACCCGATGTCACAATTCCTGAGCGGCCTGGTATCACAGTTCCCGAGCCTGAGCCGGCCAGAGATTTCCTAGATATCGCCATTCAGAACGACGAGGGCGAGGTGCTGGCCGAGGTAGAAGTCGACATGACCGCCTACCGGGTTGTCGAACAGGTGTTCGAGGAGCCAACCGTTACCGTTCCAGACCGGCCAGATGAGCCGGCAGCCACCCTGCCCCCCGAGCCGGAACCGGTAATCGTTCCCGTTGTTATCGAACTGGTGTTCGATGTGGAAGCCGGGGAAATAACCCTAGAGGAAGAGGTGGTCGAAGCGTGGGTGGCTTCAGACGCTGAGTACTTCCAGGCCATTGCTGAAGATCGCGTGGAAGAAGTGCTCGGTGCGTCATACGTCGAAGAACTTGAAGAAATTGACGCGTGGGAGGCCCCCGAAGTATTTGAAGAAGAGGCGTTCGATCTCACCCGTGTCATCCTCAGCGTGAACGAGGAGTATTGGGAAGACGAGCAGTGGGATGAGGTGGATTACGACGAGGAGTATTTTGAAGAGCGGGAGGAAGAGATCGAGGAGTTCTTTGCCGAAGCGGTAGATGTTGAGGAAATCCTTGAAGAGGTTGAAATCTTCATGGAAGCGGTTGAGGAAGAACGCACTGTCTTCTTTGCCGAGCACGAGGAATTCACCGAGGAAGAGTTCTGGGAGGAGTACGAGGAATTCACCGAAGAGGAATTCGCCTTCCAGGAACCCGAACCGGAACCGTTAGATGTAGGTGTTCCCGCTCAGGAGGCTGTGGCAGATGCCACGATTTTAGGAGAAATCACCGGCCCAAGTATGGGTTCGGAACCTCCAGAGCAGGAACCCGACGAGTCTACCGAGCCAGAGCCAGAACCGCAAACAGAGCCGGAGCCAGAGCCGGAGGCAGTAGAAGAGGAGCCAGAGCCGGAGCCGGAATCAGATGAACCCGAGGAATGGGAGGAACTGACCGAGGAGTGGACCGAGGAAGAGTGGGATGACTGGGACGACTTCCTCAACGACGATGAACCAGAGGCCGAACCGGAAGAAGAAGAACCAGAGCCTGAGCCCGAGGAAGAAGAGGTTGTAGAGGAGGAGCCGGAAGAAGAGTGGGATACTGAAGAGAACAACGAAGACTTGGAGGAAGAATGGTTCGAACCCGGTGACGAAGACTCAGAATCCGACGGCTCTATTCCTGAAGAGGAAGAAGTGGATGAGGAGCAAGTGGATGAAGAGGAGGTGCCTTCTGAAGAAGTAGAAGAACCTGAGGTAGAAGAAGAGCCGGATTCAGAGACAGAAGAACCAGAGGCAGACGAAGAGCCTGAGGTGGAGGAAGAGGAAGAGGTAGAAGAAGAGGTAGAAGAAGAGGTAGAAGAAGAAGAGCCTGAGGTGGACGAAGAGCCGGAGGTGGACGAAGAGCCGGAGGTAAATGAAGAGCCCGAGGTAGACGAAGAGCCCGAGGTGGAAGAAGAGCCCGAGGTGGATGAAGAGCCGCCGACCACCACGACTACGCCACCGACGACGACGCTGCCTCCGCCGACCACGACAGTGCCGCCGGAGGACCCTGGATGGGTCGATCCCTATGAGGGATGTCGAGGCACCTCAGCCTGCACCATGGCTCCCGGTGGCTTCGACACTTGGGAAGATTACGACGCAGCGAATGATCCTGCCCACTACGACGACTGGGGTGAAACCCCCCCGGGGTATGCGACATGGGCTGATTTCACTCAGGAGGTCGAGGCGGGGATAGTTAGTCCTGATTTTGCTGAGATATTCCTACCCGAAGACGTACAAGCGGACATCATCCCGGTGATTGTCTATCAACCCGTCTACATACCGACCTTCACCTACGAGTACACCACTACTGCCCTGTCGGAAACCCTGTCGACCGAAGTCACCACAGCCCAGACCGGAACGGCCACCACTACGGAGGTGACCGCCGCAAGCGTTACTGGCACTGAAGTAACCGCCGCGAACGTCACCGGCACAGCGATAACCGCCACGAACGTAACCGGCACAGAGGTCACCGCTGCGAACGTCACAGGCACGGCAGTCACTGCGGAGACGACCTCCATATTGAGCCGCGATGCCAATGACGGCCACTGGCACACCTGGGAGACAACGGAGACGGAGACGGAGACTACGACGGCTACGACTACTGCGACAACTACGGCTACGACGACGGCGACTACTACTGCTACGACTACTGAGACTACGACGGCTACGACAACCGCTACGACAGTCACCAACACCCTTGTAGACACAACAACCGTGGTAGCCCGCATCGGGTCTGACATGACCACCTGCACGCTCGTAGACGGCGTACAGAGCAGTTGTGCCACCGTCCGGGGGTGGAGTCCCGAAACGACAACGATCACCACAGGCGACGCCTACACGGAAGCCAGCACGACGAGTGCTACGGCAGATGTTGTAACGAGCGCCACAGCGGATGTCGTAACAAGTGCCACGGCGGACGTTGTCACGAGCGCTACGGCAGATGTAGTAACGACCGCAACCGTGACAGCGAGCGAACAGGTCGAACAGGGATGCTCTGAGGGCGGCTGGACAGGCATGGGGGACTGGTGCATCGTCTCATCCAATAGCCGAAATGACTACGACTATGTCCAGTTCACTTTGGACGAAACAACCGATATCGACATCAACGCTGAATCAAACTTGACCTACCAACAGTTCGTTGCTGGCAACCATGAGTATGGCGACCCATACATCTACCTCAACAACGACAACGACTCTGATGAGGGGGATCACTCAGGAGATGCGAGTGCCGTCACGGTTGGCAGCAGCATCGAATCAGACGACGATGGTGGCCGGGATTGTCCGACAAGTGGTAGCGGTGGAACATGCCAGGTCCCAAATAGCAGTTGGACTGACCCGGATGAAACTCCAACTGTGAGAGCATGTGTGAGTACTGGTACTGACTGTACGGGTCTCGTAGTAGGCGACCTGACTACCGGAGTCGCAGTTATCGACAACACGAGCGATACCTGGGACAGCCGTATCGAGCGTCTTGATTTGCCTGCAGGCGACTATGTGGTGCGGGGTTCGGTGTACAGCACGGGACACGACGGCTGGTACCGTCTGACAATCAGTGAGGCTGAATGATGAACATCGCCGAAGTCATTATTTATGCCATGTGTGTTGTTATGTCAGGGATTTGTATTTATCTATACATACAAATAAAGAATGAGTAAATGCAACCGGGAGAAATCAGTAATATGAAAGTCTGGATCGACCAAGATTTATGCACTGGCGACGGCCTCTGTGCCGAAATTTGCCCAGAAATCTTCGAAATGGCCGACGATGGATTGGCCTACGTCAAGGAAGTGGCATGGAAATCGATCGTTGGGCCAGACGGCGGCAAGGGTGACCCCGCTTACAAGATGGCCAAAGGGATGGCGGAAGTTCCCGACGTGTTTGTAGAAGCGACTATTGAGTCAGCAGAGGAATGTCCCGGAGAGTGCATCTATATCGAACTCGCGGATTAGTCGCCCTCACCCTCACCCTCGATCACCTTGAAGGAATCCCGCGCCTGCTTTGCTGCACCATCCCCGTCCCCATCGTCCGGGCTGTGGAAGCGTTGCTCCGGAGTTGTCCCACGCACGGGCATGAGCAAAGCCATTGGAGTCGGGTCAACGATGGGCTGCCAAGGATTGGGCATGGTGAACGTGGTCGGAGACTGATCATGGCTGGCCACATGAATCATGGGAGTCACGATCCATCCGTCCTCAAGGCCCATCGACTGGGCCTCTCCGTAACACTCAAACGCGGATGCAACCTCGCTGAGAAGTGCAGCATTGAATAGCGACGGCTCGTTCTCCTTGCCCTCCGTCAACTCGAAGAGGCTCTGGTACCGGGGGAACAACTCGCCCTTCATAACCTTCCCCCCAACGTGTGATCCAAACCCGTTGGTCAGGGTGAACTCGCCAAAGTGGCGGTCGTCCACTTCACCCTCAGCATCTACCCGCTCTGACTGACGAATGGTTAGGTGACAGACACCATGGGTGCCGAGGGTCGCGAACATCTTCACGATTGCCCGACACTCGCGACCGGGAATGAGCCACGGCCCGTCATCTCGAGTATCCCTGTCGTGGTTCCAGTCCTTCGCGGGGATCGGGAACACCGCCAACTTGTAGGAGTCGGTACCCACGGCGGTCAGATAACTGCCCATGCCGCCATCCGGACGGGGGCTCTGGTCGAACCTGAGTAGCACACCCGTCAAGACGGGCCTTGCCTCGTCGTTGTCGCAGAAGTGCTCCACTACCGCCTTGAAGATCGGTGCGAACTCCTGCGCTATCACCCTGAACTCGAAGTGGCCCTCTCCGGTCTCAGGGACTTCCTGGATTGCGGCTTCTGACATGGTTTCCCCCTAAGGGTCGCTGGTGCCAGGATCCTACCGACACCCGCCCGGGATGGCAACCTTATGGAGTTGAGTGTTCCGGGGAGTGCATCTTCATTGATCTAGTATGAGGCCATGGATTGGAAATACATCCTTGCCGGATTCGTTGGCCTGTTCGGTGGAGTGACTGCCGGTTTCCTGTTTATGCTCGTATCTATACGCATATTAGGAAGAAAGCGACGCTGATAGACGCTCTACAGTGACGCTTGTCATCTACAATGGGTAGACCCTGCCATAGTCCTACCTCTCTTCGGGAATGGTTCTATGGAACAAATAGTCGTTGCCTTGTTGGGCGTACTCGGCCTACTGATTGCCTCTATGGTCGAGTGGGGTCGTCGTAGCAACCAGCGAGACCATGCCATGGTTCTGAAGATGCTCCAACAGATGGGCGACGGTCTTGGACGTTCGATCGACCGGGTAGAACAGACGGCCATTCGTACCGAAGAAGAACTTGACGGACACATCGCAGACCATGCCAGGGGCGCGTTCAACTAACTGGAGGCCTGAATGATTGATCGCATTAAGGCAGCACAGCCGCAAACACACCTAACAGGTACCTTCCTGGGGTGCCTGACCGCCATGAGCAACGGCGACCTCTCATCCATTACAGGCGACCACTGGGTCGCCGCTTTGAGGTCTGGTGGAATAACAGCAGTGATTGCCACTGTGGTTGCGACAGTTGGACTCCGCGTCAACAACTGGACGCGAGCGGCACTCTGTGGCGTGTCCACCTTCGGTGTGGAAATGATCGCCCAGTCGCCGACCTATGGCACCTCAAGAGCCGACATTTTTCAAACCTCGTTGGTCGCAGCAAGCATCGCAACAGTCTTGGCGCTAGTAGCGGGCAGGATGTTCGGCAAACTCCTGTCAAAACAGGTATAATAGACAGTGGCGACAGGGTTTCTGACCGTCCTTCACCCCTGGTCGCCCGCGTAAAGGAAGGGTTGCTCTCCCTAATCTAGCCAACTACGATGGCGGTATGGTTAGCACAGCCGTTGGGGACAATCTGGAGATGGAGTGGCACAATGACGGCCATACCATTGCCCTGAGCCTCAACAAGTCTCAAGTCGAGATAGTTGAAGTCATCTGCCCCAGCGAGAACGGTGGCGCTTGCGAGTCGGACAGTCGATCCAATTTGTCGCCTGACGGCCTGGGCTGCATTGTGCAGTACTTCATCAGGCGATTTGGGGTCGAGTGCAACATCGGGCAGTGCCCGCCTGAAGAAACCATGGAGATTTGTTGGACTCTGGTGGGGAACAAGAACGACCCCGACGCTTCACAGTTGTGGTTTGTCCCGGTTAACGACGAGGTATTTTACGCTTGGATGTCTTCCCATCAGAACGACGACCAGTCATAACGTCGTGGCCAACAGACGAACGTTCTAACGCCGCTACTCCCGCCGGGGTGATTTGCCAGACGTTTTCTTCCGGTCGAGTGAGATAACCCCTCCCAACCAACCGGGCTCCCACCCTCCGAACATTGCTAGGAGGACCGAGGGGAGCAAGAACGTGAAGCAATTCCTGGGTTGTAAATCGTTCCCTCTTGGCCGACTTGCCAAAAACTAGCATTTGATATCCCGGAGAACGGTATGCAATCCTCCGGTGATATACATTTTTACTCACGTTCGGTGCTTTTTGTACTCTTCAAGCGTAAGCGTGTCGTGGATAGTTGTTTTATCTATACGGGGACGATTCACTGAATCCCAGCGACGCCTGTTGCTTTCCTTTTTCTTGGATTTGGCTTTACTCACTGGACTGACTCGTTTCTTCATCTTCCCAGTAGTCGGCATGGTCAATGAGATTCTGGTCGTGGCACCCCTTGTGGGCAAAATCGTAATCCCCATCCGGTGGGTAAACCCCACCCCGGCCGCAGTACTGGCAAGTCCTGTTGATACTTGTCATAAACTCAGCGTACTAAAAGGGAGCGTCGTCCGCAACCTCTGGAGCCGGGCTTGGGGAGTCAATCGGCCCCAGGGTGTCGAGCAATCGCGCCAAATGACGTATATCGCTGTGAGTTTCGATGGCATGGCGGTTAACTGCATACACATTTTTGCGATTGACTTTTGTCTTTGTAACAAATTCCGCATCACTCAAAGTCTTTAGAGTTTTCTCAACCAATGATTCGCTACATCCTAAATAAACAGAAATAGCACGCTGAGTCATTGTCGGATCTTCAATGGCCGCCATCAGTACCCTGCCGGCAGTAGACAACAAGGCAATTGGTTCATCGTTGTGGTACCGAAATAACTTGGTCTTGTCAAGCGCAAGCATAATGCTGTCGACAATGGGACTACCTGCTGACGCATCTGTTGCTACTGCCAAGACCTTCCGCAACTCCGAAGAACTCAGACTTTGGTCCATCACGACAACCCTAGTCGATGGTCCGCGCACGGTCTGGTTGTGTGTAATAGGGTAAGGCTTACCACGGCCAAGGAGACTTTGATGTTGAGGGAATCCCTAGAATCCCTGCTCGAACCAGACGAACCTGGTTGCAGGGTGGGACGAATGATGGACGACTTCGACGACGACACGAAGGAGGTATTCATCAACGTAATGAAAAGCCTCGCGTCTTCTCGTGCAATCTCAATGGAACTGCGCAAAGAGGGAATCGTTGTAGACAGAAGCACCATAGGGGCAGCCCGACCTTGTTTCAAGGGTGGGGCTGAGTGTGCCTGCGGCTATGGGGAAAACCAGTGAGCAGTAGGGAAAAGCCTCCCAAGAGTTTGAAAGATCGACTGGCTGCGGTCCAGGGTGAGGCGGAGTTGACTGATGTAGTCAGAGATAAAAACATGCCTTCGGGATGGGAACCCGGAGTTGTCTGGGAAGGCACCGAAGGCACCATTACTGCGGACCCAATCGATTCTGAAGAGCCGAACTGGGACAAGATGCTCCTGGCCCGGGGGCTCAATCCCGAAACCTACGAGGTGGTTGGGGACACGGTGAAGTTCAGTTCGTGGGACGGCGCAAACGGAACACTCCGGTTTTCCTTCAAAGCCCAGATCCAACTCAGGCGAGCAGCCTCAGCCGTTCTCCAGGAAGACGTATATCAGAGCATCAGGAAGGGCAAAAAGGTAAAGCAGAAGCCCCCATCTGGTAGTTGCCATTTTGTCGTTGCGCTGAGTGACTGGCAGGTTGGCAACAGGGACGGCGGGGGAATGGAAGAACAGGCCCGGAAAATCGCCAGATTGCCGGACTTAATCCCGCAGCGCATCGCCGATCTCCGAAAGATGGGTTACAAAATAGGCCATGTAGTTGTAGCCGGAATGGGTGATTTGGCTGAGGGAACTTGCAACTTCTACCCGGCTCAGGAATTCAGGATTGAAGCAGATCGCCGGGATCAAATGAAACTGGTACGGCGAGGTCTAACCGACATCATCAGGGCTGTGGCACCACTGGCCAAGCAAGTCACAGTCTTAACGGTGGGCGGTAACCACGGGGAAAACCGAGGGAGGGGTAAGGCTCACACCACAACTGGAGACAACGACGATGTCGCAGTCTTCGAGCCAATCGCCGAAGCCTTCCAAGAGAACAAGAAGGCATACGGTCACATCGGGTGGAAAATCCCGCTTGAGCAACTATCCCTGTCGATCGAACTGGCCGGCCACATCGTTGCGTTTACTCACGGGCACCTGTCAAGACCGAGCCAAAACGCCGCACAATCCATATGGAACTGGTGGTCAAAGCAGGCCATGGGACGTGCCCACCCAGGAGTGGCCGACGCAAACATCCTGATAACAGGCCACTATCACCATCTCAATGTTAAAGAGCAAGAGGGCCGGGCCCTATTTATTTGCCCAAGCCTTACAACCGTAGGTGAGTATTTCCAAGACGACATGGGAGTCAAAACCCAACCTGGAACGCTCACCATGACGGTGGACGAATCAGGTTGGGGGAACCTCCACCTGATCGACTGAGCCATGGCTCACCAATACACAGTAGAGAAAATCTACAACTTCACCTGTTCTAAATGCAAGAACTGGTGGTCCTACGCCTCAGGCCACAAAGGCCTACCCCTCTACATTCAGCAGAATTTCGCCTGCCCACACTGCGGTCACAGGGATTCCATCAGAGAAAACTCCAAAGCCCGCATGGAAGCCACAGAGCAATGGGTTACACAAGGACGCCATGACCGCGAAGAATAACTGGTATCAGATGAAACTGCGGCTACTACGGGAAGAAAACGCCCGCCTCAAACAACTCATAGACCAACTGGCCGCGGCACACAACAACAAGACCGCCCAATGAACAGCACCGTCCTCTGATGCACTGGTTCATCAAACTCTGGGACTACCTCGGATCGACACAATGCTGGTGGGGTCGCTAATGGGCTGGTATCTCGACAACAACTACAACCTCCGGCGAGAAAACGCCGCGAATCATCCTTCAATGTTTACGAAAGGCGCCGTTACCTCTACAGGGGAAGACTACATAGAGGGGTTGCGTAGTGAGAATGCCCGTTTGCTCGCAGAGCACAAGGCTTTGTTTGAGAGCAAGGAGTTGCATGCTCTGGCTCTGGAGAACGAGGTGCTCGCAGCGATTATTGACGGTCACCTGTTTAAGGAACGACTCCTGGAAGTAGTAAAAATGGTGTTGTTTGAGGAGTTGGATGACTTTCTGTCTCACCGGTTCACTGTAGGGGCATCCCACATCCATACTAAAGTCACGGAAGCGAAAGCAAGACTAAACACCCTCAGAGATAACCCGGAATGAAGTAATGGAAGAAAACATCCTACCTGCTAATCCGTTCGCTATACACCGTTTCAAGTGGATGGA
>Ga0310345_10004577_pt1 | contig 12520 bp, 9 predicted proteins | sample HC15DNA20500_MG_FD_204667 | JGI IMG/M metagenome (GOLD analysis project Ga0310345, IMG submission 204667) | Marine microbial communities from station ALOHA, North Pacific Subtropical Gyre - HC15-DNA-20-500_MG | ecosystem: Environmental > Aquatic > Marine > Oceanic | place: Pacific Ocean: North... | reverse complement strand
TTAACGGCACTGACACTATGAGAGTGTACCATGGAATCCGGTTCGCGTTTACTTATCTGATTGTGCCGTTAGATCTCAGGCATTACCCGCTCAATACGAGTGCACCCAAGCACGACCTAATCAGATTATGCGCACTGCGGGTTTTTCATTTTAAGCAATGCAAGCGCGCTTGCAAACATAGAACCAACCGGCTGGAATATTTAGAATAGCACCCATTCGACTGGTGGCGACCGCGCCGGTGCATATGTTGCAGGCTGTCGAATAGTGAGAGGAAAGAGACAATAGGGCCACTGTAGCCGTAATTGTTACCCAGGAACGTAACTGTACTAACCCTGTGCCGGAAGCCGGTCTCTACTGATTGGCAGCTGCTAGCAACCCGTCCACCTTGTCGGTACGCTCCCACGGCAGATCGAGGTCATCGCGCCCAAAGTGCCCGTATGACGCGGTCTGGCGGTAAATCGGGCGTCGCAAATCCAAGTCGCGGATGATGGCGCCGGGACGTAGATCGAAGACCTCCGCGATTATCTCGCTAATTTTCTCGTCCGAGACAGTACCCGTACCGAAAGTCTCCACATTTATACTCAGCGGACGAGCAATGCCGATGGCATAGGCCAATTGAATCTCGCAGCGTTCGGCCATGTCGGCTGCGACAACATTTTTTGCCACCCAACGCGCAGCATAGGAAGCGCTGCGGTCCACCTTGGTGCAATCCTTTCCACTGAATGCACCCCCACCATGACGACCCATGCCACCATAAGTATCGACTATGATTTTGCGTCCAGTCAGACCGGCATCTCCCTTTGGCCCGCCGGTGACGAAGGCCCCGGTCGGATTTGTGATGATGCGTAAGTCACCGTTCAGTAGGTGGGCCGGCAGCATCGGCATTATCACGTGCTCGGTTATTTGCGCCTCAATCTCCTCAGGCTCGATACCTGGGTCATGCTGCGTGCTTATGAGCACAGTATTAATCCATTTTGGTTTCCCGTAGCTGTATTCCACCGTAACCTGGCTTTTGCCGTCCGGGCGCACCCACGGCAGAGTACCATCGCGCCGGACCTGCGCCAGCCGACGAGTGAGATTATGCGCAAGGTGAATAGGCAGCGGCATAAGTACATCGGTTTCATTACAGGCGAAGCCAAACATCATACCCTGATCGCCGGCTCCCACCATTTCAATATCTGCTTCTGTCATTTCTCCGACTTTCGCCTCCATCGCTTTATCCACACCCAGCGCAATATCAGCGCTCTGAGAAGAAAGTGCCACCTGCACGCCGCACGTCTCCGCGTCGAAACCGGTGTCGCTGTGGTTATAGCCAATGTCACTCACCACACCGCGCACCACTTTGTTCATGTTAACATAGCACTTGGCACTTATCTCACCCAGAAGCATGACAAAACCTGTTTTCACCGCAGCCTCGCATCCCACGCGCCCATGCGGATCTTGCGCCATGATGGCATCCAGAACCGCATCGCTGATTTGGTCGCACATTTTGTCCGGGTGCCCTTCTGTGACTGATTCGGAGGTGAACAGCAGCCGGGATGAATTCATAAATGAGTTGCTCATCTTCTCGTTACTCCTAGGGCAAATTAGCCAAAAACATCCCTTCCACGCGAGAAGGGAATGACCAAACTGTGCAGTGACCTTTCATCTTCCAGAACATGCTGTCGGAATTAGCACCTACCTAGCGCTAGCCACCATTCTTCCGGTCTCACCCGCGCCAAGTGGTTGCCGAGGTTTCTTCAGACCCATCCCTCTGCCTCTCGTGATAAGAGTATATTGATGTGTTTGTCGCCTACGACAATATACCACAGGCGATTTAGGCTGGCAATACTCCAGGAAAGAGGGGACTTGGTCACCACTTTGGCATGTCGTAGCAACAGTGGCTCCAACAGCCTTCTTACCCAAACTACGAGTTAATTCGACTATCAGTAAGCCCTACCAGAAAGCACCTGAAACACTGTGCGGAGAATGATTTTGACATCAAGCCACAGTGACCAGTTCTCCACATACCACAGATCATATCTGGTCCGGTCTTCTATAGAGGTGTCGCCACGCAGTCCGTTAACCTGGGCCCAACCGGTGATGCCGGATTTCTCGCGATGGCGCTCCATGTAGCGCGGGATGTGCTCCTGAAAATGCTCAACAAACTGCGGTTGCTCCGGGCGAGGACCTACTAGGCTCATATCGCCAAGTACCACGTTGATCAGTTGCGGCAATTCGTCGATGGAAAAGCGGCGAATAAAACGCCCCAATCCGGTACGACGCGGGTCTTCAGCCACAGTCCACTGGCGCTCCTCACTCGCGTCAGTGCGCATTGAACGGAACTTGAAAATCTTGAAATCCTTGCCATCCAGCCCGACACGGTTTTGAAAGAAAAAAACCGGTCCGTCAGATCCAAACTTTATCAGCGCCGCGACCAGCATCATAAGCGGTGACAACAGGATCATTCCGGCCGCACTGATGATCAAATCCACTATGCGTTTCAAAGACATGCGCCAGCCGCGAAGCGCGATGTCTCGCACTGTGAGTAGTGGAAGACCCCCCAGGTCATCAACCGAGACCTCGCCTGCCATAATCTCATACACATCCGGGATTACCTTCACGCTTACACTCCCGTGCTGGCAGCGCGCGATGAGCCCCAGCAGCTCCTCCCGCGTAGCGTCCGGGCGCGCAATAATAACTTCATCAATCGCGTACACCTCCACTATTTCCTGCAAATCGTCCGAATGCCCAATTACAGGCACACCCAGAATCTGAGACGGCGCATCGGTCCCACTCACCAGACCAACTAGTTTATATCCCAGTCGGCGGGACCAGTTTACTTTTTGAATCACGACCGTGGCCGCATCGCCGGTGCCCAGAACCAACAGCCGCTGCAGGCCAATACCCCGGCCCCGCAGCAGCGCAATTACACGACTGTGCAGCCCGCGCCCAAGCAGTACAAACACAATGGTCAGTACCCACGCATAAACCACAATTGTGCGTGAGTGATCAACCTCGAAAACAGTGTTCTTGAACAGGAGCGTAGAGAAGGCGATTGAGAGCAACGCGCCAACCGATACCGCACTGAAGACGGCATAGGCCCGGTCGACTCTCCCAATATTGCGCGTACCGTGATAGAGTCGGTTGAGGTAGAACACGGCCTGAATGCAAATCACCTGCACCAAAATTACGCGACCATACGTGGTGATTGATTCCAGACCCTGCGGCTCGGTAGGGAAAGCAATGGCGGTGCGCAGCTCATATGCCAACAAATAGGCTATCGCAATCATGAAAGCATCAAGCAGCAGCAGCGAGAGCGTCACCAAGGATTCGTAATGTTTCTTTTCCACAGTTGATTTCCAGTGCGACGCTGCCTTAATTTGCGTTTCCCGTGGGCAACAAAGGCGGGGTAGGAACCACCTTTCCCATCCGGTCTGCAACAGCAGCGCACATGGCTACACGATCGTCCCACGGGAATTCCACCACACCAAAACACATCGATTGCTCATGGGCCTTGCCACATGCCACAACTATGTCGCCAGGAGCAGCTATCCCTACAGCGAAGCGGATCGCTTCAGCTCGGTCAGCCAGCTGCCAGAATGTCTTGCCTTCCACGCCACCCATCTTTGCACATCCAGACGCAATCTCTGCCATTATATCCACAAGCGACTCGGTGCGTGGGTCTTCTGCCGTAATGACGGTGATGTCCGCTATCTCAGCAGCTATGGAACCCATCCGGCTGCGCTTGGCGACGTCCCGCAAACCAGCGCAGCCGAACACCACAATTATGCGCCCGGAAGTCTCTTTTCTAACCGCGCGCAGCATTTCGCGTAGTGCATTTGGCGTATGAGCAAAATCCACCACTGCTTCGAAATCCTGGCCGAGGTCGATACGTTCCATTCTACCGGGAATAGTCGGCATGGTCGCAATGCCAGTCTGAATATATTCAACCCCCAAGCCTAGTCCGTTACGAGCCGCCGCGATTGCAGCTAGACAGTTGGATACATTATATTCGCCATGGAGAGATGTCTCAACAGCGAAGTACTCTCCATCTGCATGCACCTCGAACCGAGTTCCCGTTCCATCGCCGCATATATTCTCCGCGCCGACCGCGGTTCCGGATTGCAAGCCATAGTCCACATAGTCCACCTGCAGTCGGTCGCGTATGTATTCATAACTCTGGACGTCATCCCGGTTGAGCACAGCAAGTTTGCGCACGCCGACCTTCTGCACGGTTGAGGCCATACTTTCAAAGAGCATTCCCTTTGCCTCTAGGTAGCCAGACACCGAGCCATGATAATCTAGATGTTCGTGCGTGATGTTAGTTACCACCGCAAGATCGAATTCGCACGCCGCCACGCGCTGCTGCGCAAGACCATGGGAGGTGGCCTCCAGAACACAATGGGTCATGCCAGCCGACACCATACGCGCGAGGAAGCCCTGCACAGTGGCGGCATCCGGAGTGGTAACATGAAATCCGGTGTCCATGACCTCATGACCGATAACAGCATTTACCGTGGTAATCAAGCCAGCGGAAATGCCGGCGACCTGCAGAACACTGTGAATAAGATTGCAGGTCGTGGTCTTACCATCAGTGCCCGTAACACCAATCATCACCAATTCGCGCGCCGGAAAGCCATGTAGGGCAGCCGCCAACTGCCCTACCGCGGCAGCTCCATCTGGAACCTGTACATAGGGGACAGGTAAATTGGAGTACGCCTCCGGTAGTTTCTCAGCCGCCATCTCACCCACAATCGTAGCCGCCCCGGCCTCCAGCGCGGCTGGTATAAACCCGTGTCCATCAAGGTCGCGACCCCGGCGTGCAACAAAAAGCGCCCCGGGGTTTACCGCCCTTGAATCCTCCACAACGATGGTGATATCCGGATCACCGTTGCGATTTACATTAGATACTGGGACAGCCGCGATGAGTTCGGACAGTTTCAAGAGGCTGATGTGTAAAGGATTATGGTGAACGGAGATACAGACACAGGGCTGATTATACCCCGAGCGTTAACGGAAACAGCCCCGGGGCACGAATGGATTATGCCGGGGCTGCAGTTCGCAATTATCGAAAGTAGGCTATACCAAGCTTTGTTGCAAAGTCTCCAGTGATCGGCGCGCGGATCCATCAACTTCATGTGCTCCCACACGCACTACGATGCCACCCAGAATAGCCGGGTCTACCCGGAAAGTGACCTCAGCCTCGCCACCCAGTTTGGCTTTTATGCCGCCTTCAATGTGACTCTGCTCATCCGCCTTCAATGTGATTGCGCTAGTTACCACTGCAGACTTACCCTCAAGGTGAACGCCTTCCAAAACAGCCACGTTCCCATCCGAGACACCCGAGAAGAACTCATCCACCAAAGCTCGCTGGCGGTTTTCATCAAGTCCAACGGCGATAATTTTGTTTGCGGCCGCAATTGCTAGAGCAGCAACCTGTGGGCGCAAATCCAACATAGTGCTTTCCTTCTGCTCCTTCACTGCTTGCTGTGCCTGCTCAAGCAGCTGCGCACGTTCTTGCTCTGCAGCCAAACGCATATCTACGGCTGTCTTCTCTGCGCGCTCGGTGGCATCGGCTACGATGCTCGCCCGCTCAGACTGCGCCTCGGCTATGATTTTCTCCGCCTCGCTCTGCGCGCTCGCGCGCGCCTCCTCAGCCTCACGCGCATCCTCAAGACTCTTCGCAATCTTGTCGCGACGTTCATCAAGAACCTTGAGCATAGGCTTATATGCCCAAAACGACATGATGAGCATCACAATAAAGAAATTGAGTATCTGCACCACCAGATAGCTCAAGTTTATTCCTAGGTTACCTAAGGCTTCCATCTGAATAGCCTCCTATGCAATTACAATTCAACCTGCGCTGTTTGCTCTGGACGAGTCAGCTTGCAAACAGAATGATAAACGCCACGGCGAGTGCATAAATTGCAACGGCCTCGGCGAACGCGATACCGATGATCATGTTGGTCTGGATCAGTGGCGCTGCATCAGGATTCCGCCCCATTGCCTGGACAGCACCCCCAACAACCGACCCAATACCGATACCTCCTCCTGTCACACCGATGGCCGCCAATCCGGCGCCAATCAATTTAGCTGCCGCGACAATATCACCTTCCATTTTAGTTTCCTCCGATAATCAATTTGAGTGTAGAAACTCAGTGGGCCTCAGCGCCATGTGCCTGCGTTGCCTGGCTCATGAAAACTAACGTTAGCATAGCAAACACATAAGCTTGAATCAAACCAACAAAAATCTCGAAAAGATACAAACCAGTGGGAATTATAAACGAAACTAATGACCCTAAAATGAATAATAACAGCTGGCCCGCAAAAATGTTGCCGAATAACCTAAATGTGAACGAAAGGATCTTGGCAAACTCACTGATCATCTCCAGAAGTCCTACTGCAAAATCCATTGCTCCCCACACTGGCTTAGTCACCAAAGCACGAAAATTAAGGAACTTTGTTATATGACCCATTTTCTGAGCAGCAATGCCAAACACTTGTGTCATAAACACTGAGACTAGCGCTAATGCCAAGGTGAAATTGAGATCGGTGGCAGCAGCTCTAACATATGGAGTAATAGTACAGGAGTGGCACAATTCATGGCCATTCCCACTCTCGTCGTGAGGCAACTCATGCCTCCCATCTAGCCAATAGGCTGAACCTATTGGATGTGCTTCATAACCAGTAAAATTGCCATGAGCAGGCTCCAACACACCGACACTATCAACCCCTGGTATAAGCTCCATCCAGTTCGCTACCAGAACCATGAAGAAAATAGTGGCCATATAAGGGATAAATTTGCGAGCGTTCTTGCGCCCGGCAGTGGTCACGGCCGTATTCCAGAGGAACTCAAAAAGAGCCTCTACTGCATTGTAAAAACCTCGAGGAACCATGTCGCCACTGCTGACCTTACGCCAGATGAAAAACCCGAGAGACAGAACCACTATATCAGTTAGCAGAGTAGCAACTAATGTATTGGTCAACGGCTGATTGATAATAGGGATATTTACTGGTGGATGACCTATTTTCTCTCCAGGTAGGAACACATTAGGAGCGATCGTAGGTAATGGCCCAAACTGTAAGTAAGCTCCCAGGATAATACAAGCCAGGACAATCCATCGTTTTACACCAAACCGCCGTTTAGGAACCGATGCTGTCGTCACTCTCGAAATCCTTTCCTCTGGATGTTTCTGTCCTGCCGCTAAGGCTGCGTGTAGACCGCAGAGCCAACCTGAGCGTAAGGAACAAAACAACTGGCACGCTAAGCACTAGCAATCCGACTGTAAACCATGGTCGCCCTTCGCCGACAAGACCGTCTAACCACCGACCGGCCCAAGTCGCAAGCACGATTACCACTATCGCCAAGCAACCAACCTGTCCGGTGACCGACAATAGAATGACTTGCCATGCCTTCTGAGGGTCGCTGTTGTTCAGAACAAAAACCGCTTCCTGGGCGAAGTTTGCGAATTATATCACAAGCGCGACCGGGCGTCAAAACCGGTCAGAATAGACCCTCAGCAGCCCGCAATGCCCATGCAAACCACGGGGCCGAAGCCGTACCCAGCAGAATAATTCCCGCCGACAGAACTGCCAGTGCGAAACCATAAGCACGAGGCACTTCAACAGCATCAGATCCCTCCGGCTCAGGGTTAACATACACAACTTTAAGGACCAACAGATAGTAGTACAGTCCTACAATAGCGTTAAGCACGCCCACAAATGCCAACCATACTAAACCGGATTTCACCGCGGCAGCGAAGACATAGAATTTCCCGAAAAATCCGGCCAATGGCGGCATGCCCGCCAGCGACAGAAAAGCCACCAGCATAGCAAGCGCTAGGTAAGGAGAGCGCCGACTCATACCCGCGTAACTAGAAATTTCGTCGCTTCCCGAGCTGCGTGCCACCAAAATTACCACCCCGAAAGCCGCCAGGTTTGTGACGACGTACGCCATCAGATAAAATATGGTAGCAGCCATTCCCAATTCCGAATACGCCACGAACGCCACCAGCGCATAACCCGCGTGCGCTATTGATGAATAGGCCAACAAGCGCTTGATGTTCTTTTGCGCTAGCGCCAGCAGGTTTCCGAGCGTCATAGTTACAACCGCCAAAGCCACCAACATGGGCAGCCAGGATTCACTGGCAGTGAGTCCAGTGATGAACACGCGCATCAGCACAGCGAATCCCGCAGTTTTAGACGCGGTGGAGATAAAACCTGTCACGGGCGTGGGTGCACCTTCATACACATCAGGCGCCCAGAAGTGGAACGGCACAATAGCCATTTTGAAACCGACGCCGACAAGAATCAGGACCGACGCTGCCAGAATGGCCGAAACCCCGACCTTGCCGGAGACGAGCACCGTAGCGATCGCATTCAGGTTTGTCTCTCCCGTAAAACCGTAAACCAGGCTGAGACCGTAGAGCATCACTGCGGAGGTGGCCGCGCCGAACAGGAAGTATTTCAGCCCAGCCTCAGCCGACCGGTCACTCCTGTGTACGTAACCTGCGAGTACATATCCGGCGATACCGGTGGTCTCAACAGCTAAATACAGCATGATGATATCAGCAGCCAGCGCCATAAAGCACATTCCCACCACCGCACCGAGCATGATCGCGTAGTAATCCCCTTTGTGGGCAACACCCTTCACATCTAGGCTAAGCAGCGCGGTGATTGCACCGGCAAAAATAAACACCAACCGGAAAATAAATGCGGCCATATCGTTTCGAATCATACCGCCCCAGATCAAGTCTCCGGTCGGTTGCGAGAACACCAGTGCAACCGCGATGATAACGAAACTACCAACAGCAGTGGTCAGACCCAACAGCCGCTTGCGGTTTTCAGCGAGGACTATATCCATAGTCATGACCACACCCGCAAGCACTACTAGAGCCAATTCCGGAAGGATGGCTAACAGGTCAGAAGGATGGAAAATAGCGATACTCACTCACATGCCTCCTATAACCGCCATCACGTTTTCCGCTCCGCTGGATATCAGCGGAGCCATCAAACCGGGGAACACGCCCAGCAGCACCAGCACTGCTCCAAGCATCAAGATGGCAATCTTGTCCATCAGGGTAGATTGTGAAATGTGACCTTCGAATTCGGGCGGCATCTGGCCGAAGAATACGCGCTGCACAACCCGCAAAATATACGAAGCGGTAATTACGATGGCAATTACCGCAATCATCACAATCCAAGTGTAATACGGAGCTATGAAATACTCACTGGTGGCGTTGCCGGCGTCCCACAAGCCAAGCATGATGGGCAACTCGGCGATAAAACCAGAGAAACCAGGCATGCCCATAGAGACTAGACCACCGACAATGAATGCCACTGCCACCCAGGGTAATTTGTTGGCCATGCCGCCCAAGGATGGAATGTCGCGCGTATGCGCCCGGTCATACACTATGCCAACGCAAGCGAAGAAGAGTGCTGTCATCGCGCCGTGAGAGAACATCTGCAGGCCGGCCCCGGTGATTCCTTGCGGGTTCAACGTGGCCACACCCAGCATCACCAGCCCCATGTGCGACACTGATGAAAATCCGATCACGTATTTGAAGTCACGCTGCATCATGGCTACAAACGCGCCGTAAACCACATTGATCAGCGCCAGGAAAATTATCAGGGGGAGCCAGAAGCGCGCACCCTCAGGCATCAGCATTACCCCAACCCGGAGCGCGGCGAAAGCACCCAGCTTCATCAGCACACCCGCGTGAAACATCGAGACAGCAGTAGGGGCAGCCACGTGTCCATCTGGACTCCAGTTATGAAAAGGGAAAATACCAGCCAGTACAGCAAAGCCGAAAAAGACAAACGGGAACCAGAACTTCTGGAAGCCAAAAGAGAAGTTGGCCTCCTGCAGTAATATCATGTCGAAAGTGCCTAGGCCGGAAAGGAAATACATCGCTAGAATTCCCACCAACGCAAGCACCGAACCAATGAAAAGATACAATGTCAGTTTCATCGCCGCATATTCGCGCGTAACTTTCCAGCCCCAGATTGCAATCAGGAGATACATCGGGAATACCGCTATTTCGTAGAAGAAAAACAGGTGGAACAAATCTAGCGCCACAAATACGCCGAATACCCCGGTCGCCAGGATAAACAAGAATGCGAAGAACTCACGCGGCCGGTCGTCGACGCCCCACGAAATGAGCACCCCGGTGAACATCACCATTCCGGTCAGCAGCACCATAGGCAGGCTTATGCCATCCACGCCCACATAATAGGAGATACCCAGGGGCTCAACCCAGGTGGCTTTTTCTACGAACTGATAGCCCCCCGTAGGCACATCGTAGCTAAAGTATGCAACCACGGACAAAACCAGAGTGAGGCTTGCGGCTAGCAGAGCAGTCCATCGGATTTCCCGCTTACGTTCGGCCGGAAACGCTAGCAGCAACACGCCGGTCGCAAAAGGTGTAAGAGTAATGACAGATAGAATCGGAAAACCCATTTGCATCACCCTATCAAACTTTTGGCAGTTGCGTTAATTACGCTGGTAATCCACCACGGCCACACACCAATAACCAGCATAAGCACCATCAATGGTGCGACCACAATCTTCTCTCGCATAGTCACTTCCATCTCATGGTCAGCCCACCTCTCGTTGCGAGGCCCGTGGAGCACCTGCCGGATTCCTTTGAGAATGTACGCACCGGTGAAAAACAGGCCAATCATGCTGACAGCGGTAATGCCAGAAAAAACGGGCCAGGCACCACGCACGATTGCGAACTCGGAGACAAAGCCATTCAGACCAGGCAGCCCGAGCGAAGCCATGGAACTAAACACCAGTATCCCACCATAGACCGGAGCCAGCTGCCATATACCTCCACCCAGTTCATCCAGATCACGGGTATGTGTACGGTCATACACTACCCCAACCAGAAAGAACATCGCCGCCGCAGAGAGCCCGTGGTTGAACATCTGCAGCACCACGCCAGTGGTAGCAATAGTCCCGCTCAAGCGCATGTCTGGATCACTGCTGCCGGCAACCCACGCAGCTGCCGCGATGCCCAGAACAACGAATCCCATATGGTTAACGGAAGAATACGCCACAAGCCGCTTGAAGTCGCTCTGACCATACGCAGAAAGAGCGCCAAGCACAATTGCAACCATCGCCAAAAATGCAAGCACCGGAGCCGCCGCATGCGCTTCCTGCGGGAACAGGGGCAGCACCAAACGCAAGAAGCCATAAGCACCAAGCTTCAAAAGTACTCCCGCCAGAATCATCGATCCTGCCGTTGGCGCCTCAGTGTGCGCATCCGGAAGCCAGGTGTGGAAAGGCCATAATGGCACTTTAATTGCAAAAGCCACAACAAATGCCCAGAATGCGGCCGCGCGCACTGCTGACGTCGGGAAGTTAACAAACAGCTCGCCGGAAAAATTCGGCCACTTCTCTAACAATATAAGCAAGTCGAAACTGCCGGCAACCAGTCCGAGGATCTGAATTGCAAGCAATAAACCAAGCGAACCCCCAAGTGTATACACAAAGAATTTGTAGGAAGCATACTGGCGGGCCGGTACTTTTTGTCCACCGCCGAACTCACGTTCCCCCTTCGGGCTTCCCCAGATATTAATGAGGAAATACATCGGCACCAGGCCAATTTCCCAGAAAAGGAAAAACACGATCAGGTCTAGCGCCATGAACACACCCAGCATGCCGGTCTCCAACATCAGGAAGAGCGCCATGTACGCTTTCACCCGCTCCTGAATGCCGAAAGATGTGAGAATGCCCAACGGCATCAAAAGCGTAGTAAGCACTATCATAGGCATACTAATGCCGTCTACACCCACATGGTAAGATGAGCGAATCGCCGTGTACCATGTAGCCTGCTCCTCGAACTGAAACCCAGCCGCACCGGAATCGTAACGAGCCCACAGCACGATAGAGAGAACGAGCGGAACTATGCTGGCCAACAACGCGACCAAGCGCAAGGTCTGCTTGCGCTCGGTCGGCACCAACATCACTGCCAACACACCCACCACAGGCGCAAAGAGTATCAGCGTGAGAAGATGTTGCATCATGAAGTCAATCATTCATCGTATCCGTATTACCTTAACACCAAGAGTAACGCACCGCCCACTGCGATGATAGCACTGAGGGTTATCAGCAGGTAGTCCTGCACGCGGCCGGTCTGGATTACACGGAACGAATACCCCGAAGCCCTTACACCGTCACTTAGCTTGTCAGACGGGTAATTGATGCCCCATTTCTCGAACCAGCGCGCGCCAGCACCAATGCGCATCGCAGCGCCCGCGACAGTATGCAAAACTCCATCAATCAGACCACGGTCAATCCATCGAAAAGCGACCACCTCGGAAACCCATTTGGATGGGCGCACCAGCGCAAAATCGTACAACTCATCAAGGAAATATTTGCCTGCCAGCAGCTCGTGGACAGGCCCACGAGAGGCAACCAACGGGTCTGGCTGCCCAGATGCCAGGGGGCGGCGCCCGTACAGCAACCAGCCGCATCCCAAACCGCCCAGGCTAGCAACCACCGAGAGCATCACCGGGGTCCAGTTAAACTCAA
>Ga0310345_10004575_pt1 | contig 12521 bp, 15 predicted proteins | sample HC15DNA20500_MG_FD_204667 | JGI IMG/M metagenome (GOLD analysis project Ga0310345, IMG submission 204667) | Marine microbial communities from station ALOHA, North Pacific Subtropical Gyre - HC15-DNA-20-500_MG | ecosystem: Environmental > Aquatic > Marine > Oceanic | place: Pacific Ocean: North... | reverse complement strand
CTGCCCTGCCGCGCAGCGCCTCGAGACCGGTGGGCGACAGAGCCCAACCGGGCGCGGCGTCGGCGATGCGCCGGCGCGCGCGCAACACCGTATGGGCGCGCGTGAGTTCGTGGGTGGGCGCGCGGATGTCCATGCCGGCGTCGTGCAGCACAAGGTCTTCGATATGGACGAGCTCACCCTCGAGCCAGAGTGCGGCGACCGCGTCGGCGAAGTGGGTTCTCGCGATCCAGCCGTCGCGGATCGGGCTCGTTCGCAACCGCTCGTCGAGACGCGCCAGTGCGTCTTCGGCGCGGGCGAGCGGTCGGGCGAGTTCGGGCCATGGCAGCGGATCGGGAAGGCGAGCGCTCAAGGTGGGCATCGGGCGGCCGGTTTGGAGAGGCGAGGATCGCTCATGACGGTCTTTCCGAAGGTTCCGAGGACCGGGGTCGAAATGTCAGGTGGATCAAAGCGCTGTTGGAGGCCCGCTGAAATTGCAAGCGGAAAGCGTGCGCCGATTTTCCGCTAAGCGTTGCAAATTGAAATCGCTAAATAAAAGCGACAAGCGGCCCGGCGATGGTTGCCCAGGGCAGCGGATCGGGGATCTGGTAGCCGGACTGCAAGGTCTTGATAACCTTAACGGGAATCGGTCAAACAGAAGCTAGCACGGAATTGAGTTCCGTCATAGCGAGGCCGTTCAGATGACGGGTGTCACTATCGATAACCACCCCTTATCGATAGTGTTGGACGTGAATCCGCAAATCAGCGATTCTCAGCCTCCGGAAGCCTCCTGACGCCCTCAGCCAGGCTCAGATCGACGAGAGACCGCATCCCGTGCCAGCGCCCTCCCTTCTTCCGGAAGAGACTGTCCCCTTCCCTTCAGGTCGATTTTGGCCCCGGCGATCCGCGGGTGGGCGCGATCGCGGTCAGGAATCGTCGAACAGGCTGTCGCGAAACGCCTTGTCGGCCGGCCGTCCCCTGGCGGCATCGCCGCGCGCCCGAAGTTTTCGGGCGAAGTCGACGCCAACCTCGACCACAGACGCAAGCTCGGCATCGAGATACTCGAAACCGGGCTCCATCTCGCGGGCTTCGACCGCCGCGATCTCCTCGTTCAGATCCTCTGTCCGATCGACCCGGCGATCGCGGGCGACCGCCTGGTACGGGTCGGTTGCCTCGGCGGCTTCGGGCGTTGGGGCGGTCTTCAGCTTGTCGGTTTGGAAGGCCATGACGCACCCCTCCTTTCGGTTGCCTACAATAGCAGCGCGGCGGCAGCAGGTGAACCTCGCCAGTTGCTATACGAAGACACATTGAAAATCGCCTTGAGGTCGCTTATAGTCACGAGAGTCATTCTAGTCATAGGAGCATGCCGTGACCGCATCCCAAAAGTCGCCCGCGCACGGTTCGGGCCATTGGACCGTGGCCGGCGCCAAGGCGCGCCTGTCCGAGGTGATCGAGCGGGCGCAAACCGATCCGCAGATCATCACCCGCCACGGCAAGCCGAGCGTCGTCATCGTCTCAGCCGAGGAATGGGCGCGCAAGACCGTCCGTAAAGGCACGCTGGCCGAATTCCTGATGACCTCGCCGCTGCGCGATGCCGATCTCGATCTCGAACGGGTCCGCGATCAGCCGCGTGACCTCGAGCTATGAAGGTTCTGCTCGACACCAATGTGCTGTCAGAAGTCAGGCGGCCGGCGCCGGAGCCCAAGGTGCTCGCCTGGCTCGATACGATCGACGAGGATCGGGCCTTCATCAGCGTGGCGTCGATCGCCGAACTGCGGCGCGGCATCGCGCTGATGGAGGACGGCCGGCGCCGCGCCGCGCTTACCGCCTGGCTGGCGGTCGATCTGCCGGGGCGCTTCTCCGGCCGAATTTTGCCCATCGACCAGGCGATCGCCGAGCGATGGGGCGATGTCATGGCGCAGGCGCGCAGGAGCGGCTTTGCGCTCTCCGTCATGGACGGGTTTTTCGCGGCCACGGCTCTGGACCGCGAGTTGGTACTCGCCACCCGTAACACCAAGGATTTTGCACCGCTTGGCGTACCATTGTTGAACCCCTGGACCGATGACGGAGTGTCGGCATGACCACCCCTGCCCGCCTTCCGGATGCGGCTTCGCTGGAAACCGTCCTGACCGGGCTGGATCCGGCCTCGGCCGACGCGGACCTGCTTCCTGCCCTCACCGCCGCCTTTTCGGGCTTTGCATTCGGCATCGCGCCGATCGATGACGACTACTGGCGCGACGCCCGGTCCGTTATCCGGCCGGACGGCACGCGGCTCGGCGAATTGCGACCGTGGATGACGGCCGAGCTTGCGAAAGAGAGCGGCGACATCACGGCCGTGTGGCGCCGTCTGAAGGAGACCGATCTGCAGATCACGGAGTGGCGGGGTACGAGCACTTTCGTGTCGGCGCCGACCGGGCCAGGCGCGGCCGACTATGTTCAGATCGCGTTGGGACGGGAGATCGAATGGCGCGCCGGCCCGATCGTCAATCCGAACTACCGACCGTGGGGCAAGGAGGAGCTGCTTGATCCCGGTTGGCCTCGCCAGGATCCGCTCCCGGAGACGGATCGCCTTGCCGGCCCGGTCTACCGCCTGCTCGGCCGCGCCGGCGGCGCGGTGATCCATGTCCGCAGCTTCCTCGATCGCTGCGGCCGCGTCGAGCGGGAGAAGCGGGAGGCCAAGCGGCCCGAACTGGAACGGCGCGTCATTCGCGAGGTCGGGCCGGGCGGAACGCGTGAGACGCCGTTCCTCGATGCGGTCCCGGACTATTTTGATTTCGTGCCGAGAGAGCTGCGGTTCTTTCAGGACTGGGAGGAATCGAGCGCCAGTCCGCAGCGCGTCTTCGCGCATTGGGCGCTCGACGCCCGCGATTACACCCACAAGGGCGAGCGCGAGGTCGGCTTTATTCCCCGGCCACTGAAGCCCCCGAAGGAGCGGCTGCTGATGACGCCGGAGGTTTCAGTACATCTGCTGATGGACCGGATCGAGGCCATCGACGGCGAGATCGGCCTGCCCTTCGGCTGGTTCTTCCTGATGACCCACGGCCATTGGGTCGATCCCGACGTCGGTATGGCGATTGCGCAAGGCCTGAAGGCCCAGCGCGTCCGCCTTCCTGACCCCGACGCCCGCGTGTTGCTGCGCTGGGCGGATCGAAGCTACGGCTTCTGACGGAGCGCCACCATGGACGACATCACCCCCCGCACGCTGGCCTCCGACCCGGAAACTCGGCGGGCGCTGCAGCTCGACACGCTCTCGGCGATCCTGCCGATGGAGCGACGCGACCGGCTCGCCGAACTCCTGACCGACGATGATGTCGCGACGCTGAAACATCTCGCCCAGGAAGGCATGGGCGAGAATACGCTGCGGGCGCTAGCGTCGGACCTTGCCTACCTCGAAGCCTGGGCCCAGGCCGCGACCGCCGCCGCGTTGCCCTGGCCGGCCTCGGAAAGCCTGGCGCTGAAGTTTGTGGCGCACCACCTCTGGGACCCGGCCTGGCGCGAAACCGATCCCCAGCACGGCATGCCGGCCGACGTCGCGGCCGTGCTACGCGATAGCGAGATGCTGCGCAGCGCCGGCCCGCACGCGCCTTCGACGGTGAAACGGCGGCTTGCAAGCTGGGGGAGCTTGCATCGGTGGAAAGGGCAGGAGGGTCCGTTCGCCTCGCCGAGCCTGCGCTCGGCGCTCCGGCTGGCCGTGCGAGCCAGCAAGCGACCGCGTCGGCGCAAAAGCAAGCGCGCCGTGCCCCGGGATGTTCTGGACCGCTTGCTCGCGACCTGCTCGTCAGATCGGCTCGCCGATACGCGCGACCTAGCCATCCTGCTCCTGGCCTTTGCCTCCGGCGGGCGCCGGCGCAGCGAGGTCGCGCGGCTGCGGGTCGAGCAGCTCAGCGACGAACCGCTCGTGCCCCTCGATCCGCTTGATCCGAAGTCGCCAACGTTGCCTTGTGTGGCCATTCAGCTCGGTCGCACCAAGACCGGCAATGCCGACGACGGGGGGAGGGTGCTGCTGGTCGGGCCGCCGGTCGAGGCGCTGCGCGAATGGCTGAAGCGGGCGGACATCACGAACGGTCCGGTGTTCCGCGCCATCGATCGCTGGGAAGCGATCGGGGAGAGGGCGCTGACCCCCCAGTCGATCAACTTGATCGTCAAGCGCCGTTGCATGATGGCGGGGCTCGAGGCGAGGGAGTTCTCCGCACACGGCTTGAGGTCCGGGTATCTGACGGAGGCGGCGCAACGTGGCGTTTCCCTGTCGGAGGCGATGCAGCAATCCCAGCACCGTTCTGTGCAACAGGCAGCCAGCTATTACAACGAAGCGGATCGACGACTCGGTCAAGCCGCACGACTCGGCGTTTGAACAGGCGCCGCCGCCCCGAGGCCGACCTTAAATTCGGCTTGCTGCGAGGTGGAAAGGGGTAGACTGGACGTCGACTGGGGGAGGGCGATTCGGGCCATTCGAGAAGGTTGACCGCGGTCAACTTCTCTTGGTCGGGGGTCTTGACGGCCCTCGCGTGCGGGCGGAACCACCAGCGAATGTACAAGTGGGTGTTGGCACGAGGTGGGATCTCCGCGAAGTTGACCGCGGTCAACTTTTCCTGGAGGGACCCAGTATGACCGTTAAGGATTCGTTTACCCTTTAATTGTTGCGCGACCGCCCAGAATCGGGCGTACTAGCCACGCTTTGCGCACGTCCTACATCCGAAATTCGTAACTACGCGAGAAAGCCGTGGCCCTAAACGACCAACAAGCGATGGCGCCAATCCCATCGGCCGCGCCCCCAACGATCCACGAAACGATCGCGGCCGATGCGCGGGAACTCTCCGCGAAGCTTCATGCCCATCGCATGAAGCTGTTCCCGCCAAAAGCCCGCAAGAACCTCCGTCGGTTTACATCCGGCGAAGTAGCTAAACTCGTCGGTATCAATGACGGCTACCTCCGCCAATTGTCGCTGGAGGGAAGGGGCCCCCAACCTGACACCAGTCCATCCGGACGACGGTCGTACACATTCGAAGACATTCAGAGCCTTCGGGCCTATCTCGACGAATCTGGCAAGGGCGTGCGTCGATACCGACCGCATCGCGTCGCGGGCGAACAGCTGCAAGTCATCGGCGTCGTTAATTTCAAGGGTGGATCGGGCAAGACCACCACCGCCGCGCATCTCGCTCAACATCTCACGCTGCAGGGGTATCGGGTGCTCGCGGTTGATCTCGATCCGCAGGCCTCGCTCTCGGCGCTGCACGGCTATCAGCCAGAGTTTGACGTCGAGGAAAACGGAACCCTCTACGGCGCCATCCGCTACGACGACGCGCGTCGCTCGCTGGACGAGATCATTCGGCAGACGTACTTTTTGGGGCTCGACATCGTCCCCGGCAATATCGAACTGATGGAATTCGAACACGAAACCCCGAAAGCGTTAGCTATGCGCCAGTCGGGTGATCCGCTGTTCTTCGCCCGCGTTGCCCGTGCCCTCGCCACTGTCCAGGACCGTTACGACGTAGTCGTGATCGATTGTCCGCCCCAACTTGGATTTCTCACGCTCTCCGCGCTCTGCGCGGCAACCGCAATCCTGATTCCGGTGCATCCGCAAATGCTCGACGTCATGTCGATGTGCCAATTCCTCATCATGACATCCGACCTCCTCGCCGTCGTCGCCAAGGCAGGCGGCAACATGAATTACGATTGGATGCGCTATCTCGTCACGCGCTACGAGCCCGGTGATGGACCGCAGGCCCAAATGGTCGGCTTCATGCGCTCGCTGTTCGGCGATCGCATGGTCACCAACATGATGCTGAAAAGCACGGCGATCTCCGACGCCGGCATCACGAAGCAAACACTCTATGAGGTCAGCCGCGATCAGTTCACACGCGCTACCTACGACCGCGCGATGGAATCGCTGGACAGCGTCAATGGCGAAATTCAAAGCCTCATCCAGGCCGCATGGGGGAGGGCCTAATGGGTCGCAAAAACCTGCTTGCTGACCTCATGGACGACAAGTTGACCGCGGTCAACGAACCGCCGTCAGGGGAGCCCAGCGACAATCGGAGACCTTCCCAACCGACACTCGGATCGCGCGGGGCAGTCGGCGCCATGAGCCGCTCGCTCGAGATGCTGTCCGCGGAGCGCGATGCTGCCAAGGCCCTGACCGAACAACTCACCACCGGTCAAGCCGTCGTTGAAATCGATCCAGGTTTGATCGACTCCTCGATCGTTCCGGATCGCATGACGGGCGTCGACGAGAAGCACCCCGCTCTCGTCGAATCGATTCGCTCCAATGGACAATTGGTTCCGATCCTCCTTCGCCCGCATCCGACCAGTCCAGGACGGTTTCAGATCGCCTATGGCCATCGTCGCGTCCGTGCGCTTGCCGAACTTGGCCATCCCGCGCGGGCCGTAGTCCGTGACCTCAGCGACGAAGACCTAGTGGTGGCACAAGGCAAAGAGAATGGCGAGCGTGAGGATCTGTCTTTCATTGAACGGGCGTCGTATGCCGCCGCGCTCGAGGATCGCGGATTCAAGCGTGAGATCATCATGGCGGCACTCAGCGTCGACAAGACAGAACTCTCGCGCCTCATCTCCGTCGCGCGGGCCCTGCCACGGAGCCTAGTCGACGCGATCGGGCCAGCGCCGAAGACCGGCCGCCGGCGCTGGATGGAGCTGGCAGAGCGGATGGTGGGTCGCCACGACCAAAAGGCATTGGCTGACAGCGTGGCTAGCGATCGTTTCGTGCGTGCTACTTCCGATGAACGGTTCGCGATCACGTTCGCCGCGCTCGCGCCCCGCAAGCCCAAAGTTCCGCGGCCGACGACCTGGACCGATAACGACGGCAAGAAAATCGTGAAGATTGAACGTCACGCAGATCGCGTCACGCTCGCGCTCGATGAAAAGGCCGCGCCGGCGTTTGGAGACTTTGTGATTTCGCGGCTGCCGGAACTCTATCGCGCTTTTCGCGAGGGACGCACCGATGAATGACATCGCGCGTCTCGCTGCTTTGGATATGGCGCCGTCCGGACCTCGCATGGTCAGGCGACGCGATGCGTACCCGCGTTTCCGTCCTCTAACCGTAGGAGCATAGCGGAAAAAGAAAAGGCCCCCGAAACGTCTCCGTCCGAAAGCCTTCTCTCGTCATGTTTGGCGACTGACAGAGAATCACTTTCGCGAATCGCAGTCAAGCGTCTTTAGCGACGGCGCCGTTTTGGCGAGCCGATTTTCTTTGCCCGCATGAGGCAAAGACATGCAGTCACACTCTCCAACGACGCCCTTTGGGCGGCGATCATTGACGCTTGCCCATGTGGCAAGCCAAATGGGGGCCACGGCGCGATCCCCTGAAAAGGTCGTGCATAAATGGAATATCTTCCACGCCATCTGTACGGCGCGGCCGCGCCTTGGGGTGTCGGAGCGCTCGCTTTCCGTGTTGAACGCGCTTTTGACGTTCCATCCGGAGATTGCACTGACAGGGGAGGACGACCTGATTGTCTTTCCGTCCAACGACAAGCTGACGTTGCGGGCGCACGGCATGCCCGCTTCGACATTGCGCCGCCACCTCGCCGTCCTGGTCGACGCTGGGTTGATCATTCGGCGCGATAGCCCAAACGGCAAACGCTACGCGCGGAAAAGCGGCGCCGGCGAAATCGAGCTTGCCTTCGGCTTCGATCTGTCACCGCTCGTCGTGCGGTCAGAAGAGTTCGAGAACCTGGCGGCCGACATTGAAGCAGAGGCGCGCGCGCTCAAGCTGGTGCGCGAGCGCATCACGCTGTGCCGGCGCGACATCGCCAAGATGATTGCCACCGGCATCGAGGAAGGCGTCCCGACGCGCAGGGGAGGGCAGGGGCCGGCCGACTGGCAGGAAGTCCACGCCGCCTTCAGGGCAATGCTAACCCAGATTCCGAGGACCGCTACGCGTCAGCAGCTCGAGCCGATCGCCGACGAGTTGTCTCAACTCGCCGACGACGTGCTCAATCTCCTGGAGGCACACATCAAATCCAAGAATCCGAGCGCCAATGAGTCCCAGTCTGAGCGCCACATACAGAATTCAAATACAGATGCCCCTATTGATCTTGAACCTAGCCTCCAAAAAGGCAGGGCGGGGAGAGCTGAGCCAAAACTTCAACCATCGCGAGTCGCGGAAGGTTCGTATCCGTTGGGAATGGTGCTGAATGCATGCCCTGACATCGTCGATTATGCGAAGGGCGGGATTTCGAACTGGCGCGATTTCCTGGCCACCGCGGCCGTTGTGAGATCGATGCTGGGGATCAGTCCGAGCGCCTGGGAGGAGGCGCAAACCGTCCTGGGCGAAACGCAAGCGGCGGTCGTCGTCGCATGCATCCTGCAGCGTGGGACCACGATCAGATCAGCTGGCGGCTACTTGCGCGGACTGACGCGAAAAGCTGAGGTCGGGGAATTTTCCCTTGGGCCGATCCTGATGTCGCAAATCAATTCCCGGCTCCACGAAAAGCGACGAGCTTAAGCGATGGGATGACCGGGGACTGTGCCGGATTCCGGCTTGAGCGGCTCGTTCGGCTGCATTGCAAGCGATGTTGCCGACCTACGCGAGGGCCGGGGAAAGTGATGATCATAGGGTCTTCCTCGGCTCGGGTTGTCGCGCTCCCGGTCGCATGGCTGGATACCTATGGCCGCCGACACTTCGGTCGACCGCTGGAGAAGATTTTTCGCTTGCCGGATCCATCCGCAAGCGGGGCTCCGCTGGGATTCCTTGCGCTCGCCCTTCGCCGCCAAACTTCTTTGCCTTCGGCGGGGTGCCGCACGGCGCTGGCCCTCTGCCCGTGTCTCGCGGCTTCGGCTCTGTTACGTCGTTCCGGCCGTTTTGGACGTCGTAACCTGGCGCAGGCCCAAAGAACATGTTGGTTCAAACCAACAGGGCAGGGGGCGCGGCTGCGCTTTCGGGTGTCTTCCGTCAACGCCACTGTCGCCTGTCGCGTGATGTGAACTGGTTTCGACTCGGCGCCTTCGTTCTTTTGGCTCGGCCTACCTGACTCTTCTGGCAGGGGATTTTGTGCCCGGTTTTCAGGATTGTGCGCCACGCGCTGGTCCGTCGCGGGTGTTGGTTCAAACCAACACCCGGGGATGAAGAGGCCGGTTTCATCAAGATCGTGGCGGTAGGCGCGGCACGGTTGCAGGAAAATCGATGAAACGGGCGCAGATAGTTTCATCAAGGTTCACCCGATGAACACGATCGTCATCAACAATCAAAAGGGCGGCGTCGGCAAGACGACGCTTGCTGTGCATCTGGCCTGGTTTATGGCGGAAGCCGGCCGCCGGGTTCTGATGATCGATGTTGATGCGCAGGGCAACGCGACAGACACGCTCAGGCAGCATACAGGATCGACCTCGGCGGCCGATCTCTTCAAGCCGGCGACCCGAGTTGTAGCTGGCGAAAACAACGGCATCACGCTGGCGCCGGCCGACAGCTCCTTGACGGATATAGATCGTGGCAATGCTGCCGCCGTCATGACCCTGCAACAGAATCTCGCCGATGCCGCCGAAGGGTTCGATATCTGCGTGATCGACACCCCGCCGTCGCTTGGCCTTCGCAGCGTCGCATGCCTGGTCGCCGCCTCGCATGTGCTGGCGCCGATTTATCTGGAAGATTATTCCGTAAAAGGCGTCAAAGGCCTGATGCAGACCGTGATCGGTGTTCAACGACGCTACGGTCGCCAGGACACGACATTCCTCGGCCTGCTGCCTTCGAACTTCAATACCAAGTCGCCTCGTCAACGAACGCATTTGGAGCAGTTATTGCGCGAAGCGGGCAAGTACGTGTTCCCAGGCCAGATTGTTGCACGGGACGGCTATGCCGAAGCCGTTGCGGAACGGGTTCCGGTGTGGAGCTTGAAGCGCCGCTCGGCGCAAGAAGCGGGTCGAGAAATTCGCGCGGTTCTCGCCAAGATCGCAGAACGGCTCGATCAGGAGACGACGAATGACGCTCGATCTCAGCTTTAAGGAACTCGTCGACGCCGCTGCAAACCCTAACGCAGCAACCGGGCGGCCGCTCCTGGTCGCGATCGACTGCATTGACGAAGACCCCGATCAACCACGCCGCAACTTCAGCGAACAGGAACTGGAGGAACTTTCACAATCGATTGGCGAACATGGCGTGCTGCAACCCATCATGCTTCGCCGTTCCAATGAGGTTGGACGCTTCGTCATCGTCATGGGTGCGCGCCGGTACCGTGCTGCGCAGCGCGCGGGGCTGCGTGAAATGCCCGCATTCGTCCAAGACGTCGGTCTGCCGGATCGATACGCGCAGATGATCGAGAATATCCAGCGCGATGATTTGCGCGCGCCCGAGATCGCGACGTTCATCGCGGACCGGTTGGGCGCCGGCGATACCCAAGCGGATATTTCGCGCAGGCTAGGCAAGCCAAGAGACTGGGTGTCGCGCTACGCGTCGGTTCAGGGCATGCCGGAATTCCTCCGGGCGAGACTTGAGGGCAGTTCGATCCGTGCTCTTTATGAACTCTACCAAGCCTGGCGCACGCATCCGGACGAGATCGAACGGCGATGTGCGACGCAGGACAGCTTCACCGACGCGCAGGCTCGGCAACTGGCCCGGGACGTACGCGCCGCGGCCGACCGCGCCAATGCCCAGGACCAATCGCCTGCTGGACCACCGCGATCCGAAAGATGCGATCTCCTGCCGGACGCAGCTCTGCCGCGCGCCGCTGCTAAAGGTCGAGAGGCAGCAACCGAGGATCAACCGCCAAAAACTCGCGTCGTTTCGCAATCGAGGTCGGCAGCCTCGCTGGCAATCAGGGTTCGGTATCAAAACCGGGCCGGACAGCTAGTTGTCGATCGTCTCGCGACGCAAGGCTCCCGTCACGCAGTGGTGTTGGTCGATGGTGCGGAGCAAGCAGAAGAAGTTCCAACCTCGGCACTCACGATCGAGGAGATCCTGTCGAGATGAACTTGTTTGACAGCTTTGTAGCCGCGGAGACGGACTACCGGCGTGTGCCGACGGAGCGACTTTCCCATCCGAAGGATGGCGCGTTAGCGCAGCAGCCGAAGGCCGAACGCGCTCCCCATAGCGCTGTAGTGAGGCCGCAGGCTGCTGGAAAGGCGCGGTCCACATCGCCGACGCCAGTTAGTGCCTTCGTTTCCTCTGTTGGCAGCGGATCGGTGTTGGTGATGGCTACCTGGTCAAAGAGGGACCGCGGGCGGAATTTGGCAGAGAGGGCAGGGCCCGTCGATCGCTTCGCCGTAGCGAGCCCAGAGCACAAAGAGTATTGGTTTGAACCAACAGCGAGGGGTACGTTTTTTCTCTTTCTAGTGCAGGATAGGCTTCGCGCCAGCGATGTATTACATCGCGATTGGGATTGGAGTGCATGGCTCTGATCTCGCTTCGCGTCTCCGACGAAGTCGCGGCGGAGTTCTCAGTTCTGGCAGCTACCCAGGGCGGCAAATCGGCGTTGTTGAGGCGTCTTATTGCTGATGCGCTGAATGCATCTTCGGTGCGTGCCGTGCCGTTGTCGGTCGGCACGCCGCAGAAGGTGACCGTGCGATTCCGTGAGAGCGAGATGCGGCAGCTCGCCGAGATCGCTCATCAGCGTGGCATGACCCGAACCGGCTGGATTGTCGCGCTGGTGCGCTCGCGACTCGGATCACCGGTGCAGCATTCTCTCGAGGAACACGCCGCGCTTCGCGCCATCGTCCGCGAGCTCAATCGGATCGGCGGCAACATCAACCAGATCGCGCGAGCCGCAAATACCAGCGTGCTGCAGGGCAGGGCGGTTGAGCCGGATCTATCCGCAATCGGCGGAGCCAGAACCGTGATCGAGTTGGCGCTCGCGCAGTTGCGCGGTGCACTTGATGGCAATGCGGATTATTGGGATGCACGGCGATGACTAGGCGTCGCTCATCGCAGCAGGCCGACCTGTTCGCCGAGCTGCCGCCGATCTCGTATGTGTGGGAAACGCCCAATCGGCGCCCAAAGCGTGCGGAGTGGGACATTCCCGATCCGGCCGTGCCCCGGCGTCTCACGCCGGGCATGCGTGCAAGGCTCGAACGCATCGTAGGTCGAGCGCCGGAAGTGATGGTCAAGATCACCGGCCGCACCAAGGGCGTAGCGCATCTCAAGTCCCACCTCGCCTACATTACCCGCAACGGTGAACTCGAAGCCGAAACGGAGCAGGGCGCTCAGATGACGGGCCGCTCCGGATTGAGAGACCTGCAGCAACGCTGGGAGGACGATGCTGATCTCGACGACAAGCGGCGCCGCGATGGGTCGCTTTCGATCAACATCATTCTGTCGATGCCGGCTGGCACCGATGCCATCGCAGTCAAGGATTCAGCCCGGGCATTTGCCATCGAGACGTTCGGCTACAATCACGACTACGTCTTCGTCCAGCACCTCGACGACAAGCATCCCCACGTGCACTTGACTGTTCGGTCCCTGGGCCATGATGGCAGGCGCCTCAACCCGCGCAAGGCGGACCTTCAGGGTACTCGTCCGAGGAGGGCCGTCTTGCGGGTTTTTCCGGTTTGTAGCTGACTGTCGGTATGGATATCCTTACTGATAGTCGTCATGTGAGCCGCCT
>Ga0310345_10004574_pt1 | contig 12523 bp, 13 predicted proteins | sample HC15DNA20500_MG_FD_204667 | JGI IMG/M metagenome (GOLD analysis project Ga0310345, IMG submission 204667) | Marine microbial communities from station ALOHA, North Pacific Subtropical Gyre - HC15-DNA-20-500_MG | ecosystem: Environmental > Aquatic > Marine > Oceanic | place: Pacific Ocean: North... | reverse complement strand
CAGTTTCAGCACTATCGAACCTTGCTTTGCATTTATATACCTGGTACATAAAAAATGGCCATGCCCGCAATGAGCAGGATGAAACAGACGTTAAAATGTTTTTTAAAGAAAACTTACCTGCGCATGCTTTTTTGTTAAAAGGATTTTATGAACGATTGTACTTGTACCAAAGCTATACCTGGTATGCATTTATTAGGCAAGATTTTTTAATGTATTATCGGTATTCCGAAAAATGGCTAACGCTGTTCGATGAGCAACCTAATATGATTGCCGTAGAAACCGGACACTTTATTAAGGGGATTCATAATTTATTAAATGCCCATTTCGATTTAAGGAATTATGAGAAATTTCAAATTACACTGAAACGGTTTGAATCGTTTGCCAAAAGTGAATGGGCTACCAGACATGATAATTTTAGAACGCAAACATTCATTTACATATATAGCGCAAAAATAAATTGGCATTTAATGACTGGTACGTTTGAAGAAGGATTAACCATGGTACCTGAAATGGAAAAGGAAATGCAGAAATTAGAACGATTCATTGATGCGCATCGAATATTGGTTTTTAATTATAAAATTGCATCGTTATATTTTGGAAGCAGGCAATTTGCTAAATGCATTGATTATCTGCAAAAAATTATTAATGATAATTTTTCGTTGCGAAACGATTTGCAATGCTATGCCCGCTTAATGCATTTACTGGCTCACTACGAGTTGGGTAATTTAGATATTATGGATTCACTTATAAAATCGGTTTATCGTTATATGGCGAAGATGCAAAACTTAACCATTGTAGAGGAAGAAATATTTGGATTTTTACGAAGGTCATTCTATGCAGGAAAAGTTAAAATGCATGAAGAGTTAACCATTTTATTATCAAAGATTAAGCACCTTGAAAAAAACAGATTTGAAACCAGATCTTTTGCTTATTTAGATATTATTTCTTGGCTTGAATCAAAAGTTTATAACACCACAATGAGTAATGTAATTTATAACAAGTACCAAGCAAGCAAAAAAAGAAGATATCAAAAAATAAATTAAAAATATCATTTATTTATCAATGATTTGGACATATTAAAAGCATTTATGCATAAAAATAAAAGCGGTTACTTCTTGATATAGAAGCAACCGCTTTTTAAATATTCATCAACAAATTTTATTTGTTGTCTTTGCTATCGCCGTCTTTTTCGTCGCCTTCAAGTTTAGCACGAATATCAGCTAAGGCGCCTAAGTCACCAAGGGTAGCTTTTTCAACCTTACTTTGAATATTCTTCACAGCTTTTTTGGTTTTTTCAGCTTCAGCTTTTGCTTCTTTCTTCACTGCTTCTTTTTCCTCGGCTTGTGCTTGTTCCCAAATTTTGCTATGACTTAACACAATGCGCTTTTCGTTTCTGTCAAACTCAATTACTACGAATTGTGCGGTTTCATCAGCACCTACTGATTTGCCATCTTCTTTTACTAAATGACGATTAGGAGCAAAACCTTCTAAGCCATATTGTAGTTGTACAATGGCACCTTTATCATCTTTACGAATAACAGTACCTTCATGTACGGTGCCTACTCCAAAGGTTTCTTCTAAAGCATTCCAGGGATCTTCTTCCAATTGCTTATGACCTAGTTGTAATTTTCTGTTTTCTTTATCAATTCCAAGAATAATGGTATCAATATAATCACCAACTTTTACATATTCACTAGGGTGGTTAAAGCGTTTCAACCAACTTAAGTCGCTAATGTGAATCATTCCACCAATTCCGGCTTCTAATTCAACAAATACGCCGTAAGGAGTAATGTTTTTAACCAAACCTTTGTGCTTACTTCCTTCTGCAAATTTGGTTTCGATTGTGCTCCATGGGTCTTCAGTCATTTGTTTGATGGAAAGACTCATTTTGCGGGCTTCTTTATCTAAAGTAACCACTTTAGCTTCGTATTCATCACCCAGTTTAAAGAATTCTTTAGCGTTAATAGGTGTATTAGCCCATGTAATTTCTGAAACGTGAACTAAGCCTTCAACACCAGGTTGAATTTCAAGGAATGCACCATAATCTTCAATATTCACTACTTTACCTTTCACTACAGCACCTTCTACTAAATCAGCCGGTAATACATCCCAAGGATGGGGTGTTAATTGTTTTAAACCTAAGCTGATGCGCTTTTTATCATCATCAAAGTCTAAAACAACTACTTGCAATTTCTGATCCATTTTAACTACTTCAGACGGATGAGAAATTCTTCCCCAAGAAATATCGGTAATGTATAATAAACCATCTAAGCCGCCTAAATCCATAAATGCACCAAAGTCGGTAATGTTTTTAACAGTACCTTCTAATACCTGACCTTTTTCTAATTTACTCATAATTTCAGCACGTTGAGCTTCAATATCACTTTCAATTAAGGCCTTGTGCGATACTACGGCATTCTTAATGGTTTCATTTATTTTAACCACTTTAAATTCCATTGTTTTACCAACAAACTGATCATAATCCGTTACAGGCTTAACATCAATTTGAGAGCCGGGTAAAAAGGTTTCCATTCCAAATACATCTACAATTAATCCACCTTTTGTTTTAGAGGTAACAGTACCTGTAACAACTTCACCGGTTTTATGAACCTCAACAATTTTTTCCCAGGCACGGAAAATACGAGCCGATTTACGACTAAGGTGTAGGTTTCCATTTCGGTCTTCTTTTTCAACTACCATTACTTCCACTTTATCGCCTATTTTTAGGCCCGGCATGTCGCGGAATTCATTTAAAGAAACCAAACCATCACTTTTAAAACCAATATTAATTACAGCATCGGTTTTAGTTAAAGCAACTACATCGCCTTGTAAAATTTCGCCATCTTCAATTTGTACGAAAGTGTTTTCATACACTTTATCGTATTTGGCTTTTTCGTCAGAAGTGTAAGTACTTACATTACGTTTGTCTACACTCCAGTCAAAATCATCATGAGCTGTTTCTATGGCAGGCTCGGTCACAGGTGCAATTGTTGTCGCTGTAGCTTGTTCTTGTACTGCTTCCTGAGCAGCACCAGATACAGGCTCCTGTGCATCAGCGTTTAATTGTTTGTTAATAATCATAATAATACCCGATTGGTTTAATTCGGGCTGCAAAAGTAGGCATTTTCGGCAGATAAAAGATGAAATTCAGGGGTTTTTTATTTAGAAATTGGGAGCTTTTTTGAGTAGCCAAAAAAATATAAATTAAATAAATAACAGCACAACCAAAAGAAAGTTTTAATATATTTAGTAGCCAATTTCTTTTGGTATAAATTTCAATCCAACTATTACATCATCTAAAACAACGAAAAATGAAAAAAATTCTATCATTCTTTCTGGCATTAACTTTTTTTACTACTGTTTCTTTTGCTCAAGCTGCTAAAACACAGCAACCTACAAAAACAAAAAAAGAAACCACCGCTACTAAACAGGTACACACCAAAAAAGATGGCTCAGCCGATATGCGCTACAAAGAAAATAAGGCACAAAAAAAACCGGACGGCCCCAAGAAAAAAGATGGTACTCCTGATATGCGCTACAAAGCCAATAAACAATCTGCAAAAAAGAATGGCTAATAAACCCTTGAAATTAAATCGAAAACTGCCCACCTGAATACTATGGGCAGTTTTTTTATTGAAGTGATGAATTGGCTATAGCAGATGCAGCTATGAAGGCAGTTGTCCAAGCATTTTGAAAATTGAAACCCCCGGTAACGCCATCAATATCCAATACTTCCCCGGCAAAATATAATCCGGGAATTTTCTTGCTTTCCAATGTATTAGCATTTACCTCATTTAATTGCACACCACCTGCTGTAACGAACTCGTCCTTAAATGTGGTTTTACCTTGAATGAAATAACTATCATATATAATTTTTTTTATAAGCTGATTAATTTGTTGATTTGAAATATCAGCCCATTTACTTTTTGGATTTATTTGAACCGCAACTAAAAAATAATGCCATAATCTTTCCGGGAAATTAAATATACAACGGGTACCAATTGACTGCTTAGGATTGGCTGAACGATTTGATTGCAGTGAAGTTCGAATAGTATGCTCAGACTGATTAGACAACCAATTGATATTAATGGTAAAATTGTATTTATTTTCTTCCAACCACCTAGCTCCCCAGGCAGATAATTTTAGAATTGCGGGACCACTAAAACCAAAGTGCGTTATTAACAGAGCACCGGTTTGTTCTAATTTAGTATTAGCAATTCGCACACATACATTTGGTATTGCAATGCCTGATAATTGCTGAATGGCATGCTTGTGCATATTAAATGTGAATAATGAAGGGACCGGAGGTATAATTGTATGCCCTAATGCGGCTATCCATTTCCATTGTTCCAGTTTAGGAAATCCACCAGTGGTTATGCAAACATAATTCGCTTCGAATGTTTCAGATGTGTTTGTTGTTAATTGAAAAAGTTGATTAGCAGAAGTAATAGAAGTAATGTTTTTATTAATAATTATTTTAATATTATTTATCCTTGCTTCATTTATAAAACAATCGATAATGGTTTGCGAAGTATTGGTAGAACTAAACATTCTTCCATCGGGTTCGGCAACTAAATGAACATTTCGTAATTTAAACCATTGAATGGTATGCTGAGGGTTAAACCAATGAAAGCATTTTTTTAGAAATTGGCCGCCTCTTGGATAGTATTGAATAAGATCTGTTATATTAAAACAGGCATTCGTAACATTGCAACGACCGCCCCCACTAATTTTAACTTTTGAAAGTACTTTATTTGATTTTTCAAGAATAATTACCTCTAAGTCCGGATTCATTTCAGCAGCATTAATAGCGCAGAAAAAACCCGCAGCTCCACCACCAACCACTATTAAAACTTTTTTATTGCCCATTTTTCATAGTCATAATTGAAAGAATCTCTTTTATACCATTCAAAAAGTTACCTATTCGTATGTTTTCGTTAGCAGCATGTTGATTGTCATCGTAATTAGCAATAGGTAACGATATGGCCTTTGCGCCTAGTTGTTGTTCAATAATAATTAAGGGTAAGCTTCCTCCTGTTAATGGCATAATAATTAATCCGTTGGGTGATACTTCTTTAACTGCCCTAATAATTTGTTGCGACATTGGCCAATCTATGGGTGTTTTTTGTGCATTATAGCCGGAACCAGTTTCAACTTTAGCAATAAGGGGGTATTGCATTCTTTCTTCATCTGTGGGTTCATTGCTTACAACGTAGTACCCCTTACTTTTTATGTGTTGAATTACTTTCTGCTGTTGCTTTAAATAATCATTTCCGGGAACCAATCGCAAATCAACACTAACAGAAGCAGTAGCAGGAATACTATTAGTAGACAAATTACCTACATTACCACTAGCTATACCATTAATATTTAATGTAGGTAATTGAATAGCGTTTATTAGCGATATCCCATTCATTTCATTTCCTGAAAAACCAAATTGTTCTTTTAGCAATGCATCATTTTGCTGAATTTGATTCCAAACTTTTTTTTCTGTATTCGATATAGGTTGTACATCGCTATAAAAATCGGGAATGGTAACAAAACCACTATCGTTTTTCATGGAAGCCAATAAATGAACCATATTCCAAGCGGGATTGGGTGCCCAATTACCATAATGGCCGCTATGCAGTGGCGTTTTGCTTCCAAATAGGGTAATGTCCATGTGGGTATCTCCGCGCACACCAAACGACAATAAATTTTTTCCATTAGCCGGTTGTGGCCCATCACAAATAATCCATACATCTGATTGCAATAATGATTTATAGTGAGCTAATATTTTTGCTAAATTGGGTGACCCAGCTTCCTCCTCACCCTCAAAAAAGAATTTGATATTGACCGTTGGTAAAAGATTTTGCTTTTTCAAAGCAATGAATGCTTGCAATATAGCCATTACCCCGGCTTTATCATCGGCCGCACCACGTGCATAAATTCTAAAATTATCGTTGAGCTGTTTTAGCCATTCTTCTTTCGGCAATTCCTTACCGTCACTATTAATAGCATTAGTATAAAATGAAGGTTTAAATGGGTTTAACCCTTTATGCCAGCCACTGCTATCGGCCGGTTGTCCATCATAATGCGCATAAAAAACAATTGTTTGTGTGGCGTTCGGCACCAGTAACTCACCATAAACTACAGGTGGTGTTGTATTGTCCGTAAATAGTAATAAGGTGTTCTGTATGCCTGCACGCTGCATGAATTGCAACAAGTAATCAGCATTATAAGCAAAGTTATTTATTTGAGAAACAACATTCGGTATGGTTACAAAATCAATATACTGCTGCAAGATAGTTTCTTTATTTTGTTGAACATACTTTTGAAACCACTGTAACTCATTTTGGGCATTGGAAGCCAGCCCAACAAAACAAGAACTTAACAAAGCAAATAGGTACTTTAAATATGGATGCATGTAACCCAATTTTCAAGGAATGAAAAATAGAAAAGCATATTAATAATAGCTTGTATTTAAATGTACATTCTTTTTCTCTACCGCTTCAATAATGCTGTAATCAGACAAGACGAGGGGTTTATCTTTTTTCACGCAAACATCATGTTCAAAGTGAACAGATACTTTCCCATCACGGGTTCTTACAGTCCATCCATCTTTATCTGTGTAAACATCTTTTGATCCTAAGTTAATCATAGGTTCTATAGCCAGTACTATATTCTCTTTTAGCTTAGGGCCGTTGCCTCTTTTGCCATAATTAGGCACCTGTGGATCCTCGTGTAGTGAGCGACCCAAGCCATGACCCACCAATTCACGAACTACACCATATCCCATTTTCTTTTCGGTATGTTCTTGAATAGCAAATGAAATATCGCCTACCCTATTTCCTGCAATAGCTTTTTCAATGCCCTTATATAAACTTTCCTTGGTAATTTTTACAAGCTGCAAAACATCGCCCGGCACATCACCCATTATAAAAGTATAAGCATGATCGCCATGCCAACCGTTAAGAATAACACCCATATCAATAGAAACAATGTCGCCTTCTTTAATTGGATGATTGTTTGGGAATCCATGCACCACTACATCATTTACCGAAGCACAAACAGAATAAGGATACCCATGATAATTTAAAAAAGAGGGAATAGCATGATGATCTTTCACAAATTCAAAACAAAGTTTATCTATTTGCATGGTTGTTACACCAGGCTTTATAAAGGCAGCAACCTCTGCCAATGTTTTACTAACTAAAAGGGCAGCTTGCTTCATGTATTCAATTTCCTGTTCCGTCTTTACATACATCATATTAATATTGTTTCTTCGTGACATTTTAAGTCAAAGTTAAATGTAGTTAGATGATAAATTAGTGAAATGAAAAACTAATTAAAAAAGAAAAACCTGTCAGGCACAAGCCCAACAGGTTTATTTCAATAATAATTATTAGCTTACATAACAGATGAAGTAATACTTTGGCGACCTTGAATGCGACCACCACCCGACATTAAACCATCGTACTGACGCATAAGCAAATAGGTTTCTATTTGCTGTAATGTATCTAAAATTACAGCTACCATAATTAATAATGAGGTGCCTCCGTAAAACGTACTAAATGCACTGGTTACACCTAATTTTTGAGCGAAGCCAGGCATAATACCCACAATGGCTAAGAATATGGCACCGGGTAAAGTAACTTTATCCATAATAGCGCCAATATAATCAGTAGTGGGTTGTCCAGGTTTTACACCGGGAATAAAACCGTTGTTACGCTTTAAGTCCTCAGAAATTTGTTTAGGATTAAAAATTAAGGCAGTGTACAAGAAGGTAAAACCAATAACCATTATGCCATAAATAAGCATATACCATGGATTACTGTGATCGTTAAATATCTTAATAATACCTTTTGCAGATTCAATATTGGTAAAAGAAACAAGCGTGGGTAAAAACATAATAGCCTGAGCAAAGATGATAGGCATTACACCTGCGCTGTTAACTTTAACGGGCAGGAATTGACGTGCACCACCAAATTGTCTGTTACCAATTATTTGCTTAGCATAATTTACAGGTATTTTTCTTACCCCTTGAACTAAAATAATAAGGCTCATGATAACAGCAACTAGGATGGCTATTTCAATTAAGAAAATTAATAAACCACCACCAGCTTTTTCGCTTTTGGCAGAAAATTCCTGAATAGTTGCTTGAGGAAAACGAGCTAAAATACCCACCATAATAATGATAGAAGTACCATTTCCTAACCCTTTATCTTGAATTTTTTCGCCTAACCACATTACAAATAAAGTACCTGCAGAAAGAGTAATAATGGTGGTAAAAGTAAATACAGTTCTATCTAATAAAATTGCCTGAGCATAACCACCTTGAGGATTAGTTAAATAAGCAACATAAGCACCGGCCTGAAAAGCAGTAACAATTACGGTTAAATAACGAGTCCATTGGTTAATTTTATTTTGACCGCTGGTTCCTTCTTTTTGAATTTTTTGCAGTTGAGGTACTAAGATGGTCATTAACTGCATAAAGATAGAAGCAGAAATATAAGGCATAATGCCCAAAGCAAAAATAGAAGCCTGAGTAAAAGCACCGCCTGCAAACGTATCAAACAAACCCAGCAAGCCTTTATTAGCAGCATTAAGTTTGCTTTGGTCTAACAAATTAGGATCAATTCCGGGTAATACCACGTGGGTACCAAACCGATAAACTAATATTAAAGCCAACGTAATAACAATTTTACTACGTAGTTCTTCAATACTCCAAATGTTCTGTATGGTTTTAATGAATTTTTTCACAAATACTGTTGTTAATAGTTGAAAACCTAAGGTAAACTGTTTTAATTAAAAAATGCGCAGGGCAATATACGGTAAATTATTTAATTAGTTCAACAGTTCCGCCAAGTGCTTCAATAGCAGATTTTGCTTTTTCGCTAATGGCATTCACTTTAAAATTTAATTTAGATTTTAACTCGCCATTTGCCAGTATTTTAACTTTGTCAGTTCTATTTACTAACCCGTTAATGTAAAGATTTTCTAATGAAAATTCAGGGAAAGCATATTTTTCATGTAGGGTTTCAATTTGACCTAAGTTGAAAACTTTATACTCAACCCTGTTAATGTTTTTAAAACCACGCTTAGGTAAGCGACGTTGAATAGGCATTTGACCGCCTTCGAATGCGTTTTTACGTTGATAACCTGCACGGCTTTGACCACCTTTGTTTCCTTTTGTAGATGTACCACCTTTACCTGAGGCTTCACCTCTACCTAATCTTTTTTGCTTGTGTGTTGAACCAGTTGCTGGTGTTAAATTGTGTAGTTTCATGTTTGTTTGATTTTGTACTTATCGGGGAATCGCCCCTCGCATTAAAAAATGAACGCAAAATGGTATGTAATTACATTTACATACCATTAAGCATAAATATTCAAAAATTATTTAACTTCTTCAACTTTAACCAAATGGTTAACTTTATTAATCATGCCTAAAATTTGAGGAGTGGCTTCAACCTCACGAGTTGCGTGTAATTTATTTAAACCAAGAGCTACCAAGGTTTTCTTTTGCCTTTCAGACCGGTCAATACCACTTTTTATTTGTGTAATTTTAATTTTTTTCATAATGAATACAAATTTTAAACAATGCTTATGCAATTGTTTAGCCATTAAATACTTTGGTTAGTTTTAAGTTACGTTCTTTAGCAACTTTTACAGGTTCGCGTAAGTCAGTTAAAGCTTTAATGGTAGCTTTTACCACATTATGTGGATTGGCAGAACCTAAACTTTTCGCCAACACATCGGTAATACCAGCACTTTCTAAAACAGCACGCATACTACCACCGGCAATTACACCGGCACCATGAGCAGCAGGTTTAATTAAAACCTTAGCAGCACCTGCTTTAGAAAATTGTTCGTGAGGAATAGTGCCATGCATAATTGGAACTTTTACTAAATTCTTTTTTGCATCATCAATACCTTTAGAAATAGCTTCCTGTACTTCTTTTGCTTTTCCTAAGCCCTGACCAACAATTCCTTTTCCATTACCCACTACTACTAAAGCAGAAAAACTAAATGTACGTCCGCCTTTTGTGGTTTTTACTACCCGGTTAATGGCAACTACTTTTTCTTTTAGTTCAACTTCACCGGTAAGCTTTACTTTATTTTCAGTTATTTTAGACATGGATCTAAATGATTAAGTATTAATTTAATTAAAATTGAAGACCACCTTCTCTGGCACCATCAGCAACACTTTTTACCCTGCCATGATATAGATTACCACCTCTGTCAAAAACGCAGGTTGTAATACCTAATGCAGTTGCTTTTTGAGCTATAGCGTTACCTACCAGTTTAGCTTTTTCAACTTTAGTAACTTTATGTGCTAATATTTGTTTATCACGAGATGAAGCTGCAGCTAATGTTACTCCGTTAACATCATCAATTAATTGTGCATAAATATCAGCATTGCTTCTAAAAATCGATAAACGGGGTTTAGTGGCAGTGCCAGATACCTTTTTACGTATACGGTATCTGATTTTTTGTCTTTGAACAAGTTTACTATTCATTGCTTTTATCTTTTAATCTTCCGATTCTGCCGGAAGTTATATTTGTTAATGGTTATTTACCAGCAGCTTTACCCGCTTTTCTTCTAATAATCTCATCAGAGTATTTAACACCTTTCCCTTTATATGGCTCAGGTTTACGTAAACTACGAATTTTAGCAGCTACTTGACCTAATAATTGTTTATCAATGCTTTCCAAGCTAATGGTAGGGTTTTTACCTTTTTCTGTTGCAGTGGCAACCTTTAATTCTTTAGGTACTTCAAAAATAATGTTGTGAGAATAACCTAATGAAAGGTCTAATGTATTTCCTTGGTTTGAAGCCTTAAAACCTACCCCAACCAATTCCAAATCTTTTTTAAATCCTTCAGTAACACCTTTAATCATATTGGCTACTAATGAACGGTATAAACCATGCATTGCACGATGACGTATTTGGTCTGTAGGGCGTGATAAGTTAACGGTGCCGTCAGACACAGTTACAACGATATCTCTATCAATAGCTTGTGTTAATTCTCCTTTAGGGCCTTTTACAGTAATTACATTATCATTACCAATTGTAATGGTTACACCTTTAGGAACTTGTACTGGTTTTTTTCCAATTCGTGACATAGTCGTTTTGTTTTATTTATGATAATTTAAGTTGTGTTCAGCCCCGACTAAAAGGCTTAATTATCTAACTTAAAAATTTAATTAATAAACGTAGCATAATACTTCACCACCCACATTCTGAGCCTTCGCTTGTTTATCAGTTAATACTCCTTTTGAAGTACTGATAATAGCAATACCTAAGCCATTAATTACCCTTTTCATTTCAGAGGGTTTGGCATATTGGCGTAAACCCGGGCGACTAACACGTTCTAACGAACGAATAGCAGGTTGTTTGCTGGTGGGGTCGTATTTCAAAGCTATTTTAATAATACCTTGCTTGGTGTTATCTTCAAATTTATACTTCAAAATATAACCTTGTTCATATAAAATCTCAGTCATCCGCTTTTTTAAATTTGAAGCAGGAATTTCTACGATTCTATGCCCGGCCATTTGAGCATTACGAATCCTGGTTAAAAAGTCTGCAATAGGATCAGTTACCATTGTATATAAATTAAATACGGTTCTAAATGTTGTTTATGAAATGGGATTAAAAAATTACCAACTGGCTTTTTTAACACCTGGTATTTTACCATTCAATGCCATATCACGAAATACTACCCTTGAAATTCCAAAATAACGCATGTAACCACGAGGTCTACCGGTTAATTGGCAACGATTTTTCAATCGAACAGGGGAAGCATTTTTAGGAATTAAGTCTAAAGCAGCATAATCACCTGCAGCTTTTAAAGCGGCACGTTTTTCGGCATATTTAGCCACCAATGCTTCTCTTTTTGCTTCGCGGGCTATGATTGATTTTTTTGACATAATGTTTCTGATTATTAATACAATGAGTAGTCAATACTCATTTAATGTTTAATTATTATCTTTTTTAGCGCTTTTAAAAGGCATACCCATTTCTTTCAGTAATTCATATGCCTCTTCATTTGATTGAGCAGTAGTTACGATAGTAATATCGAAACCGGTAATTTTATTTACTTTATCAATATCAATTTCAGGGAAAATAATTTGTTCAGTAACACCTAAGGTGTAATTACCACGGCCATCAAATGCTTTATCACTAATACCCTTAAAATCGCGGACACGAGGTAAAGCCACTGAAATTAAACGATCTAAAAACTCGTACATTTTGTCACCACGTAAAGTTACTTTAGCACCAATGGGCATTCCTTTACGCAACTTAAAGTTCGAAATATCTTTTTTAGAATAAGTAGGTACAGCTTTCTGACCGGTAATTTGTTCCAATTCGGCAACAGCTACATCAACCAATTTTTTATCAGTTACAGCGCCGTTTACACCGCGGTTAATACAAATTTTTTCAATTTTAGGAGTTTGCATAACACTTTTGTAAGCAAACTTTTTCATTAAAGCTGGCATTACTTCCTGGCGATATTTTGACGCCATTCTCGGAGTATATTTA
>Ga0310345_10004573_pt1 | contig 12526 bp, 8 predicted proteins | sample HC15DNA20500_MG_FD_204667 | JGI IMG/M metagenome (GOLD analysis project Ga0310345, IMG submission 204667) | Marine microbial communities from station ALOHA, North Pacific Subtropical Gyre - HC15-DNA-20-500_MG | ecosystem: Environmental > Aquatic > Marine > Oceanic | place: Pacific Ocean: North... | reverse complement strand
GAGCGACCTCTGGGCCGTGCGCGAGCGACCTCTGGGCCGTGCGCGAGCGACCTCTGGGCCGTGCGCGAGCGACCTCTGGGCCGTGCGTGAGCGACCTCTCGGCGGGCTCGTCAGTCGCGGAGGACGTAGGCGGTGCCGGTGGAGGCGTCCAGCCAGGCGCGTTCGAGCTGGGCCCGGTCGTAGGTGCGGCGGACGCCGGCGGGGGAGTCGGCGGCCGGGTCGTTGACGACCACGTCGCCGTCCGCGGTGAACCCGACGACCACGAGCAGGTGGCCGTTGGAGGAGGAGATCGGGGCGCCGGAGAGCTCGCCGGCACCGAAGGCGATCGAGATGATCACCGGCACGCCGTCGGACACGAGCCGCTCGACCGCGCGCAGGTCCGGGAGCCGGGACACGTCGGCGCGACCGACCAGCCGGGCGGCGTACGCGACGTTGAAGGACCAGTTGCCGGTGCCGTCGTACCCGTGGTCGTAGGTCATCCGCGCCCCGTGGTCGACCCACGGCCCGGTGTGGCCCTCGGGGACCCAGGAGTGGTCCTTCTCCTTCGGCAGCGCGTCGTAGTAGCCGAGCACCATCGACACCGACGTCGGCGAGCACCACGCCTCGCCGCCGTTGCCCCACTGCGGGTAGTGCCCCTCGTGGACCATCTGGCTGTAGCGCGGCACGTCGAGCACCGCGCCGCCCGCCCGGGACACGACGCCCGGCTTGGAGGTGGACGGGCTGCTGGAGGGGCGGCGCGAGGTGGTCGCGGCGACGTGGCCCAGGCTCGGCGGCTTGGTGCTCGCACCGGTACGCCGCAGCAGCGAGACCCGCAGCCGCCACCGCTCCAGGCCGGCCGCGGAGGCCGTGCGCCAGGTGTCGGTCGCGACGCGCGCGAGGTCGTCGTCCTGGCTGCCGAGGCTGGTGCGCGAGAAGTGCTTGTCGCCGTAGGACCAGCGACCCAGGCTGTCCCACGAGCTCTTGCGTCCCGAGGCGTCCCGCCCGCGGACCTCGACCTCGACGAGCGAGTCGCCGGGCGTCTTGGCCTCCCACGAGGCGACCAGCTCGGTGAACGCGAAGCCGGGGCGCTTCCAGCGCGAGACCCAGCGACCCACGTCGTAGGTCGTGCCGTCGATGCGCGTCGTGGTGGTCGGGCTCTTGAGGAACACCCGGCCCCGGCGTACGACGGTGCCGGCCGTGCGCCCGTCGGCGAGCTCCTCGCCGGTCCAGCCGGTCAGGTCGCTCTGGATCTTCGAGGCCGAGCGGGCCTCGGCCGGGGCGCCCGAGGTCACCACGACCGGGGCCCAGGGGACGACCAGGGCGAGCACGAGGGCGGGGAGCAGGCGGCGCACCGCACGAGGGTACGTCACTCCCGTCACACCAGTCACAGGTCGAGCGGGAGGGCCCCACGCGGGAGGGCGCCGCGCGCGTCACGCACGCGCGGGTTCGGCCCGTGCGCCGCGCGTCCCTACGATGGAGGGGTGAACATCCGGCTGTACGACACCGCGACCCGCGAGGTCCGAGACTTCGCACCCCTCGAGGAGGGGAAGGCCGGTGTCTACGTCTGCGGTCTCACCGTCCAGTCCGAGCCGCACGTCGGTCACGTGCGCAGCGCGGTCAACTTCGACGTGCTGCGGCGCTGGCTGACCCACCGCGGCCTCGAGGTGTCGTTCATCCGCAACGTCACCGACATCGACGACAAGATCCTGACCAAGGCCGCCGCGCAGGGCCGCCCCTGGTACAACCTCGCCTACGACATGAAGCGCGAGCTGGACGCGGCCTACGCCGCGCTCAACGTCCTCCCGCCGACCTACGAGCCGGCCGCCACCGGGCACGTCCCGGAGATGCTCGAGCTGATCGAGCACCTCATCGCGAAGGGCCACGCGTACGCCGCCGAGGACGGCTCCGGCGACGTCTACTTCGACGTGCGGAGCTGGCCCTCCTACGGGGAGCTGACCCACCAGCGCATCGACGACATGGAGGCCGCCGAGGACGCCGATCCTCGCGGCAAGCGCGACCCGCGCGACTTCGCGCTGTGGAAGGGCTGGAAGAAGGCGACCGAGCCCGAGACCGCCGCGTGGCCGAGCCCGTGGGGCCCGGGTCGCCCCGGCTGGCACATCGAGTGCTCCGCGATGGCAGGCAAGTACCTCGGCCAGGCCTTCGACATCCACGGCGGCGGGGTCGACCTGCGCTTCCCGCACCACGAGAACGAGCTGGCTCAGTCGCGTGCCGCGGGCCATGGCTTCGCGTCGTACTGGATGCACAACGCCTGGATCACCACCGCCGGCGAGAAGATGTCCAAGAGCCTCGGCAACAGCCTGCTGATCCCGTCGGTGCTCGAGCGGTTCCGAGGCATCGAGCTGCGCTACTACATGGTGGCCGCGCACTACCGCTCCACGGTCGAGTTCTCCTTCGACGCGCTCGGTGAGGCCGCTGTCGCCTTCGGTCGCATCGAGGCCTTCATCCAGCGGGCGGCCGACGAGCTCGGTGAGCTGCCCGAGCCCGGGATCGCCTGCGCGGACTTCGTCGAGGCGATGGACGAGGACCTCGGGACGCCCGCGGCCGTCGCTGCGCTCCACGAGGTGGTCCGGGAGGGCAACAAGCTGGTCGGCACCGGCGACCGGACCGCCCTGCGCGGCACGGTGGCCTCGGTCCGCGCCATGCTCGGCGTGCTCGGCCTCGACCCGGCCGATCCCGCCTGGGGTCCCACCGGTGGTGGCGACGACCGGATGAGCGCCGTGGTCGACGCCCTGGTCTCCGGGCTGCTCGAGCAGCGCGCCACCGCCCGGGCGGAGAAGGACTTCGCCACCTCCGACGCCATCCGCGACCGCCTCAAGGAGGCCGGCGTGGAGATCACCGACACCCCCGACGGACAGAAGTGGAGCCTCGCCTGATGGCAGGGGTTTCGAGACGGTTGCGGAGCAACCTCCTCAACCACCGGATAGGACACTGACGTGGCTGGAAACTCACAGCGCAAGGGCGCGATCAAGAAGACGGGGAAGGGCAACCCGACCGCCGGGTCCGGTGGGCGCGTGCGCCGCGGGCTCGAGGGCAAGGGGCCGACCCCGAAGGCCAAGGACCGCCCGTACCACGCCGCCCACAAGGCCGCGAAGCGCGCCGAGAAGGCCCAGGGCCAGCGCCCCCGCAAGAAGACCAACGACAACGAGTGGATCGCCGGGCGCAACCCGGTCGTCGACGCGCTGCGCGAGGGCGTGCCGGTCAACGCGCTCTACGTCGCGGAGGGCACCGAGCGCGACAACCGGCTCCGCGAGGCCTTCCAGCTCGCTGCGGACGGCGGGGTCAGCCTCCTCGAGGTGAGCCGCTACGAGCTCGACCGGCTCACCAACGGCGCGGTCCACCAGGGCATCGCCGCGCGCATCCCCGCCTACGAGTACGCCCACCCCGACGACCTGCTCACCCTCGCCGCCGAGCAGCGCGAGAAGCCGCTGATCGTCGTCCTCGACTCCGTCACCGACCCCCGCAACCTCGGCGCCGCGGTCCGCAGCGCCGCCGCGTTCGGCGCCCACGGCGTGGTGATCCCCGAGCGCCGGGCGGCGGGCATGACCGCCGCCGCGTGGAAGACCAGCGCCGGTGCGGCCGCGCGCATCCCGGTCGCCCAGACGGTCAACCTGACCCGCCAGCTCAAGGCCTACCAGGACGCCGGCTGCATGGTCGTCGGCCTGGCCGCCGACGGTGACGTCGAGCTGCCCGCGATGGACCTCGCCGACGGGCCGCTCGTGCTGGTCGTCGGCTCCGAGGGCGACGGGCTCTCCCGCCTGGTCGCGGAGACCTGCGACATGCTCGTCTCGATCCCGATGGTCAACTCGGTGGAGTCGCTCAACGCCGGTGTCGCCTGCGGCGTCGCTCTGTACGCCGTGGCGAGGGCGCGGGACTGACCGGATGACCCCCGCCGACCCCCCGGGCGACCCCGGGCCCGGCCGCCCGCGTCGCACGCTGTGGCACCACACCGGTCGCGGGCTGCACGGCCTGGCGCTGCTCGGTGCCTGGGCGGGGCTGGCGGTCCTGGCCGGGCTGACGCTCTTCCTCGGCTCGTCGCGCGAGCTGACGCTGGCCAGCCACGACGCGGTCGTCCGGCCCACGCTGGACCGGCACGTCGTGGTGCGCACCGGGCCGGTGCTGCCGGACCTGCGCATCGACTCCGGCGCCCCGCTGGGCGTCGACATCACGCTCGGCAAGACCGACGCCCGCAGCACCCCCGAGCTCGTGGACCGCTACGCCGTGATCGCGTCGAGCCCCGAGGGTGCGCAGGCGCGGGTGCGCGAGGCCGTGACCGACATGGCGACCCAGGCCGCCCTCCGGGGTGCCGCGGCCGGCGCCGTACCCGTCCTGGTGTGGGTGCTGGTGGGTCCGCGCCGACGCCGTGAGCTGCTGCGCGCCCTGCCGAGCCGGCGCGGCGCCCTCGCGGTGACCGCGGGCGTGGCGGTCGGCGTCGCGTGGTGGCAACCGTGGACCCCCGAGGACGGCCGGGTGGCCGACGACCGCAACTGGGTCGCGCTGGAGGAGTTCCTCGGATCCGACGTCCCGGTGCCCGCGGAGCTCGACGGGGTCGAGGTGCGCGGCGACGTCACCACCAACCAGACCCGGCGGCTGATCGAGAGCGCCGTCACCACCTACGAGAAGTCCCGCGGCTTCTACGCCGCCGCCGCGGAGGCTGCCGGGGAGCTCGACCTGCGGCTGCCGGAGGACGACGAGGAGGTCGTCGTCTTCGTCTCCGACCGCCACGACAACATCGGCATGGACGCGGTCGCCCGCGCCGTCGGCGACGCCGCCGGAGCCCGGGTGGTCTACAACGGCGGCGACGACACCTCGACGGGCGCCACCTGGGAGGCCTTCTCGCTCGACTCGGTGACCGCGGCCTTCGACGGCTACGAGCGCATCGGCGTCGCCGGCAACCACGACAACGGCGACTTCGTCGCCGACTACCTCAGCGACCACGGCTGGCGGATGCTCGACGGCGAGGTCGAGGAGGGCCCGACCGGCGGCACGCTGCTCGGCCTGGCGGACCCGCGCTCGAGCGGCCTCGGCTCCTGGCGCGACGAGACCGGGCTGTCCTTCGCCGAGGTCGGCTCCCGGCTGGCCGACCTCGCGTGCGAGCAGGACGAGCCGGTCTCCACGATCCTGGTCCACGACGCCAACCTCGCCACCGAGGCGCTGACCCGCGGCTGCGTGGAGCTGGTCCTCGGCGGCCACCTGCACGTCGACGCCGGTCCCGAGCTCATCGAGGGCCCCGACGGGGAGATCGGGTACCGCTACACGATGGGCACGACCGGCGGGGCGGCGTACGCCTTCGCCCTCGGCAGCAAGCCGCGCCGCGAGGCGCAGGTGACGCTGGTGACCTACCGCGACGGGCGGGCCGTGGGCCTGCAGGGCGTCTTCCTGCAGACCAACGGGCGCTGGGACCTGGGGGAGTACGTCGCCCTCGAGCGGCCGGAGGACCCCGAGGACCTCGAGGAGCTCGACCCCGAGGTCTCGACGCCGCCGGACGTCCCGGACTCCGGCCCCGCGACCGGCCCCTCCCGGCCCGGCAGCTCGCCGGACCCCGGCGACGACATCGACTGACGCCGGCAGCAGAACTAGAACTTGTTCTCGTGACCTGCGTCACCTCGCCCCCCGTGGGTCGTTGAGGAGGTAACGCGTCCACGAGGAGGTCCGGTGTCCCGGTCCCGTTCCAGGCTCGCGACAGCCTCCGTCGCGCTCACCGTGCTGCTGCTCAGCGCCTGCGGCTCCCAGCTCGCCCCGGGTGACGTGGTCGCCGCGGGCGGCACCACCGGCACCGGCGGCGTGGTCGTCGGGGCCGACGGCCAGCCGGTCGCCGTCGGCGACGACGGGACGGTGACCTCCGGGGACACCGGCTCCGGCACGGGGACCACCACCGACACCGGCTCGGGCACCGACTCCAGCTCCGGCGGCGACACCGGCTCCGGTCCGCAGGGCGACGACTCCGGCGGTCCGCAGGCCGGCCCCGAGGGCCCGCCGGTGAAGGCGGGCTCGTGCGACGGCTTCAAGAACGGCCCCGGCATCACCGACACCACGATCACCATCGGCAACTCCTCCGACATCTCCGGCCCCGTGCCGGGGCTCTTCGAGTCGGCGCAGGACGCCACGAAGGCCTTCGTCGCCTACTTCAACAAGTCCAACCCCGACGGCATCTGCGGTCGCACCCTGGTGCTGAAGAACTACGACTCCCGCACCGACGACCCGGCCGACCAGCGCAACCACGCCGACGCCTGCGAGAACGTCTTCGCCATGGTCGGCTCGATGTCGGCGTTCGACTCCGGCGGCGCGGCCGTCACCGAGCAGTGCGGGCTGCCGGACCTGCGCTCGGCGGGCGTCACCGGTCCGCGTCAGCGGTGCGCCACCTGCTTCGGTGCGCAGTCCACGATCGCCGGCGAGGTCAACAACGTCGTCGCCGACCACGTCCTGAAGAACTTCCCCGACGCCGCGCAGAACGCCGCGTCGCTCTACATCAACGCCGGCGCCGCCGCCGAGAACGGCCAGCTCCAGCCCAAGGCGATGACCAAGCGCGGCATGCGGTTCACCGTCGTGCGGGGCATCGAGGTCTCGGAGTTCAACTACGCGCCCTACGTCCAGCAGCTCAAGGACGAGGGCGTGGGCTACGTCCAGATCACCGGCGCCATCCCGCAGTTCGTGCGGCTCGCGCAGGCGATGACCCAGCAGGGCTACGACCCCGACGTGTTCATGATCGACCCCACGGCGTACGAGCCGGGCTTCCTCGAGCAGGGCGGCAAGGACGTCGAGGGCGTCACGATCTACATGAACTTCGTGCCCTTCGAGGAGGCCTCGACCAGCCCGGAGACCAAGCTCTACCTCGACTGGCTGCAGGCCACGAAGCCCGGCGCCACCCCCGACTTCTTCGGGGTCTTCTCCTGGTCGGCCGCCCGCCTCTTCGTCGAGACCGCCGTCAAGCTCGGCGGCGGCCTCAACCGGGAGAGCCTCATCGCCGCCATCCGCAAGACCGACAACTGGACCGCCAACGGCCTGCACGCGCCGCAGCGGGTCGGCCCCAAGAGCACCGGCGAGTGCTTCCGGCTGATCCAGGTCAAGGGCGGCAAGTTCGTCCCGCTCGGCAGCACGAAGTACACCTGCAACGGCATCACCACCGTCAGCTGACCTCCGCCCTGCCTCGGGGTGGCGGGCTGAGGCCCCGGTCAGGTGGGCGGTGTCAGGTGGGCGGTGTCAGGTGGGCGGTGGCCCGTTGCAGCAGCTCCCGCAGGGGTACGCCGCTGGGCGCGTCGCCCCCCGGCTGGACCGGGTCCGCGGCCGCCTTGTCCGCGGGCGGCCCGGCCCACCGGCGGATCGCCCATCGCCACAGCGCCACCGCGACGGCGGCGGCCACCCCGGCCTCCTCGTCGGGCGCGTCGAGACCACGCCGGGCGGCCAGTCCCTCGGCCAGCGTGGCCTCCCAGGCGGTGAGGGTGTCGGCGGTGCGGCCGCGCAGCGCCGAGGAGCTCGCGACGGCGGCCGCCCGCAGCACGACCCGGTGCCGCTCGGCCTCGAAGTCAACGGCGATGCCCTCCAGTGCTGCCACCGCGGCGGCGAGGTCGTCGGCGACGGCCGGGGCCTCACGCACGAGCCGGGCCAGGCGCTCGCGGCGCTCGGCCCACCCCATGTCGAGGACCTCCTCCTTGGCCGCGAAGTAGCGGAAGAAGGTGCGCGGCGAGACCTCGGCGCGCTCGGCGATCGCCTCCACGGTCGTGGCGTCGAAGCCGTCGCGCGCGAAGAGCACGAGCGCGGCCTCCTCCAACGCCTGGCGGGTGGTCCGCTTGTGCCGCTCGCGTCGACCGGGCGAGGTCGGGGCGGAGGTCACCGGCCTCAGTCCCCGGACATGGCGGCCCGGACCCGCTTCTCCGCGGTCGGCACCTCGAAGGTCGCGGCGGCACCGCTGCGCATGACCACGCGGTCCAGGTCGCCGGTGAAGGCGAAGGGGGTCGCGTAGTCCGGGCACAGCGGCAGGCCGCGGTCGTGGCCGATGGTCAGCCCCACGGCGGCCGAGGACAGCTGGGGCAGGAAGAACGTGCCGCGGACCGGCCCGGTCGCGACGACCTCCTCGTCGATGGAGAGGTCCAGTCGTTGGGGGCCGTCGGCGTCGGCGGGACGGAAGTCCAGCCCCACCACGTGGCTGCCCGCGGGGACGGCGGTCTCCGACCGCACGACGTCGGTGTGGTCGAGCAGCGCGAAGCAGGCGGTGGGCCGGCCGTCGAGGAGGTAGAGGCCCCAGCCGCCCTGGGAGTCCCCGATGGCGGCGAGCACGCCCTCGGCGCCGCCGTCCGGCACGCCGACGTGCGCGCGCAGCGAGAAGCCGGCCCCGGCCGCCGGGAGCATCGGCTCGATGACCGGCGAGCCGCCGGGGCGGTAGGTCGCCTCCTGCGGGGGCGGGAACTCCCCGGGGTGCAGGTGGAACATCGAGCTCGGGAACTCGAAGAGTGGGAGCACCTGGTTGCGACCCGCCTCGGCCCACCACAGCCCCTCCATCCGGCGTACCAGCTCGGGGTGCTCGGCGGCGAGGTCGCGGTGCTCGGAGAAGTCCGTGGAGAGGTCGAAGAGCGACCAGCGGTCCGTGGCGTGGTCGAAGCTGCCCTCGACGTGGTCGCGCTCGCCGAACTGGTTGGCGACGTGGTCGGTGACGGCCTTCCACCCGTCGAGGTAGAGGCTGCGCGAGCCCATCATCTCGAAGTACTGCATCCGGCGGTGCTCGTCCGCCGCGCCGTCGCGCACGCTGGCCAGGAACGACGCGCCGTCGACGGGCTGCTGGCTCACGCCGTCCACCGCCTCGGGCAGGGCGACCCCGGCCGCCTCGAGGATGGTCGGGAAGAGGTCGACCGCATGGGTGAACTGCCCCCGCACGGCGCCGGGGTCGGGCACCGCGGCCGGCCAGCGCAGGACGAGCGGCGCCCGTACGCCGCCGAGCCAGGAGTATCGCTTCCACAGCCGCAGCGGGGTGTTGCCGGCCCAGGCCCAGCCCCAGGGGTAGTGGTTGGACGCGTCGTGCCCGCCGAGCTCCTCGATCTGGCCGAGTGCGGTCTCCTCGTCGGCCTGCAGCCCCACCCAGCCCGCGGCCTCGTTGGGGGTGCCCGTCGGTCCGCCCTCGGCGCTCGCGCCGTTGTCGGACAGGATCATCACGACGGTGTCCTCGGCGACCCCGATCTCCTCGAGGAAGTCGAAGAGCCGACCGAGGTGGTGGTCGGTGTGGGTCATGAAGCCGGCGAAGACCTCCATGTAGCGGGCGTAGAGCCGCTGCTGGTCCTCCGACAGGGTCGACCACTCGGGGACCCACGAGGGGCGAGGGGTGAGCACGGTGTCCTCGGGGACCACCCCGGCGGCGACCTGACGGGCGAAGACCTCCTCGCGGTAGGCCTCCCAGCCGTGGTCGAAGGCGCCGCGGTAGGGCTCGACCCACTCCGGGGCGACCTGGTGCGGTGCGTGCGCGGCGCCGGTGGCCAGGTAGGCGAAGAACGGCTTGCGGGTCGTCGCCTGCTGCTGGTCCTGGATCATCCGGATCGTCTCGTCGACGAGGTCCTCGGTGAGGTGGTAGCCCTCCTCGGGGGTCGCCGGCGCCTCGACGTGGTGGTTGTCGCGGACCAGCTCCGGAGCCCACTGGCTGGTCTCGGAGCCGAGGAAGCCGTAGTACTTCTCGAAGCCGACGCCCAGCGGCCACCGGTCGAAGGGCCCGGCGGCGGAGGTCTCCGTGCGCGGCACCAGGTGCCACTTCCCGACCGCCATGGTGTTGTAGCCGGTGTCCTTGAGCAGCCGCGCCATCGTCGCGGCGCTGCGGGGGATGCGGCCGGTGTAGCCGGGGAAGCCGAGCGCCGCCTCCTCGGTGACACCCATGCCGACCGCGTGGTGGTTGCGACCGGTGAGCAGCGCGGCCCGGGTCGAGGAGCAGACCGCGGTCACGTGGAAGCGCTGGTAGCGCAGCCCGCCACCGGCGACCTCGTCGATCCGCGGGGTCGAGATGCCCGAGCCGAAGCACCCGAGCTGGGCGAAGCCGACGTCGTCGAGCACGATCATCAGCACGTTGGGGGCACCCTCCGCGGGGCGCGGGTAGGGGACCGGGCGGGACTGGGAGTCCAGGGCGGAGTCGACGACGTGCTGCGGCGGCAGGTGGCTCATGAGGGGCACAGTAGGACCGCCGGAGCCGTTCTGTCAGTCCTCTGACACTTTGATCCGGGCTCACGACTGTGAAGAACTAGAACGTGTTCCACCTGTCGAGACGGTCTATACGGGCGGGGGTGCCACACCTTTGCATGTGCGTGTCGCGTCACCTTCCGATGTGGCGTTCGTTACCCAGTAGGACACGTTCTAGTTCTCACACCCAGGAGGTCCGGTGACCGTCGTGCGGTCCCCCCGCTTCGCCCCCCGCGCCCGTCGTACGTCGCTGACGATCGCCGCGTCGGGCCTGGCCCTGCTCCTGGCCGCCTGCGGCTCCCAGCTCGACCCGAACGAGGTGGCCGTCGCCGGCGGTGGCACGGTCGGCTCCGGCGGGGTCGTCGTGGGGGCCGACGGCGAGGTGATCAGCGCCGACGGCGGCACCACCGGCTCGGTCGACGGCTCCACCGGCGGGGACACCGGCACCTCCGGCAGCGGGTCCTCGGGCTCGGGCTCCTCCGGCTCCGGGAGCAGCTCGGGCGGCGGGTCGGGCGACGGCTCCTCGCCCGACGGCGGCTCCGACGAGCCGATCCCGACCGGCAGCTGCGACGGGTTCAAGAACTCCACCGGCATCAGCAACGACACCATCACGATCGGCAACGCCTCCGACATCTCCGGCCCGGTGCCGGGCCTGTTCGAGTCCGCGCAGGACGCGGTGAAGGCGTTCGTGGCCTACTACAACCGCAGCAACCCCGACGGCATCTGCGGCCGGTCGCTGGCGCTGAAGAACTACGACAGCCGCACCGACGCCAGCGCCGACCAGCGCAACTACGTCGACATGTGCGACAACGTCTTCGCCGCCGTCGGCTCGATGTCGGCCTTCGACTCCGGCGGCGCCAAGACGGCGGCCGACTGCGGGCTGCCGGACATCCGCTCCACCGCGGTGACCGGTGCGCGCTCCTCGTGCGACACCTGCTTCGGCGCCCAGTCCACGGTGGCCACCCAGTTCCAGAACGCCGTGCCGGACTTCTTGAAGAAGACCTTCCCCGAGGCCGCCCAGAAGGCCGCCATGGTCTACCTCAACGCCGGCGCCGCCGGTGAGAACGGCCAGCTGCAGCCCAAGGCCATGAAGGCGCGCGGCATGAAGTTCGTCTACGAGCAGAGCGTCGACACCGCCGAGTTCAACTACGCCCCCTACGTGCAGGGCCTCAAGGACAACGGCGCCCGCCACGTGCAGTTCCTGGGCGGCATCCCGCAGTACGTCCGGCTCGCGCAGACCATGCAGCAGCAGGGCTACAAGCCCGACGTCTACGTCGTCGACCCCACCGCCTACCACCCCGACTACCTCGAGGGCGCCGGCAGCGCCGCGGAGGGCACGGTCGCCTTCATCAACTTCGTCCCGTTCGAGGAGGCCGCGAGCAACGCCGAGATGCAGCTCTACCTCCAGTGGCTGCAGCAGACGAAGCCTGGCGCCACCCCCGACTTCTTCGGCCTGTTCGCCTGGTCCGCGGCCCGCCTCTTCGTCGAGCAGGCCAGCAAGCTGGGCGGCAAGCTGACCCGACCGGCGCTGGTCCAGGCCATGCGCGGGGTCACCAAGTGGACCGCCAACGGCATGCACAGCCCCCAGGAGGTCGGCCCCAAGCGCACCGGCGAGTGCTGGCGCTTCGTGGAGGTCAAGGGCGGCAAGTGGGTGCCGATCGGTGGCACCAAGTACACCTGCGCAGGGATCACGGAGGTCTCCTGATGAGCTCGTTCCTCGCCTTCACCATCTTCGGACTGGTCTCGGGGGCGGCGTACGCCATCGCGGCCTCCGGACTGGTGCTGACCTACTCCACGACGCGGGTGTTCAACATCGCCCACGGCGCGCTGGGCATGCTGCTGTCCTTCGTCTTCTGGGACTTCAGCGTCCGACAGGGCATGCCGACGCTGCTCGCCCTGGTGCTGGTGCTGTTCGTGGTGGCACCCGGCATCGGTTGGTTCCTCCAGCGCTTCGTCGCCCGCGACCTCGGTGACGCGCCCGTCTCGGTGTCCCTGGTGGTGACCGTGGCGATCCTGGTGGCCACGCTGGGCCTGGCCCAGCAGGTCTGGCCGCCCGAGGCGCGCTCGGTGCAGCCGTTCTTCGCCGGCACCTCCTTCGAGATGTTCGGCTTCTTCATCACCGCCCACCAGGTGCTCACCATCGCCCTGTCCCTCGTGGTGGCCGTCGGCCTGTACGCCCTGCTCAACCGCACCCGGATCGGCACCGCCATGCGGGCCTCGGTCGACAACCCCGAGCTGCTCAAGCTCTTCGGCGGTCAGCCGGAGCGGGTCGCGGCCCTCTCGTGGGCGATCGGCACCTCGCTGGCCGCCCTGGCCGGCGTGCTGCTGGTCTCCACCATCGGCCTGGACTACTACGCCCTGCTGCTGCTGGTGATCAACG
>Ga0310345_10004572_pt1 | contig 12527 bp, 6 predicted proteins | sample HC15DNA20500_MG_FD_204667 | JGI IMG/M metagenome (GOLD analysis project Ga0310345, IMG submission 204667) | Marine microbial communities from station ALOHA, North Pacific Subtropical Gyre - HC15-DNA-20-500_MG | ecosystem: Environmental > Aquatic > Marine > Oceanic | place: Pacific Ocean: North... | reverse complement strand
ACCGCCGCTACCGACGTAGCAATCTTGGTCTTTAGACTCTGATGCTCCTGGCGTAGCTGAATCAGGTCTTCACTCACGGCAGTTACAACCATTCGGAAGTTCCGAAAGTCGTGCCGAAGCTCTTGGACCTCTCGCTCTAGAGTTCCCCACTCTCGTTCGGTAGGCACATTACCCCCTGATCGCTAGGATTCCAGCGCAGTAGCGTTCGATCTCACCTATGAAGTGCAGCGCGCTTCCGTATAGGGAAGGGTCCTGAATATTCTCCCTAACCATGTTGTGGAAGTCTTCCACGGCACCGGGAGATGGGGCGGGGCATGGGGGAGGGGCCCCGAACCATGTGGCGCAGCTAGTGCTGAGACCAACGGCGAAGGCGAGCGATAAGATCATCCCCCTGGGCCACCGGCCTAGATGTAACTTTATCAAAACGCTTCCTCCTCTTGTAGTCATCTTCAAGAGCGTCGGCACGCCAAGAGGACGCACCCTGGCTCCTGGAAACAACAACAAGAATCCCAACCACTGCTAGGAATAGAACAACACCGCCCCCTACCATCGTAAGGACTGACATTTAGTCGTCCTTGTTCTTTGCCTTCAGGACGTTGAGACCAAGAAGGTTCACAAAGCCAAGTAGTTTATTGAGCAAATCATTGTCGGCTTTGGTAGGTGTGATCGCCGCAATGGCTGCCGCTAATGCTATGACCTTCGATCCAATGTCGATGATCGTCTGATAATTATCCGTAATCCATTCCATGTTAAATTCCTCTTAGTATCGTTCTAAATGAACGAGTTTCATTCTTCCATTAATTCAAAGTGACCACCATCAAAAAAAGAACTCTTGGTAGCTCTCCAGTTCTGTCTCCAATCGCCGCCCCATCTAATCTCTACGCCCTCTTCTTCGGCACATTTCATTATCCACCCAGCAATCAGGCCGAATCGAATGTGATCCCCCCAGACATCTTGCCCACCATACGGACAAATATCCACAGCCCTACTCGGACTGGAATTATGTTTGCTGTCTGGGAACTCCTTCTTGCTGTTGCCAGCGGCAAAGGCCAGGGTCTGATCGGCCTCGGATCGATGCCCACATATCACAGAGAAGTCAGGGCCACCTTGAATGGCCCTATTCAAAACTCTCTGTAGCCTGGGGTCAAGGGTCTCTAGCTTACGGGTGCTGTTAGTTCCGAACCTAGGCATACGTTCTCCTAATAGAAAATATCTTTCCAACTGGCATCCAGGCCCGCCATGCCTCGGATGATATCCGCATCCTTGAGCAGGACATTCTCGTACCTGGAAAGGTTATCGACAAGCTCCTGCTTTCTCGACCGGCTGATGTTGGACCCGATGATCGCATCCCTTTGAGACTTTATCTCACGCATCTTCTTGCGAATCTCTTTAACCACGGGATACACAGAGAGTAGCCCCATGTTCTCCATCTGCATCTCTGCGGCCCTCATCGGATCCTTTTCTACAATGGCATCAATCCTACCGGTAATATTCCTACCCGCATTTTCAACTTCAAAAATCTTTTCCCTAAGACCACCCTCGAACTCATCCTTGATGAACCGCTTCGCCCCATAGTATTCCGTCCATCTCTTAGCAGGGAGAGAGGGGAGGCTCGGACTAGCTCCCCGGACCATCCAGTTAAAGAATCCGTACATCAAGGACCCGATACCTGGGAGTATTGTCTTTGCTGCGTTGTCCAGCTTCAACGGAGATACATCCAATGCGCCGCCAACCTGCTGGGCCAACGCACCAGTGCTAACCCGGGTAGCGTCGCCACCCCATCCCTCCATGTAAAACGGAACTACGCTTCTCCGCGTAAACATGTTGTAGTTAGTCCCCCACTCAAGGGGCAATTTTATTACAGGTGCCTGGGCAGGGTTGAAATTCAGCGTGGTACCGAGGGACCGTGACAACGACTCCAGTGTCTGCTTGTTGTCATTGGCACCGAGCAACCGCTTAACAAAAAGCTCTGGGAATAGTTTGAATATGACACCCGCCTCGAATGGGATCGGAATACCAATAAACGGGGCCGAGTCGCTGAACGTAGGGATAAGGAAATAATCATCCTGAACATAGGATGGCATATTTTTGTAATCGTCATCGTCATAATTGAGGGCCGCTAACATCCCGGATGCACCGGCAAGTAGCATCCCACGCCAAAGCATCGCCGCTCTGACTTCACTCTGGTCCTTGCGAAGAGCAGTGAACCCAGCAGCATTCCTACCAATCTGGTCGATGCCCTGCAAACGGGCATTCATGAAAGGTACGATGCTCGTGATAAGCCTTAACCAAGGATTGTTTCCGTGCCGTGAGAAATTCAGAATCTCCGAAGCCTGATGAGCACCCTCTGCCTCAGCCTGTATCCTGGCAGTCTGCTCTGTTTTCCCCTCACCCTTGAGCCTCGCATAAGTCTTCTTGTAGACGGACTCGTAAACCAATTCCCTGGTTGCAGACTCTGAAAGGTTGGAAACCTCTCCAAGCTTTTCCCATAGCTTATTCATAGCACCAGTGTATGGAGCCGCCTTACTTGAAAACTTTAGAAACTGATCTTTGTTGAGATCGCTTTCTCCACCAATATCACTACCCTTACCCGTCCTACTCCTCTCGTACCTACCAATAACCCCGTGCCTCATCAAATCCCTGTAGGACTTTGTAGTCTCGTTCTTCTTACTCCAGTGCATACCCTTTAGGTTCTTACCAAACCTAGCGAACGTACTGGTTATAGGCGTGAATTCTCCCTGGTTGGTTATCCACACGCTCAGGCTATCTCGTAACATATTCGCGACCATAAACTCTGGCCCGCGAGTTACAAGTTCTCGTGTCCACCTAGCAGGGGCAGACATCCACCCAGTGTAAGGATGCTGGCCATCAAGTGATCCGGTCAGAACCTCCAGCAGTAGCTGGTCTCTTACGTGGTACCGGACCTCCTTGCCGTTCTCGTAGGTAAAGACTGAAGACTTCTTCTCTTCATCCGAAGGGTTGTCAATTCTACGAGCCCATCCGACAACCACCGCATCATCTAACGCCCTATTCTTTGCGATGTTAATCAGGGAAGATTCTATTATTCCAAAACTATTCTTGGCGAGAGCTTCAGAAAAGGACATCAATTCCTTATCGTGTCCCTTCAATTGCTTCAGGGGGGATACGCTGCCCACTCCGGGCCTTACCCCAAACACCATCTCATCCATCCTGAATGAGGCAGCGTCTATAGACGGCGATGTCTCACCTTCAGTCAACCTGAAGAATGGGATGTAGTCTCCGTGAGCCTTGTAAACCTCACCCTGTTCCCTGGAGATGTACCCTGACTGGACACCGAAATCGACTAGGCCATCGTTCCATCTGTGATAGTTCTCTACAACAACCAGAATTTCAGGATTGTCTTCTATAAGCCGGAGTCCAGCCTCAACCTCTTCCTTGCGTAGCGGGATCTTCTTTCCCTCAGCACTGATACGCTCTCCACGCACAGCCCTCATGAATTGCTCGACTTGATCTAGTAAATTTTTAGATGGGATCGCAACTGGACGGAGAATAGTTTCCACGCCACCAGTGGCGGGAACACTGTTTCCCTCTGCATCAATCTCGTCTGGGTAAAGACCCTCAATGGTTATGAAATCACCATTGCTGTAGGTTTTCCCGTTGTATGTAATCGTCTTGCCGGGACGCAAGTATTTAACTTCAGCAGTATTGGATAGTTCCTGTCCATCCGTAACGACCCTGTTGAGGAAGTCGCCGCTATCGATTGCATTGCCATCCTTGTCTACGAGTGAGTTGTAATTAGGGAGTTTGGGGTCTAGCTGCCACTTGAATCCACCAACGAATGTAGCCCCATCAATGTGGATGGCGTGGCCAATCCCCTTCGATCCCTGCCAGATCATCCCGGCGTTTTCTCTCATCATCATGGCTGCATGGGCAGAGGCATGTGCCAACTGGTCGGCGTAATCCCTGCCTTCCTTGGTGGCCCTCATTTTTTCAACCCTGAGGACTCGATGGTACTGGTCTAGCCATCTTTGCCGGTGCTTATCTACAAGATCTCGTCTTTCCTCTACTGAATTCCCTGCCCCAGGCCACCACTTGTGGTTGGAAAGCTTCTTCCAGAGAGAATTCCCATCGTTATCACTCTTGGCAGTGTAGCCGTCGCGAATATCCTTCCGTTCCGGGGTATCGCCCTTCACATTTGATTCTGTTAGACCAGCCGCTTGCTGTTCGCTAGGAGTAAATGGTTCCCCGGCTCCATTGGCAGCAGCCACCGCCTCGGAGGAGACTTCGGGACCATGGATAGACTGGCCGCTGTCCGCCCTCTTGGACCCACTTGGCTGGACCAATTCCTTACTCGGCCTAGCGGCAACAACGATGAAGTTTCCAGTCTCCTCGTCTAGATCGAGTACAACATTGACTGGATAGTCTTTGAACTCTGGATCACTCCATAGATAGGTCAGTCTCCCACCGTCTTGCTTTAGGAGGGCGACTGTCTTGGGCCGGCTCTTGTCCTTATTTTTAAGCTCACGGAAGAATCCATCCAGAAGCTCCTGCCAATTGGAGTAGCTTCCACCCCTATCGGCTATAGCGGAGTTGCCCCTGTCGAGTGCCGCCACTCCGAATCCACGCAAATCGCCTTCCGAATGCCCAACCGGAACCACGACTGTGGTTTTGCCCACAGAATATTCTTTCCCTACTGGTTCCATTACATTGTCTGGAACGGGATCAACGAATTTATAACGGCGGGAGAGATTGATTTTTCTGCGCCCAAGCAATCGATCTTTAATGCTCTTATTAAGCTCGGTAACTCTGGCCTTCCCTAGTGCAAGATCAGCAGCCACTTTCCCAGCTACCGAGGGGCGACCGGAGAAGTAATCACCGTAAATCTTTCCAGACTTTACTCGACTCCCGTACTTATCACCCTCTAGATTCCTGAAAACGCTTTCCGCATTGGTAAATCCAGCATCACGTATGCCCTTTCCAAGAGACCTGAAGAACGTAACGATCTTATTCATCGATGCAGGAGCGGAGACTCTATTCTTACCCCAACTCTGGACTGCTCTAGATACAGCCCTCTCAACCTGACTATGGCTATCTAGTTCCGGGCTCTGTGCCTTGACGTTATCCAGGAAAGTGGACTCCGTTCCTGGTTCAATCTTCCTGGATGCATGCCGTTCAAGAGAAGACCATTCATTATTGTTGAATGCGCCCATCATCCTCAGGTAACTGATGGTCTCACCATCAACTAGTGGGGCAACGATTCCAACGGCATCATTGAAATCGGCTTCAACAAGCTCTGGAGTCAGGGCGATCTCAATTGTATTTCTGCTTTCGTCGAAACGGGACGGATCGGATAGCGACTTTACAAAGTTAACCCTCAAACCATCGAGGTTCCTTGCGGTAACCCGCTTGGTCATCAACTTACCTAGCTCATCAGCGCGAGCCTTTTCCTCTGGAGAATATTCCTCCCGAAGAGGCGGGTATTTCTTTGCTACTTCTTCCTCTACTGTCGTAGCCGGAACAGGCGCAGTCGCGGGCTCCGGTGCCGGGGTAGGTTCGGGTGCCGGAAACTCTTCCGCAGCAACCTTTCCGGGTTCCTCCCTCATTCGGCGAACCTGCTCTATTGACTCCCTCTTCCTCGGACCCGCTACCTTTCCAGCCCATGACTCCCTTCCCAGCCTCCGCTCTTCACGAGCCATCTTGTCATTGGCAGCCGCCTCGCTGGTCCTCCTGAAGGACACAGCTTTTTTCCTAACACGCCCACTGCCGTCCGTTTGAGACTCGGTTACCTCAAAGCCAACACTCTTTACGGGGTCAGGGATGGGCTTCTTATCAATCGATACACCCTCTTCCCTTATGCGGATACGCGCTGCCGCAGCCCCCTCAGATCGTGCCCTTTTTTCGATTTGGCTTTCGGACAATCCGTAGGGATGGGTCGTGGAGAAGTCCCTTCTCAGCCTAGCCCTGGCAGCGTTCACTTCTTCACTGCGTACCCCGTCTACGTATTTCTTCTTCGCTCGGATTACATCAGATTTTTTATTCGAGGATTCTATAACCTCTTCACCAACCCTTAAATCCCAAAGCCCCTGACCGGCCAACTTCCTTCTCTTGGCTTCGGCGGCAGACTTTGTTTTCTCAATGGCGATAACCTTGCGCTTGTCCCGGATAATCCACCTTACCTCGGGCTTACCGCTGACACTGTATTCAAACTTAACAACTCCACCCTTTTCATCGGTAGCAATTGCGGGACCGGAGGGAACAAGAGTCTCTCCATCCTTATCTATATCACCACGTAGAATTGCATAGCCTACGATATCATCGTAGAGTTTTCGGCTGCGAATTCCGTAACGGCCAAAGAGCATGAAGGGAGGAAACTTCCCACTAGCCCTGGTATCCGAAATGATATTGTCATAAAGGTCCCCGGGGATCGGGCTCTTACCAGACTTGAGTAACACATTTCCGTTTTTATCAAGCTCTGCGAGTCCGAGGTCGAGCATCCTGCGGCGGTAGGCTTCAAGTATTTCTACCCTATTCTCATCGCTGATCTCTGGACCCTTCATCCCTAGATATTTTTTCAGCTTCGCATCAGTTACTTTCCCATCTTTTCCCTTGGGAATCTTAGACGCAGCATCTATCGCACTATCGTTAGTCGCAAGCTGAAGCCTCGCCTCAACGTCCTGAACGGGAAGCGCCGAAACCGCATCGTAAAGCTTCTTTATCTCGGCCTGCTTGCCATCGCGGAACAAGTCATCAATGTGGAAATACCCAGTAATTCTCTTGGTGAACGATTGAAATCCGGCATCGTCATCCCAGAGAATATTCCTGTCCTTCGCAATTGCGTGAATATCCTCACGAGATATCGAACCCTCCTCACGAAGCACGGCTTCTCGCTTAGCCCTTGCTGCATCAGCGGACATTCGCCGACCTTCTTCACCAGCGGCATGAGCCCAGCCAACCCTACGATTCTCGGCATCAATCTCACTGTCAGCCTTATCGCGCTCGGCCTGTATCCTTATCCCTTCATCCTCAATCTTCAACGCCCGGTCATCGGCCTGAAGTTTATCAGCCTCCCTACGAACTCTGGATCTCTCGGTCGCAGTATTCGTATCGAGCTTCTCGGTCTTTCTATTCTGAATCTCAGAATATTTAGCAGTCCCAGCACCCACGGAGCCAAACAAGGTGCCTGGGAACAGTGTCCCAAACATCACTTCGGCGTATTGATTGCGGGCCTCGGGATTAAAGGGGCTCACCTCGGCACCGGAAGCGAAACGCTCCAAGGCTTCTTGGGAAAGCTCAGTGACTTCCTCAAGGCCCAAGCCTGCTGCGATTTTCCTTAGCCCAGTTGTCCTATCGAGTCGGGCCAGGACATTTTCGGAAGCAGCCGCAACGCCTCTCTGTCCACCCCTACTAAGGGCTGCAAAACCACTGCCCGCAAGACGGTACGAGAGCATGTTTAACCCAGACTGGGTTGCAGCAGCTCCAAGCTGCGTGATGGCATCCACATCCTTGGTATCGACACCGCCCTCCGCATACAGGGATTCCATGTTCTCCGAAAGGAATGTTGCCATACCGCCCAGGAACGCCCCTGCTACGGAACCAATCTTTGCACCGGCAACGGCACCACCCGGACCTCCGAAGACTCCTCCAATCCCAGCACCCGCAAGGGCTCCGGGTCCCATAGAGGCAATCGTTGGAGCCATGAACCCGAAAGATCCCATGATTGTCTGGCCCGCGTAGTCTGTTGTCGCATCGATTGCCGCTACCAGCCCCTTTTCGTCATAGATGTCTGTGATCTTCGCGAGGGATAATCCTTCAGGGCCCTTGGCGCTCTCCGCAGCCAAATACTCCTGGTACTCATCGTAAAGCTCCTCGTTCCCCTTGCCACCGAAGTCCGTTATCGCACCCTCTAGAAAGGCACCGGCACCAGGGACTAGGCCCTTGAAGGCGCGGTTCGCTCCAGACAAGAAGAAGTCAAAAGCAGCCGCATCCTCCTTGGTCTTGATGCCAGCGAAGGCTTCGGGCCATCTCTCCCTGGCCTTGTCCATTGCTTCGCTAACAGGGATATCGCTAACAAGCTCAAACAGCTTGCCGTTGGGAAGGGGTAGGAAGATCGGACCCCCGGGGCGAGGAGTGTACTCGCCAGCCGGCCCCTCTTGCGGGGAAACAGGTTGATCTGGTTGGTCTAAAGGCGGGGATGGTAAGCCTGAGGGTCGAGTAAGCGGAAGTGGCTCAGCCGACAGGAGTGGATCGAGGAATGGATCAATGTCGGAGTCCTCCTTGGCCCTGGTAGCACTTTGCCCCGAAGGCCGGAGGAGGTTTACAACATCGGAAGTTCTACCGGGGCCAACCTGATTCGACCACTGGGTATTTGGAAGAAGCTCTGCTACCCGACCCCAGTCTCCATCCTCCATAGCTTTGGGCGTTTCGTCCCAGCCCTCACCCTCCCACCAATTCCCACCCATATTGTACGCGAGGTTTATAAGGGCTATTTTCTGAGAATCGTTAGCACTTTCCCAGCCAGGGGATTTCTCCGCATGCTTACGATGGGTCACGTAGTCCTTGTCGAAAATACTCTCCGCTTCCGACTCGGAAATTCCACCCGAAAAATCTTCACCCGGTAAAACCAGATGACCTATTCCGATAGTCTGGTTACCGAGCGAGTCCAAATAGGGATCTAGTACAACTCCCTCGTGGCGGCGAATGTCTTCCTTCGCTGCAATATCAAGTTCCTCTAGCTGCTCCCTGGAAAGCGCCATGGTTAGGAGACCGGACCCGCCATAACCCCATTCCTGGGACTAGGCCCACCTTCTTCTTTTGTACGCTTCTCTTCTAGCTTCTCGAAAAAATTCATATACATCTGATACTTAACCATCAATTCGACTCCGTAATCAACATCGCCAGGAGCCCTTGCGACGCCAGGAGCAGTCATCGCAGTGAGATCGGCTTGGGCAAGTTCCAATGCTCGATCCGACATTTTCTCAAACGCCTTAATCCTTTCGGCTGTATCCCACTTCTTAATCCTATTATTTTCCCTGGCCTCTGCCCTGGTGAAGGCGAGATTGGCCGCAGCCACCTTGGCCTCATCAGCACGCTTCAGCCGTTGGTCGGCCCTACCGGCGGAATACTCAGCAGTCTCCAACCTTGAATTATTCGCAAGCACTTGGCGAGCAAGTGATGTCACATTCTGATCCGATGCCCTTCGATCAGCGGAACCAATCGCCTCAAGCTCTAGCTGTGTCTTAAGAGCAGCCAACTCTGACCTTCGGTCAGCCTCCTTACCTGCCTGAATAACCGGACCAGCCCTTCCTGAGCCAGCGCCAAGACCGGCAGCGAAATCACCGAAGGGACTGCCAGTGGCATTCTTCGGGTCGAGCATCCCAGCAGCAAACTGCAACAAGGCGTTCGCCTTCCATGTATTCTTTGGCCTCTCAAGACCCTCTATCTTCTTGTAGAGATCATCTATCCGGCTTGAACCCTGATTTCGACCAATGATTTGATCGTACTGCGAACGGATATCGCCTATCGAAAACGGGGAATCATTTTCAAGAGGCTCGCGGTAAAATGGGTCTGCCTGAGCAAGTACATCCATACCTCCCTTGGCAAGGCTCTCCCTCTGATCCTCCAGGGCAGACGCGGCCATGTCAGCATCCTCATCCAGACGCTCCCTTTTAATTCGTTCATTCCGAATATCTTCCGCAGATACAATCGCAGACTTCTTTTCCATCGGGTAGCCGAGAGGGGAAGAAGCCAACACTGAATTGGCAAAAATGTCTGAACCACTAGAGCCACCCAGGGCAGACGCGATCTGCGCCTCCCTTTCTCCTGTCATCTCGGGGAAAATATGTCCAGGCTCTTCCCACGGATTCCCGAAAGGGTCTCGGTCGCCCCGAAGTTCAGACGAAAGAGCTTTCTTCTCTTCCCAAGACGGCCCCGTAGAGTTGTAAATAAAACCCGGGACGGCAGCCAAGCCGGCAGTCTTAGCCCCCAAATGTCGGGAAGCTTCCGCAATGCCACGAATGGGAGCAGTCCCACGGAATGGAAACTTCCCATAAGGATCAATCTTCCTATCAAGACGGTCTAGCAGGGAAGGACCCTGTGACATTTCCTCTGGAGTTTTTCCATAAAGCTCAATGAAATACCTCCGCTTTTCTTCTTCGGTCATTTCATATACGGAACCCCGGGCAGGAGCCGGAACCCGAACACCATCCCGGAATCCCCTCACCGGATAAGCGCCGTTGGAATATCCTCTAATGCTCTCATACATATCACGCCTATCTATCGCGTTCTTGATGTAGTCACTCTCCTCTTCGGGAGTCATCTGATTTCTGGGATCATTGGGGTCCATCAACGCATCCGCAACACGCCTGAACTCCATCGCCTCCCTCTGTAGCTGGGGAAACGACTTGGTTCCCTGGGGACCCTGCTCCACTGGAACAATGCTCTCAAGATCCTTAACTCTCTCCACCTCGGTTGCGGCACGCATCCCGCGTTTAAGACCGGCAGCGTGATCAGCAAGGCGGGCCTCAATAGAACGGATGGGGCTAGACTCCCAGGGATACATAACACTTAGAGGATTCAAAATGCGGGGATCACGTTCCATTCTTTCGGCTTCGGTTTCCTCCTCTACTGGACCACCACCACGGTACCCCCTCACCGGGTAGGCACCGTTGTTGAATTCGTAAATACGACCATCAGGGGGAGCTTCCCCAGCCGGGTAAGCTTCTAGGGGAGGCAAACCAGGAACCATCTCCTCTTGGGGAACGGAGGGATCGGCTCCGGGAGGCTCCATCATGAACTCGCCATAGGTGCTGGGACCTCCAGCCATCAGGTCTTCGTGAACGGTACTGGTGGGAGGCTGTGCATTGGGATCGGCGCTCTGCTGCTCTTCCATCCTTTGACGAATCATCGAGTCAACAAAGACAGGAGCTATGCCAGCCCTAGAGCTACCACCCTCTATGGCCTGGATCTCAGCCTGCAACTCTTCCAGTGACCATTTCCGCAACTCTTCCCACTGTTCCAGGAGATTCATTCCTGAATACAGACCACCACCACCCATGGGAGGTGCCTGGGGAGCCGCGCCCTGTAGGCCAGGACCAGGACCAGGACCAGGACCGGGACCGGGACCGGGACCGCCAGGACCGCCAGGACCGCCAGGACCGCCAGGACCGCCAGGACCGAGACCTTGCCCCATACCGGGAGGTGAAAAGCCAGGGGCTCCACCAATACCCATATTGATGTCTTCAGGGTTGAAGTTATTACGCATGAAATATTCCTTTATTCACCCTGATTGAACAGCGACGCGATTCCTGCCGCGCTCAGACCAAGACCCGTCAACTGGGAAGCGAGACCCGGAAGGGGCCTTGTCTCACTAGACTTGAGTTGACCCGGAGATCCTGCGATAAGACCAGCAAGCCAGTTCAACTGCTCCTGCGGCCACTGCTGTCGGTTCAGGTATTCCTGGTAATCCAGATCGAGAACCGCCTGCTGCAACTCTCTCTCCGTAGCACCAGCCCTGGTGAGTTCGCGCTGCTGCTCGTAAAGACGTTTCTGGCGCTGGGTTCCAAGAGTATCGAAGCGTTCGGCTGCTTCACCGGCAGCGGCAGCTTGTCGCATGATCATGTCCTGATTGTATCGAGAGGCTTCCATGCCCATCTTGGCCCGTTGCTGTTCGGCAACATCGCCCATCTTGACAGCCTCTATATAGGCTTGACGGTCACGGTCCATCGCCTGAAGTCCAGACTCCCAGGCCCTGCTTGCCCCGGCACCGCGAATATCGGCAATGGTTTGGGCCTGCTCGGACTGTCCAAGGACATCTTCAAGAGCAGCCCTGTAACCACCGCGAGATCCCTGGGCAACGTGCTCAGAAGCGTTCTGGATACGGTTCATGGCGTATTCGTCCCTGGCCGCAGCCTCTTCCTGCTGAACCACATTCTCCCAGTACGGATTCATGTACCTGTCGGCCACATCTCCCTGGTATTGCTCCAGGCCAAACACTTGTCCATCAGGACCACGAAGAACACCGCCGTAAGTAGACTCAATATCTTGAACAGCCGAGGGAAGTCCTGCTGCGAGACTGGCAGACGTAAGGGCATATTCTCCGTAGGGATCGCCCTCCTTATACATATCGACTGCACCGCCCATCGCCTCTCGTTCCCAATCGGTCAGGTCTGCGATACGTGGGTATGCAACCCATTCTCCACTATCATTATATTCGCCATACCCCCTGTAATCCCTTCCATAAGTGAGGGCAGCAGCCTCTTCCATGAGGCGCTTATGATGGGCCTGCGACCACTTGGGCATATCCGAGGTGTAATTAACACCCTGGCTATAAGTGGTCCCACCACCCTTGCATTGAGCGACATCACCGTCGTACTCGAAGGACTCAGAGCTTACTTGAACAAGCTTCCCGTCTTTCAACTCATAGTTAATTTCAGTGTAAATCTTCATCACTTACTCCCTAAATCCTTTTCCACGACCGTGAAAACCTTTTCAAACCCAAACTTAGCCAGGACTTTTAACCAGCCATCTCGTCCTGTCAGTTCTATTCCATC
>Ga0310345_10004571_pt1 | contig 12528 bp, 10 predicted proteins | sample HC15DNA20500_MG_FD_204667 | JGI IMG/M metagenome (GOLD analysis project Ga0310345, IMG submission 204667) | Marine microbial communities from station ALOHA, North Pacific Subtropical Gyre - HC15-DNA-20-500_MG | ecosystem: Environmental > Aquatic > Marine > Oceanic | place: Pacific Ocean: North... | reverse complement strand
CGCCGTGCACGCCGACGCCCAGCTGTACCCGAATCCGGAGCGGTTCGATCCGGACCGGATGTTGGGCGCGACGCTGAGCCCGTCGTCGTACTTCCCGTTCGGTGGCGGTAACCGCCGATGCCTCGGAGCGACGTTCGCGATGGTGGAGTTCCGGGTGGTGTTGCGGGAGATCCTGCGCCGCGTCGACCTGCGCACCACCACCGAGCTGGGGGAGAAGCCGCGGCTCAAGCATGTGATCTTCGTGCCCCGGCGGGGCGCGCGCATCCGCGCAACCCCCAAACCGCAGGCCTCGGTGTAGTGTCACGGGCAGGTCGTGTCGCGCCGGAGACGGTGTCCCCGATGCCAGCGATGCGGTCTGCGACGCGATTCTCTTCGCTCGTAACCGACGTACGGGTTTGTCCCGTACCACGTGAGGACCTTGTTCATGGATTCGTCCGAACTGTTTTCCCACCGTCACGTCCCGCAGGTCGCGGTTTCCGACACGGTGTCCAGCGAACCGGTGCAGGCGCCGGTGTTTTCTGATCAGCCGCGCACGACCCGCTCCGGCGATTCGCCGACGACGTGAACGGGATGGCGCGGTCACGCCGCGCCGCCAGCCCGACCCGGCTCGCGTTGGCCCGCCTGTCGACGGGCAGCATCGACGGCGCCTGGTGGCCCCATTCGGCGCTGATCGCCGCCGAGCTTCCTGATCTGGTCGGCGCCCTGCACCGCACCCTGGGCGAGGTCGTCGACATCCGGATCAACTGGTCGGCGACCGAAGGTCAACTCGACCTCGAGACGATCGCGGCGGGCGCCCGCATGATGAAGGGCGACAATCTGCCGCGTCGTCCGCGCCTGATGTTCGTGTCCGGGCGCGAGCGGCGGGTGAAACTCCTTGTGGTGCCGAGCATGACGTCACAGGCGCTCGGATTGATGATGCTGCGCACGGCGGCGGGCCTACCGACCGGCGACGGCCTCGCCGACAACCGCGTCAGCGATACGGCGCACGCGGTCTGGCAGCTCGCTGAAGTCGAAAGCGCACAGTGGCGCTGCGACGTCGCCACACCTGCGGCCCCCGGCAAGGTGGGCTCGTAACACGACGGGGACCGCGCGCCGCGACCGTCCGGGAAATCTTGATGGGGCGGATTTCCGCAGGTCGTGCTAGGCTCAGCGCGGATGTCTGTTCGACATCCGTTCGAAATGAAAGAAGTTGGAAAAGTATGGCACAGGGAACTGTGAAGTGGTTCAACAGCGATAAGGGCTTCGGCTTCATCGCTCCCGACGGCGGCGCGCAGGACGTGTTCGTCCACTACTCGGAGATCAGCGGCAACGGATACCGCTCGCTCGAGGAGAACCAGCGAGTCGAGTTCGAGGTCGAGCAGGGCAACAAGGGCCCGCAGGCTGTGAGAGTGTCTGCCGTCTGACGGCGACGACTACCGTGTGGGCTGGTGGAAGCATTCCGCCAGCCCACATTTCATTTCGCGGTCACTGACCGTTCATCCGTCCGGTCGGCCTTTTCGCCGCCAGGGCGGGACCGCCAGGCTTGATTGCTGGCCCTGAGGAACTTCGGGCCCATCCGTCCGTTCTGAGGTCCGTGCGGCTGTCGCGCCGGTTCGGTCGAAAGCCTCTGCGTCGAGAAGTTCTCCGCCCAAGAGTTTGGGTTCCCCCAGTTCGTTTGTGCAGCAACACATTTCACGACCAAGCTCGGAGCGATGTCGAAGCCCGGTAGGCTCGGCACAAGGTCAACACGCTGTCGCGCCCGGCGCCGGAGTGGTTTCCGTTTTCCAACCTGCAGCTACACCCGCAACAACGTGACAGGACACCGCTTTGGCCATCTCCGACATCGCGGTGTACGCGCACCTCAGCGAGACGGACATCGACGCGCTGGCCGACGAACTGGACGGCATCCGCCGCGACGTCGAGGCCTCGCTGGGTGAGCGCGACGCTGCCTACATTCGCCGCACCATCGCGTTCCAGCGCTCGCTCGATGTGGCCGCGCGTCTGCTCATCGCGTGCAGTCGCTCCCGGACCGGCTGGCTGATCGGCACCGCGGCGCTGGCGTTCGCCAAGAGCGTCGAGAACATGGAAATCGGCCACAACGTCAGCCACGGACAGTGGGACTGGATGAACGACCCCGAGATCCACTCGAACACGTGGGAGTGGGACATGGTGGCGGTGTCCTCGCACTGGCGGTACTCCCACAACTACCGGCATCACGTGTTCAACAACGTCGTCGGCGTCGACGACGATCTCGGTTTCGGTGTCATGCGAGTGACCCGGGACGAGCCGTGGAAACCCGAGCACCTAGTGCAGCCGCTCCGAAACATGTTGTTGGCAGCCATTTTCGAATGGGGGATCGGGCTACACGGTGTCCATTCCGAGCGGGACCGCGTCGGGGCCGGCAGCGCGGCGCACGCAGCGGCGCGCACGGAGCTGACCCGCAAGATCGCCCGCCAGGCGGTCCGCGACTATGTGCTCTGGCCCGCGGTCACCCGCCGGCGCTGGCGCCGGACCCTCGCCGCGAACGGCGCAGCCAATCTGCTGCGCAACCTGTGGGCCTACGTCGTGATCTTCTGTGGACACTTTCCCGACGGGGCCGAGAAGTTCAATGCCGATGTCCTGCAACGCGAGACACGGGGCGAGTGGTATCTGCGACAGATCCTGGGCACGGCGAACTTCACCGCCGGCCCGGTGCTGGCGTTCGCCAGTGGAAACCTGTGCTACCAGATCGAACACCACCTGTTCCCCGACCTGCCGAGCAACCGCTATGCGCAGATCGCGAAGCCCGTCAGGGCGTTGTGCGCCAAGTACGGCCTGCCGTACACCACGGGACCGCTTGTGCGGCAGTATCTTCTGACCCTGCGCACGATCCACAAGCTCGCCCTGCCGGATCGGTTCCTGACCGCGACCAGTGACGACGCGCCGGAGACCGCGTCTGAGCGCAGGACCGGCGGTGCGCTGGGGCGCCTGCGGTCAGCCCACCAACGCCAGCGAATGCGCTCGGCGTAGCTTGCCCGACGGAGTCTTGGGGATCGTGCCCGGTGCGAGCACCACGACGTTCCGGGGTCGCATGTCGACCTCGGCGATCACTTCGTGGGCGACCTGGCGCTGGATCCGACGGACCTGCTCGGGGTCGTCGAAGTCCGTGCACTCGACGGCGACGGCGAACATCTCGCGGGACATACCGGCGTCCAACCGGACCGCTACCGCGCAGCCGGGCCGCACGCCGTCGACGCGGCCGGCGGCGCGCTCGATGTCGGTGGGGAAGATGTTGCGCCCGGCCATGATGATGACGTCCTTGATTCGCCCGCACACCACGACGTCGCCGGCCTCGGTGAGATACCCGAGGTCGCCGGTGTCGTACCAGCCGCGCTCGTTCTGAGCGGGCAGGAATCCGACGACGGTGGTGTATCCCTGGCTCACCGGTTCGCCGCGGACCTCGATGACCCCGACGCCGCGCGCGGGGAGCACGCAACCGTCCTCGCCGACGATGCGCAGTTCCAGGCCGGGCAGCGGCCGGCCCAACGACACCAGCCGGCGGGTGTGGCCGCGGGTGGCCGGAACCGCGCGGTGCAGGACCGCGATCAGATCCGCGTCGACCTCGTCGACCACCATGCCCCGCCCGCACTCGGAGAACGACACCGCGACCGTCGTCTCGGCCATGCCGTAGGCCGGCACGATCGCCTCGGGGCGCAGACCGAACGGGGCGCCGGCATCGCAGAGGTCCTCGACGTCGAGGGGGTCCACCTGCTCGGCACCGGACAACGCCCAGCGCAGGCAGGACAGGTCGAACTCGCCGGGAGCGGCCTGACGGCGCAGCCGCTTGGCCAGCAGGGTGTAGGCGAAGTTCGGTGCCGCGGTCATGGTGCCGCGGTACTTGTCGATCAGGCGCGGCCAGAGCAAGGTGTCGCGCAGGAAGTCCATCGGCGTGATCTTGACCAGTTCGGCACCGAAATACATGGGGACAGTGAGGTAGCCGGTCATGCCCATGTCGTGAAAGCAGGGCAGCCAGCTGACGATCACGTCGGTGTCGATGTCGAAGTCGCAGCCGACCGTCATAGCCTCGGCGTTGGCGACGATGTTGGCGTGGGTGATCTGCACGGCCTTGGGGGAGCCGGTGGAGCCGGACGTCAGCTGCATCAGCGCGACGTCGTCCTCGGCGGTGTCGACGGGGTCGGTGGGCGGGCCGGTCAGGAGCTCGGCGACGGTCAACACCGTCATGCCCAGCTCGGACAGCACAGGCGCGGCCGCCATGAACGGTTCGGAGACGACGACGGCCTTCGCCGCGATCATGTCGATCACCGTGGTGGTCTCCTCGGCCCAGCGCACCAGGTCGGTCCGGGGAGTGGGCTGGTGCAGCATGGTGACGCTGGCCCCGCGCATCCAGATTCCCTGTGCGGTCGGGGCGATTTCCACCGGGGCACCGGCCAGCACCGCGACCACGTCGCCGCGTCCCACTCCGGCCGCCGCCAGCGCGCCGGCAATGCTGCGCGCCCGCTCGTGCACCTCGGCCCACGACTGGCGCAGCGGAGCGTCCGGGTCGCCGGTGATGAAGCCGTTCGTGCTGCTCGCGGCGTTGGCGTACATGGTTGTGGTGAAGCGACTCATTGCGTTCCTCTGCGACGCCGGCGTGGCGTGATGCGAGCCGCTGGAGTTCGACTGTGGGTAAGGCCTGGCCCCTCGATGGATCCACCCCAGATGGTCCTCAGGTGGCCTCGACGGTACCGGTCACAATCTCGTCCCGAGGCCAACGCGCCCGGTTCACGAGGAGCTTTTTGCTTTGCTGGGGCGGATTCCGCCGGGATCGGTGGCGTGCGCAGCGAAATTCGTCGAGGAACCGCCGCGGATCTGACTCATCAGTAAGAAATGGCCGAAGGGGTCCCTAAGTCAGGTTAGGCAAGGTAAGTATGTCTCCCATGGGTGCGGGGTCATACGTAGGTCGAATCGGTTCATTGGCGGTGGCGCTCGGCGTCGGAGCGGCGATCATGGCGGGCGCCGGCGTCGCGGCGGCTGAGGACAGCGAGGGCTCCTCGCCGTCGTCGGGGTCCTCGACGTCGTCGGAGTCTTCGGGGTCCGCGTCGTCGGGCTCGTCGGGGTCCGCGTCGTCAGGATCGACCTCGGGATCGCAGTCGTCCAGCGCTGGCAACGCCGACGAGAGCGAATCTTCTGACGACACCGTCAATTCCGGCGAGGATGCCGACCTCGACGGTGCAGGCAGCGTCGACGAAGACGGCGTCGACGAGGACGCCGTGGACGAGGACGCCGTGGACGAAGACGCCGCGGACGAGGGCGGCGAGGACGAAGACGCCGTGGACGAAGACGCCGTGGACGAAGACGGCGAGGATGCGGCTGACGAGACAGGCGCCGTCGACGAAGGTGCCGTCGACGAGGGCGCCGTCGTCGATGACGCCGCGGACGACGCGGGTGGTGACGACGAAGCCACCGATGGTGCCGCCTCCGGCGCCGACGACCGACCCGACGTGCGCGACGCCGAACCCGCCGGCGACGACGCGGTCGAAGAACCGGCGCCCGTCGAGGTGGAGGAGTCGCCAGCTGCTGAGACCCCGGGCGTCGAGGCCGAGCCGTCGGCGACCGAGCAGCCCGCGACCGAGCAGCCCGCGACCGAGCAACCTGCCGAGCCCAGCGCGTTCTCCGAGCCTGCCGATCCCGAGGTGCCCAGCGACGAGGCCGAGGTCGTCAGCGCCGACGTGTCGGCCATCGACCCCGATCAGCAGGCCCTCGACGACGGTCCGGCGCTGCCCGCGCTGGCCTCGTTGGTCATGTCCATCGTCGGCGCCGGTCGTGAAGCCACCAACGAAACCCCCGAAAGCATCGGCGATCTGGTGACCACCAGCCTGGTCGAAGCCGATGCGGCGCAGTATCCGATCCCGACCGACGTGGTCGTCGAGCAGTGGACACCGCCGCTGCAGTGGCTGCAGAACATCCCGGTCCTGGGGCCCTTGGTGGTCACCCCGCTGGTCGGGCTGGCCCACGTGATCCCGTTCGTCGGCGACATCCTGAATCCGGTGATCGGGTTCCCGATCGACCACTGGGCCCCCGAGGGCACTCCGCAGGCGCGCAGCTTCCGGGTGACGTCGTTCGATGGCACCCGGATCTTCGTGCACTTCATGCCTGCCGAGGGACTCCAGGCCGGTGAGACCGCGCCGACGGTGCTCAACGGCCCCGGTCTGGGCCTGCCCGGCGCGACCACGCTGGAACTCGATGTCGACAGCTTCCTGCCGCGAGACACGATCGGTGTCGGCGCGCTGCGTGAGGCCGGCTATAACGTCGTCACCTGGGATCCGCGTGGGGAGTGGCGTTCCGAGGGGATCATGACGCTGGATTCGCCGGACTACGAGGGCCGCGACATGTCGCACATCATCAGCTACCTGGCCACTCTGCCCGAGGTTGCGCTGGACGGGGTGAACGATCCCAGGATCGGCATGACCGGCGCCTCCTACGGCGGCGGAATCCAATTGGCCACTGCGGCAATCGATCACCGCATCGATGCCATCGTGCCGACGATCGCCTGGAACAGCCTGGTGGACGTGCTGTTTCCGCGTGGCGCCGTCAACAGTGGGTGGGGCACCCTGTTGCCGACGGTGCTTGCGCTGACGTTCGCCCGCGAGCACCCGCGGATCTTCCCGGTAGCCATCCAGGGGGTGTTGTTCGGCATCGCCGAAGACTCCGACATCGAATTGGTCAACGATCTCGGATTCCAGGACCAAATCGGCGACATCACCGCCCCGACGCTGTTGATCCAGGGCACGGTCGACACGCTGTTCACCCTGGATCAGGCGCACACCAACGCGCTGGCCCTGATCGAGGCCGGCACCACCACCAAGGTGGTCTGGTACTGCGGCGGGCACGGCGCCTGCCTCAGCGACTACAACGACGGTGAAGTGGTCATCGACCGGACGCTGCGCTGGCTGGATCGCTACGTCAAGGGCGACGAAAGCGTGGACACCGGAGCGCAATTCGAGTGGGTCGATCAGAACGGCGAGTGGTACAGCGCCGAGGAGTATCCGGTCACCGAGGGCACGCCCGTCGTCGCCGAACGCACGGACCGGCGCACCATTCCGTTCGTCCCGCTGCTCGGTGGGTCCGGACCCAACCCGCTGATCCTGACCCGCGGGCTCATCGCGACGCTGCTCGGTCTGCCTTCGGCGGCGGGCGCGATCAACGCGGTCAGCCTGCGCGTGCCTGACGTCACCGAGCTGACGCACATCGTCGGCGCGCCGGAGATCACGCTCACCTATTCCGGCGACGGCAACGCAGAGCACGTCTACGCGCAGATCGTCGACGATCGAACCGGTCTGGTGCTGGGCAACCACGCCACACCGATCCCGGTGGTGCTCGACGGTGACACGCACACGGTGACGTTCTCCATGGAGCAGGTGGCGCACACGCTGGCGCCGGGGCAGTCGGTCACCGTGCAGATCGTCACGTCCTCGGCGAAGTTCCTGAACTTCTACTCCTGGGGTGCGATCACCGTCGAGGGGATGTCGGTGAGCCTGCCGACCCGCGCGGCCGAGGAGTCCGCGACCGTCGCAGCCTGACCATCGAGAACGTTGAGACTGCGTCCACGTCGGGGTCTACTCGCACTTTTCCGCCGTGGCTGCAGTCTCAACGCGGTGAGTTTGGATCGCTGTGAGCGTGGTATGGCCTCCCCAGGCCGAGTGCGGCGTATCGTCGTCGCTGCTGGGGGTGGTGACATGTGTGGTTTCGGGACAGATCGAGGGAATCCCCCGATTTGTCGGCAGGGGCGGGCAGTCCACGATTTACCGATGGAGTCATGTCGGTAGACGGCGCCACGGTGCTCTGCCCGCGCGGTCACGTCAACAGAGGTGACCGCCGCTTCTGCGTGGTCTGCGGAGCGTCGATCGAGATAGTCGACTGGCCAGAGGACGTCGACACGCCACCGGCGAATCGAAGGGTCCTCGCCGTGTCGGGGATGGCGATCGCGGCGCTGATCGTCGTCGGCGTGGTCGCCTTCATCGTGTTCGCGCCGTCCTCGCAAGACAACGCTGAGCAACGCCGCAGCGACGGCTTCGTCGCCGGAACCCCGTCGGCGATACCGACCGGTCCCGTGTTCTGCCCGGCGCCACCGACGATCCGGGCCGAGTCGATGGAACTGCGCGCCGAAGGGCTTGCCGTCGACGCGGCATTCCTGTCACCCTGCCCGGGGGAGCCGCTCGAGGCCGATGCCGAGTTGCGCATCACCGTCACCGACGGTCAACGCGATATCGCGGCGGGCGCTTTCGACTTCGCGACCTATCCGCTGGAGTTGGAACCCAGTCTGCCCGCCCGCCGGACGCTGATCTTCCCGACCGGGATGTACTGGCGGACGCCGGATATGGTGCCGGAGACCCCGACGGTGACCGCGCATCGGGGCGGGGCGGTACCGGCCGGTGTGACACCGCCGAAGACGTCGGGTTTCGACCTACTGCTGGCCGCTGCGCCGGCGGTGCCCGAGCACGGGAGCGTCAACGGGGTGGCGCAGGCGGTGTTGGAGGAGTTGCGCAGTGGCGACTACTCCGGTGCGGTGGCCGATCTCGCGAATCGCTGGGTGCCGCAGCTCAGTTCGATGAGAGTGGGACAGTCCGTCGACGGGGTGACGGCCACCGCCGCGGATGTGTTACGAGACCATCTGGCGCTGCGGCAGCAGTTCAGCGGTGCCCGGTTGCTCTGGTCGGGTCACTGGTCGACGTTCGACAGCCCGGACTGGTGGGTGACGGTCGTCGGCCCGCCGAAGCTGAGCGCCACCGAGGCGAACCGGTGGTGTGATGTCAACGGATTCGCCGTCGACGAGTGCTTCGCGAAGTTCGTCAGCTCGGCGGCGGGAGTCACGGGCACCACCGTCTACCGCGAGTGAGTTTCACCCCGCGCTTAGTGCGTTAGCGCGTTAAGAGTCAAGCAGCGCGTTGAGAGTCCCGCCAGATGCGTTGAGACTGCAGCCACGGCGGGGTCTACTCGCACTTTCCCGCACTGGACGCAGTCTCAACGTGGTGGTCAGCCGGCGAAGACGCTGCGCAGGAACGGTGTCGAGTCCGCCATCGACGCCAGCACCGTGCCCGAGTGGTCCTCCTCGGGATAGATTCGCAGCGTGACGTTCTGGTTGTTGGCGACGAGCTGGTCGTAGAACGCCAATGTCGACGCCGGCGGCACGTCGCGGTCGAGCAGTCCGACGCCGAGGAACAGCGGCCGGTCGAATCCGGTCGACGGTGTGCCCATGTATTCGTAGAGCGCGTCGGCCATTCCGGGGATCGACGACAGTGGCGCGCTGAAGAACGCCGCCGGGTTGAGGTCGGCGAGCTCGTCGGTCAGCGGACGCACGCACACCGTCTCGGCGCGCTCGGCGGCCGCCAGCCCCTCGGGCGTCAGCACGCTGTTGATGTCGAGGTCGGGGCGTGCCTCCCGGAACGCGGCCAGGATGTAGGCGGTATAGGCGTTGGCGACCGGCCCGAGTTCGGGAAGCTGCAGGGCTGGGCCGGCCTGCCGGACGAAGTTGTCGATGTTGGCCGGCGTGCCGGTGGCGACGACGCCGCGATAGTCCAGTCCGGTGCCGGCGCTGAACTCGGTGGCCCAGCGGGCGCTGGCGACGGCGGCCCCGCCGCCCTGTGACTGCCCGACGATCGCCCACTCGGGAGACAACGGCAGGCCCATGTCGTGGGCGGCGATGACGGAGTCGACGACGCCGTGGGCGGTGGTGACGCTGTTGAGGTAGCTCATCAGGCCCGGGGTGCCCAGGCCGGCGTAGTCGCTGGCCACCACCGCGTAGCCCTGGTTCAGCCAGTGCGACAGGTACTCGTCGTCGCGGGGGGAGCGCGGCAGCGCCGACGGGGTGCAGTCGTCGCCGAGCCCGACCGTGCCGTGTGCCCATGCGATGACGGGGAAGCCGCCCTCGGGTGCCGGACCGGGCGGCAGAAACACCGCGCCGGTGCTGACGGCGGGCTGATCATGTTGGTCGACAGTCGAATACAGCACGCGGTAGGCGGGTCCTGCCCCGGTCAGCGACAGCGCCGGGTCCAGCGGCACGGACTCGATGGTGGTCCCGGGTGGCGGGATCGGCCCGTCGTAGAAGCGGGCGTCCAGGCCGGACCAGTTCAGCGTGGCGGCTTGGCCCAATGCCGGCGGTATGAGCAGCGTGAACAGGAGCATCATTATCGACAGGACTTGTAGTCGTTTCAGCGCGCTCATGACTCCTAGTGAAACAATGCGTTGATGCAGCGCCAGGGGCGGGGTCCACTCGCACTTCGGTGCCGTGGGCGCAGTACCAACGCCTGGGGCTTCTAGATGTCGAGTGGGGTGGCGCCCTCGCGCCAGGTGTCGAGGATGGTGGAGACACGGCCGCGAACCTGCTCGCGCGCGTCATCTCGGTCGACGCCGGACATGAGCAACTCGTCGTAGTCGGTGTCGATGTGGCGCACCGATGCGGTGACAGCGAGTCGGATTGCCTCGGGATCGAGTGCGCGTCCCGCAGCGCTGCGACCGACGCGTCTGCTGCCGCGCAGCGCCGCGTGGTAGGTAATCGCGTCCGCCCGGGGTGCCGGACAGCCCGGGAACTGGTCACGGATGGCCGCAGCGAAATCTCGGCGGAACTCCTCGTCGACGACGGCGCGGCGCTGCCGATCGTATTCGCGGCGCGATTCTCGGGAGCCAGCGTCCTCGAGGCACTGTTGGGCGGCCACCTCGATGGCCTCGTTTTCGACCAGAATGCCTTGGCGTTCATATCTTCGGCGACGCAGGCTCCAGCGCACCACCACCGCTGACAGGCGACTCGCCTTCCTCGCGCGGCGGCTCAACGCGGCATCGCCGGAGGGCAGGAACACCAGATGACCGAGGTCGGCGCAGTCCAGGCACAGAGTCCCCGTCGAGGTCTTGAGCAGCAGATCACCGAGTTGTTCGCAGGCGCTGCAGATGAAGTCGTTGTGTGGCGAGATCACCCTCAGCTCCCGGGTGAGCCGCTTGGCAGGTGCTGGCGCGGGTAATTCGGCACTGGCCCAACGGGTTCGGAAGGCCCGCTCGACGTCGGGATCCTCGGAGAAGCGCAGCTCGCCGTAGTCGGCTGGCCAGTCGTGCAGGCCGTGCTCGCCGGCCCACGACCGCAGTGCGTCGAGCGCTTGGGTGATCTTGGTGGCGTCCACGCACACGCAGCGATCCAGGTACGGGACGAAACCCTGCTGCCAGCGCTCTACGTTGGGTTGGGCCAGCCAGCCCAGCTGCACCAGGACATCGGTCGGCGCGACGAAGTACTGCGCAGCCAAACTCGACTCGGCGATGCGCGCCACCCGTGTTGCCAGTGCAGCCATGACTATGAGGCTAACGCCGTTGACCGACGCCGACGCTGGTAATGAGCCCGACTCTGATACTGCATCCAACGCTGGTATTGCCTGCAACGTTGGTACTGCATCCACAGCGGGGTTCACTCGCACTTCTCCGCGCTGCCTGCATTCTCAACGCAGCCTGGGCTGGGGATGAACGTCGGGTTGGGGATGAATCCGCGTCCTGGGTCCAAGAAGTGACACGCTTCGGGAATGGAGGAGGTTTTCCTCGGTAGTGAAGCAGTGGCGCGCAAGGAGCTGACGGGACATGAGCTGCGCACCCATCATCGCCGGCTGCTGCCTGACGTGTATGCACCCAAGCGGGCTGTCCTCACGTTGCACCAGCGCGCCACAGCAGCGTGGCTGTGGTCGGGGCGTGAGGGTGTCGTCGCGGGACTGACCGCTTCGGCACTGCACGGCGCGAAGTGGGTGGACGGCGATGTGGTCGTACTGAACTGGCCCAACCACCGTGCCCCGGCGGGGGTGCGGACCTGCAACGACACCCTGCTGCCCGGCGAAATCACCATGCTGGAGGGGCTTCCGGTGACGACGGCCGTGCGGACCGCGTTCGACCTGGCCCGCCATGGCGGCGAGAGTAGGGCGGTGGCCCGGCTGGATGCGCTGGCCAGGGCCACGCATTTCAAGACCGAGGACGTCCTCGAGGTGGCGGACAGCCACCCTCACGTGCGATGGCTGCGTCGGGTGCCGAGGCTGCTCGACCTGGTCGACGCCGGTGCGGAATCTCCCAGGGAGTCGTCGCTTAGGATGATGCTGATCGCCGCGTCGTATCCGAGGCCGACGACGCAGATTCCGGTTCCCGGTCCGGACGGATACCCGAAGTACTTCCTCGACATGGGCTGGGAGGAAATCAAAGTCGCGGTCGAGTACGACGGCGAGCATCACCGTGAGGATCCCGACGCCTACCGCAAGGACATCATCCGGATGGAATACCTGGCCGGCGTCGGGTGGATCGTGATCCGGGTGGTCAAGGGGCAGACGCAGGCGCACATCCTGTCGCGAGTCGAGCGTGCCGTGCGTGCGCGCGGCGGCTTCTATTAGCCAGGGCGTCTCCAGTGCCCGCCGAGCCTGCGCCCAGCGCCCGCTGCGCCCACCGTGCGTCGAGACTGCGCTCACCGTGCGTTGAGACTGCGCCCAGCGCGGCGTCTACTCGAACTTTGCCGCAGTAGATGCAGTCTCAACGCAAAGGGGGCCAACGCAAAGGGGG
>Ga0310345_10004570_pt1 | contig 12529 bp, 10 predicted proteins | sample HC15DNA20500_MG_FD_204667 | JGI IMG/M metagenome (GOLD analysis project Ga0310345, IMG submission 204667) | Marine microbial communities from station ALOHA, North Pacific Subtropical Gyre - HC15-DNA-20-500_MG | ecosystem: Environmental > Aquatic > Marine > Oceanic | place: Pacific Ocean: North... | reverse complement strand
CGTGCTAATCAACTCAAAACATTTTGACGGACTCTCTGTTGCTGAAGGTAAGAAAGCAATCTGTGATTGGTTGAAAACTAAGGATATGGCGTCCGTGCACGTCGGCTACCGTCTTCATGATTGGTGCATCTCTCGACAACGATATTGGGGACCGCCTATCCCCATTATCCACTGTGACGAATGTGGTCCCGTAGCTGTTCCGGAGGAAAGCTTGCCGATTATTCTTCCTCGGATCGAGAATTTTAAACCTGATGATTCTGGCGTGAGTCCATTAGCTCGATTGGAGGAATGGTACCTCACAGACTGTCCTGAATGTGGAAAGGCTGCACGAAGAGAAACTGACGTTTCTGACACTTTCTTAGATAGTTCCTGGTATTTCCTCAGATACCCTTCAACAGACTCTGAAGACGTCCCGTTCGACTCCACCATCACCAGGAAATGGTTGCCCGTAAATTGTTATATCGGTGGGAATGAACATGCAGTACTACATCTCTTATACAGCCGTTTCATAACAATGGCTCTTTATGATATTGGTCATATAGATTTTCAAGAGCCATTTGTGCGTTTCAGGGCTCATGGGTTGATCATCCGAGAGGGCTCTAAAATGTCCAAGAGCAAGGGCAATGTGATAATCCCCGACCAAATAATCGAAAAGTATGGTGCAGATACTTTTAGAACCTATCTGATGTTCCTAGGACCTTTTGACGAAGGTGGCGACTATCAGGACGATGGGATTCAAGGACCACATGGTTTCTTACACCGAGTTTGGGAAACAGCAATGCTATCTCTACAAAATGATAAGCAGGAGAAAGATTCCAACGTTGAAAGAAAACTGCATCAAACAATCCAGCAAGTGACCGACCAAATCCCGGAGCTAAGGTACAACACCTCTATAGCTGCACTGATGGAATACCTAAATGTAGTCCGTTCCAAAGGACGCACTCCGCAAAGATGTGAAATTGAACCGCTCGTAGTAATGATGGCTCCATTCGCCCCACATCTAGCTGAAGAAATTTGGGAATCTTTCGGACATAGTGAAAGCATCTTTTCTGGCGTAAATTGGCCCGAGTACAGTGCCGATAAAGCACGTGCTGATACCGTTGAGATGGCCATCCAAATCAACGGAAAACTGAGAGCCACGATCACTGTTCAAGCTGAAATGGGCCAGGAAGAGTTGGAAAAACTTTCGAGAGCTGAAAAAAACATCTCAAGATATTTGGAAATGGGAACAGTTAAACGAGTTATTTACGTACCCAATCGATTAATCAATTTTGTATTGGAGTCAAACAATGCATGAGCCACCAACAAGCTTACCCGAAACCCCAGATCAACTTTGTATTGATGCTATCAAGGTGTTATCCATGGACGCCGTTCAGAATGCCAATTCCGGACACCCTGGAACCCCTATGGCTCTTGCTCCCGTCGGGTATCTCCTGTGGACAAAATATCTAAAACACAACCCAAATAACCCCACCTGGGTCGACCGTGACCGTTTTGTTCTCTCGGTCGGGCATGCTTCTATGTTGCTTTACTCCCTCCTCTATCTGACCGGTTATGATTTATCTCTAGAAGACCTGAAAACATTTCGTCAATGGGAATCTAAGACTCCTGGACACCCTGAAGTCCATCATACACCAGGAGTAGAGACCACTACTGGACCTCTCGGACAAGGTATCTCCAACTCGGTAGGAATGGCTCTGGCAGAGCGCTGGTTAGCAAGCAGATTCAACAGGGATGGGTATGACGTAATCGACCATTACACATATGCACTCTGCTCTGACGGAGACCTAATGGAGGGTGTATCACACGAAGTTGCAGAATTCGCTGGACACCAAAAACTCGGAAAGCTAGTCTGGATTTTTGATGACAATCACATCACCATTGAAGGAAATACGTCCTTAACCAGCTCTACCGATCAAATCGACCGATTTAAAAGCTACCAATGGCACACCACCTGCGTAGAAGATGGATCTAACCTTGATCAAATCAGTGAAGCTATTAGTCTGGCAAAATCTGAGACTGAACGTCCTTCCTTGATCGTATTGAAAACACGGATCGCTGAAGGTAGTCCTAACAAGGTAGATAAGTCTTCAGCCCACGGTAGTCCACTGGGCTTAGAGGAAATCGAGGCTACCAAAAACAATATCGGCTACCCTTCGCACGAACCCTTCTATGTTGATTCCCAAAGTCTTAAAACCTGGAGGAGAACAGCTGACAGAGGTGATACCCTTGAAGACGACTGGAACGAACTCTTTGAATCATACACAAATATGTACCCAGAACTGGCAAAAGAGTATCTGGAAATGATGAGAGGTGATCTCCCACAAAATTGGTCTACAGAAATCCCGAACTACCTAGATGTTCAGGAGACAAAAGCCACCCGTTCCTGGTCCGGAGAAGTACTCCAGGCTATTGCAGCAAATTGTCCCAACCTTATTGGAGGATCAGCGGACCTAGGACCTTCCAACATGACCGACATTAATGGGGCATCCAACCTGGATCATGAAACTCCTGAAGGACGTGTTCTTCGATTTGGAATTCGAGAACATGGCATGGCCGGGATAATGAATGGACTTGCGTTACATGGAGGGATCCAACCTTTCGGAGGAACATTTCTGATTTTTTCCGATTACATGAGGCCCTCAATCAGGCTAGCAGCCCTAATGAATCTGCCCGTCAAATACGTATTTACCCATGACTCAATTGGATTAGGGGAGGACGGCCCAACCCATCAACCTGTTGAACAACTGATGACCTTAAGGGCTATCCCCAATCTATTAGACCTAAGACCTGCCGATGCTGCAGAAACAGCAGTGGCTTGGAGAATTGCGATGGAGCGAACAAACGGTCCTACATTTTTGTCCCTCACAAGACAGGGAGTCGTTCCACTCAACAGAACAACATTTCCCAAAGCAGAAGCAACACGATTCGGAGCTTATGTTCTAGCCGAAGCTTCGACCAGAACACCTCAAGTAGTTTTGATTGCGAGTGGATCGGAAATTGAAATAGCCCTAGAAGCTAGAGAAATCCTAGAGAAAACAGGTATAGACACGCGTTTAGTCAGCATGCCTAGTTGGTACCTTTTCTCGCAACAGACCAAAGAATATCAAGACTCAATTTTACTACCCGATTGTCCTGTTCAAGTAGCAATAGAAGCTGGCTCTTCATTCGGCTGGTATCGATGGATAGGAAACAGAGGATTAGTCATAGGCCTAGACAGGTTTGGAGCTTCTGCCCCCTCTGAAGACCTCTTTGATCAGTTCGGCATTAAAGTCAGTAATATCGTGGAAAAAGCAACTGAAGCACTCAAAGGGTACACATAACTCAGGGTTCTTCAAGAGAAAAAATTGAAATTATTCCTCCCCTCGTCTGAAACAGCCCTTTGATATACAGCGATGGCCCCCGCTGTGTCTTGAAGAGCTGACCCTGTTGCATCAAAAACTATGATTTCCTGATCAGAAGTGCGACCAGTTCGATCCCCGACTATTACTTGACCCAGGTCGGCATGGACTTCTTCGGCTGAAATGACCCCTGCGGTGATTGCGTGATGTAGTTCTCCCACATTGATACATTGATCTAGGAGATCTACCACTATCTTCGCCTTAGAAAAAATCTCTACATCCAACTCCTGCTTGTCAGGGCTATCTGCACCCACTGCCGCTATAAAAATGCCATCTGGAATCATACTAACCTTAATTAGCGGAGAACTTGAAGGAGTACAGGTTACTAAGACATCGCTTTCCGCCAAAGCTTCTTCAACCGCATCGATCGCCACTACTTCCATCTGTAATTCATCAGCCATCTCGATCGCAAAACGCACTGATGCCTCAGGGTCCACATCAATTGCAAAAGTTTTTTGTAAAGGCAACACTTGTTTTAGAGATCTGAGCTGCACTCGGCCTTGTGTTCCACACCCACAAATAGTAACTGTCTCAGAGTTGGGCTTCGCCAAATATTTGGCTGCAACACCCGTGGTGGCCCCCGTTCGATTAGTGGTAATTCCGACCGATTCCATTATAGCCAAAGGCGACCCATCCTCTCCATCACAGAGAACAATGATGCCTTGAATATTCGGCAGACCAAATCGTTTTTGGTTCTGAAAAAATCCGCCATTCAGCTTAACCCCAAGGTAGGCCTTTCCTTTAACCAATCCACCAGCTTTAATATGAAATTCGCCATCCTGGGTATCGACATGGAGCAGGCCCGTATCCAAACTCTTATCCTCGGCATAGAGCCGGAACGCATTCTCCACTAGATCAAAGTAATCTTCTAGAGGAAGAATCCGAGAGATTTCACTCCCGCTAAGCAAAAGGGTTTCACGATTTATTGTAGAGCTTGGTACCATCCTAACTGCCTGGAGGTCTGTAGCTACGAACCGGGGGCAGCTGTGCACCGGACAGATCGTCCGGAACACCCTCTTCAGCGACAACAGTGTGCGTTAGCGTCCCGATTCCATCGATGGTAGCACTGATCGTTTCACCAGCCTGCAAGTACCCAGAGCCTGTCGCCCGCTGAACGCGACCAGCACCCGTTCCGCCCGACGTTCCGCTCTGCAGGACGTCACCGGGAAATACGGTGATGAGCGACGATGCGTACTCGATTAGCTCCGGGATGTTGTGGATCATGTCTCCCGCTCTGGCCTCCTGAACGGTCACGCCGTCGATGACCAGGCTCTGGTGCAGGCGCTCCATCGGATCACCGTAGAACTCCTTTGGAACAATCCACGGTCCTTGGGGCGCGAACGTGTCATGGCCCTTACCGACGAACCAGTCCTGACCAGAGCCGTAACCACCCGGAGGACGCCCGCCACGATCAGATACATCCATAGCGACCATGTACCCGAACACGTAGTCGTAAGCTCGCCTTGCAGAGATGTACTTACCCTCAGTACCGAATACGATTGCCAGCTCAACCTCCCATTCGATTCGGTCACGGCCATAAGGCATCACGATATCATCGCCGTTGCCGATGATCGCACCGCGGGTCGGTTTGAGGAACAGGTAGGGCACCCCCCGATTCTCCTGTCGCTGCCGAGTCCTCTCCGCCAACTGTTCCGCGGTACAGCCTTCACATGCGTGTGTGTAGAAGTTGACCGCTGCATTCATGTTCTTGCTGGGATACATGATTGGAGGAAGAATTCTTAAGTCACTCACCTCATAAACAAAATCTGATTTTCCTGGCCCTTCCAATCCATTATTGTGGTTCAAATCATTGACTATCTCATATAAACGGTGTTTCAAGCCAGATTCATAACTTCCAATCAGTTCCAACATATCTGATGGCATGGGAATCTCTGAAAAGCTAGGATTTTTCTGAAGAGCAGTATTAGCAAAAACAAGGTCCACTACTAAATTATCTCTCAGAACAATACCTAATCGAGGTTGTCCATTTACCTCAAATGTCCCCAATTTGAAAGGCTCTGAACTCGCAGTGGCTGGGCCACCATTAGACTCATCTACAGCCTCAGACCCACATCCTGTCTGTAAAATGAACAACAAGAAACCCAAACTGATCAAGTGTCTTCGTTTCATCATGTTCCTCCTAAATAGATTATTATTTTCCCTACAATACGCCCGACAGGATTCGAACCTGTGACCTCTGCCTCCGGAGGGCAGTGCTCTATCCAGCTGAGCTACGGGCGCAAGTCAGACACGCGTTAATAAGCCGAGTTCTGTCTGCTGCCAAAGCAGCAGGAGGGCCATTTATCTAGGACTGCCATTACTGACAGACTCAAGCAGCCTACCCGGGACTCAAACGAAACGGGCATTTCTTCGTCCCCTATTTGGCCTTGCTCCAGGTGGGGTTTACCTTGCAACCTCCGTCTCCGGAAGCCCGGTGCGCTCTTACCGCACCCTTTCACCCTTGCCTGTTCTCTAAATAGAGCCATCGGCGGTCTACTCTCTGTGGCACTTTCCGTAACTGGCCAAAACCAGTCCCCGGGCGTTACCCGGCACCTTACCCTACGGAGCTCGGACTTTCCTCCATCGGTATCCTTAAAGGATCCGAGGGCGACCCTCACTTCGCGCATCCTACTGCAAGGTAGTCTACCTGGATTATGACCAGAGAACAACGTTTTTATTTGGGTTTAGAAAATCCAGTAAATACCCGCGGTGAACTCACTGCTGGTATGGGGGAACAACTCATGCTGATCCCGCCGGACTCTATATTCGCCTCTGAGCCCAACAGGGCCTAGGATCTGCACTCGAACACCCAGCGGCACAGAAATAGTCGATTTCCAATACCGGACCCCCTGTGGATTTTCATCGCGGCGAACAAAAAGACCTCCGCTGATACCCAGGTACGGTTGCAAGAGTCCCATCGGAAACCTTGCCTGGACTCCAGCCGTCATAGTTGCAATATGCGAAAATATAGTGCTACCCTGAACAGACCCTTCTACAGGAGACGTCACCTCGGGCTTAGAATAGGTAGCCCCAAATTCAATACGAGTTCGATCTGAATTTTCATAATCAGTTGATACTGCGATTAAAGCAGTAGACTTCCCCTCCGCTTCTAGTGCATACCGCAATATACCCCCAGACAAACTGACACTTCTAGAGGAACTTAGAGGTGGCCTGCCTTGAGCTTGTGACAAACTGGGACGTCCCACCATTAGTAGGGCCAAAACAACACAAATACATCGAAAACTGAAAGTCATTTTGAAAAATCCATAGCTAAATAATCGTAAACGCCATCTAGATTTTAGAGAAATGATGAGGGAAAAAGCAATGAATGCTTGCAGAGTTGTTTAATGGATCTGATCTTTTCCACGACAGAGATGACCAACATCCGATTGTTAGGAGTATGAAAACATGAAAAAAATCAAACACTACAACTTGCTAAAACTATTCTTCTTGGGTTTTAGTCTTTTCCCTATGACGCCACTTCGAGGCCAAACAGAAACGACCACGGTCATCTACTTGGTTAGACATGCTGAAAAAATGGACAACTCAAACGACGCGGCACTCTCATCGGAAGGCAGAAAAAGAGCAGAGTTGCTCTCTGAAGTCTTGAAAGATGCTGAGATCACTCACATACATTCCACCGATTTCCAACGTACCCGCGATACAGTTGAGCCTCTGGCCTCTCTCTCAGGAATAGCAATCCAGCTATACGACCCACAGCACTTAGAAGTTTTTTCAGAAAACCTAATGAAAGCACAGGGGGTGCATCTGGTCAGTGGGCATTCTAATACCACTCCAGAACTGGTTAAACTGCTAGGTGGGCAGAGCTCTCCAATTCAAGACCACGAATATGACCGTCTCTATGTGATAGTCCGATCCGTTGAAAAGACTAAAGCAAGCATTCTAATCCATTATGGTACCACTCGGTGAAATTTCACTCCAGTTGAAAGATCGATTGCGTAAACGAATCCGCCAGAAGTAGTTTCTGTCCAACCTAAACATTTTTGCTAATAAGGGAGGGCCTCTTGAAGACCAGCCATCTAATTATAATTGCCGTTGCTATCCTGACCTCCTGTGTCGTCCCTCCTGATAGTCATAATCGAACGTCTCAAATAGACCGTGTTTTTGAACACTGGAACAACACCACCTCTCCCGGTTGTGCAGTCGGTATAATGAAAGACGGTCAAATTGTTCTGGAAAAGGCTTACGGAATGGCTGATCTGCAACATGACATTCCGAATACTATCGAAACGGTTTTTGAAAATGGTTCTGTTTCGAAGCAATTTACGGCAGCAGCAATCGTACTTCTTGCCTTGGACGGAAAACTCACTCTCGACGACGATGTGCGAGAGCATATTCCTGAAGTGCCCGATTATGGGGAAAAAATTACTCTGCGTCACTTGATGACTCACACAAGTGGGCTCAGAGACTGGGGTTCAGTCGCTTCCATATCTGGATGGCCAAGACATGAACGCAGCCATAATCACGATGACGTTTTAAATATTATCAGTCGCCAAGCTGCGCTTAATTTCCATCCTGGAACTGAATATTCCTACAGTAACACTGGATATAACTTGCTAGCTATGGTGGTGGCACGCGTAAGCGGAATCCCTTTTGCAGAGTTTTCGATGGAGAATATCTTTGAACCATTTGGCTTAGAAAATACGCAGTGGCGTGATGACCACAGGCGAATAGTAAAGGGACGAAGCACCGCCTACCGAGCATTGGAAAATGGAAAATTCGAGATCCTACAACCCATAGAACATGTGCATGGAAACGGTGGCCTACTCACCACAGTAGGAGATCTATTGATTTGGAACCAAGCTTTGGAAGACGGTACGATCGGCGGACAGAGGTTCGTAGAAATGATGCACGAGCAGGGACGTCTGACAGATGATTCTGAGATTACCTACGCAGGCGGACTTCAGATCGATTCCTTCAAAGGCGTGAAACGTATAAGTCATACTGGTTCTACAGCAGGTTACAGAGCTTTCGTTTCCAGGTATCCAGAACACCAGCTTTCACTGGCATCGCTTTGTAATTCCAGTGACGCCAACCCTGGTTTGATCAGAGATCAACTAGCTGAAATTTTCATCGGTGAATTCCTGAAGGATCCCGAACCGCCCCGAGCTATCACATTGACCCCAGAAATAGTCGCTTCGTATGCTGGACTTTATTATGAGCCTGTGACTGGGCAAACAAAGCAATTGGAGATAAAAAACGGTGATCTCTATGACGGAAACAACAAACTCACTCCCACCTCACCTTCTGTTTTTCTAAATCCTACTACCACAACCGATTACATTTTTGAAATCCAAAAAGGTAATGCCAAAGCATTTTCCTTAGACTCCTGGCAGTATACGAATAAGCGTTACCAGAAAACGACCCCGTGGACTCCAGATATTGAAGAATTGCAAACTTTCACTGGCACCTATAGTAGTGAGGACTCTAACACTACTTACATAGTTAAAATAATGAATAATCAGTTGGCAGTAGAGCAAGAACCTGGGCGGATACAAGCCCTTACGCCCCTATACAAAGACGCTTTCGTGGGCAAATTTGGAGTGCCCGGGTTCGACACCCATTGGACTTCAGAACGTTTCTCGTCCAATGGAATCATAAGATTTCGACGAAACAAAAGAGACGTAGCTACAGAGTTGTCTGGATCCTGGGGAAGAGTTTTTGACATGCGCTTTAAACGTCAAACCAACTAAATAGTTACTTCGTAACGAGAAAACCCTTCAGACTTGATGATCTCCTGCTCTTTAGTTACCAAAATGCCCTCCACTCCAGGCAATTCATTTAGCAGAGGAATTCCCTCCTCGGGCCCTAACACTAAAATGGCAGTTGAAAGAGCATCTGCATCCGCTGCAGTAGGTGCTACCACGGAGACAGAACTAGTATGATCGGGAGACGTGCCAAGACGAGGATCAATAATATGATGAACCACCAAATCCTCAGTTAGGTACTGCATATAATCCCCAGAGGTCGCTACAGCTCCCTCTCCAATACTGATCAAGCTGAGGTAACTGTCAGGTATTCGCGGATGCTGAATGGCTAACCGCCAACTCTGACCTAACAGGTTCTTACCTACTGCACCCATGTCACCTCCCGCATCGACCAACCCCCCCCTAATCCCCCTTTTCTTTAGAATTTCAATGACCTTGTCCACGATGAATCCTTTGGCAATTCCATCGAAACTTAATGACATCCTTGAACGTTTAAATACGATCTTATTTGTGTCGAAAGCGATATTTTCTGACCCGACTAAATTGAGTGCATTGTCAATCTCAGCCGCTGATGGCACTCCTCCCCTTTCTTCAAAACTATTTGAGTAAAGATCTATCAGAGGTGCTACGCTAACATCGAAAGCTCCATCAGTCAGGGCATCAATCTCCAGGGAATGCCTCAATACTTCTACTATCTCTGGGGCCGGATTCTCCAGAATCCCCTCTTGGTTAAGTACCCATACTGGTGTTCCTTCCCGATGTCTGCTGAACAGATTCTCCAGTCGATCGATTTCTGTGAAAGCTTCGTCTAGGATAGCCCTGGCAATAGCAGTATCTCGATGGACCACTGAAATCGTGACCAAGGTACCCATTTTGGGTCGAGTTTCCCTTATTAAGTCAAAACCTACCTCCGCTAGAAAGGAACGTACAATTCCTAACCCGCCGATTGCCGCCATCGCAGAAATTCCTGCAATCCTCAAAGCTTTGCGCCTCTTCATTACAGCTTGAAACAATTCCATCTACTACCCACTTGACTTTAGCCAGTTGAATATTTGCACCAAAATTGACTTCGGTTCAATTCAGACACCACTCTCACAATTACCTCTAGAGAAATTTTAGATCTCTTCTATCGGCAAAGACACGACTACCCTATCCTGGACTAGACGGCATCACAAGGCTTGCCCTAGTACATTGAATCAGGAGGCACTCTCCAATGACTAAAGCTATAACAGCTACTCTGACCCAAACTTGCATATGTGTGATTTCAGCTATCCTCGTCCTAAATCCCACCAACACCAGGCTATCAGGACAAATATTCGATCTCTCTAATGCGACCATTTCGGATATTAACGAAGCTTTCGATGAAGGAACACTGACGTCAGAGCGATTGGTGGAACTTTACCTGGCACGGATAGAAGCTTACGAAAATAAAGGTCCGCGATTAAACGCTCTGATCACCCTCAATAAAAACGCCCTAGAAATCGCTCGTGCACTGGACGCTGAAAGACGAGCTGAAGGACCTCGGTCCTTACTCCACGGGATACCGGTTGTCTTGAAAGACAATGTCGACACGCAAGACATGGCCACCACAGCGGGGTCTATCTTACTAAAAGGATCTATACCTCCCAACGATGCCTTCATAGTGACAAAACTTCGAGGAGCAGGTGCCATCATTCTAGGCAAAACTAACATGAGCGAATTCGCTTCCGGTGTTACTATCAGCTCGATCGATGGTCCTATGTTGAATCCCCATGATTTGAACCGAACCCCATCCGGATCATCTGGTGGAACAGGAGTTGCGATTGCAGCTTCCTTCTCCCAATTGGGTATAGGTACTGATACTGGTGGGTCAGTGAGAGGCCCCTCAAGCTCTAATGGGATCGCGGGTCTAAAACCTACCCACGGACTGATAAGTCGTGATGGAATTGTACCTCTGGCCCTATCCTTTGATATGGCTGGACCCATGGCCAGGCATATCTTTGATGTCGCCGCAATGTTAAGTGTCATGACCGGAGTAGACCCAAACGATCCTGCCACTGAAAAAAGCTCTGAAGTGCTAGATATTGACTATACTAAGTACCTGGATCCCAGTGCATTGGACGGGGCCCGGATAGGAGTGGCTCGAGATTTTTTAGGCTACGACACCGAAGTAGATTGGATCATTGAAGCTTCACTCGAAGCCATGCGCAATGCCGGAGCGACCATAATTGACGTTCGTTATCCTAACTGGCTCCTCGAAGCGAAAGCTGAGTTCTATACCACCATCCGCTGGAGGGAATTCAAGTATCAAATTGAGAATTATCTGGCTACTTTAGATTCCAAATACCCCAAAACATTGGAGGAAATGGTCCAAAGAAGCCAAAAAATCCTAGCTTCACCGGAGGACGGAGAAAGAACGAACCCGACCCGCTGGTCCCTCTTCCAACAGGAATTGAGTAGTGGATCCTTACAAGACTATGATTACCTTGCTATGGCTAAACATGGAATGCCTCTAGTAAGAGAGGTTCTCCGAGGACTCATCGTACAGAAAGAGTTGGATGCAATTGTTTACCCAACTTCACCACGTCCACCTGGACCGCTGGGTGAAAACCGTGGCTCTTCATCACCCGATCCTGCTATTTCCGCAACCAATCTCGCAAACCTCAGTGGCTTTCCAGACCTTATAGTCCCAGCAGGATTTACTAGTAACGGTTTACCCGTTGGGATTTCTTTCTTTGGGCTTCCTTTCAGCGAACCCAACCTTTTGGGATTGGGCTATTCATTCGAACAAATAACTAAAGCACGACGTAATCCAATACACACACCCCCTTTGCAAGGAGAGAAGATCCCTTGAGTACAAAAGACCAGTGCCGTAGTTTTCATCACCCAAAAAATATTGCCATATTCAATCCCAAAAAAATGGCAAAACAAACTTTGTTTAAGTCTGATCGTTTATTGGTCGGTTTAAATTGTTTCGAACCTGGTCAGCAACATGATCTTCATAGCCACAAAGGGATGGATAAATTGTATCAGGTTGTGGACGGATCTGGATTGTTCTTACTAGAAGATGGGCAAGTACCCATGCAACCGGGATCTCTTCTTGTTGCCCCGGAAAATGTTCCCCATGGGATCCACAATAATAGTGAAAACCGTCTGATAATTTTAGCTATATTGGCACCGTCACCATGAATTTTCTTGGCAGATTTGGTTCCAATTGTTCGATTCAGTAGAACCTTAGCACACTCTCATATTACAGATCATTGTTTCCATTGATTCCCGGTAACTATCCGACGCCCTATACCTGTCATTCGAGGTAGTTGGTGGGACAGTCTACAACGAACACCCTTACCCTTGACTGGTCTATCACTGGTCTAATAGTACCTAATCTCGTACGGCTTCCCCTATGGAGAGCATAGATGC
>Ga0310345_10004569_pt1 | contig 12530 bp, 9 predicted proteins | sample HC15DNA20500_MG_FD_204667 | JGI IMG/M metagenome (GOLD analysis project Ga0310345, IMG submission 204667) | Marine microbial communities from station ALOHA, North Pacific Subtropical Gyre - HC15-DNA-20-500_MG | ecosystem: Environmental > Aquatic > Marine > Oceanic | place: Pacific Ocean: North... | reverse complement strand
GATAGTCCGAGTTGCTCTCCAAATACGTCTCTGAAGACCTGGCTAATTTCTCCTAATGTGCAGTAACTCTCTACACAGTCTAATATAGCTGGGACAAGGTTCTCATTTCCAATGGCAATTTGAGCCAGGGTGGATAAACTGCCTGTTACTTGGGCTGAATCTCGGGTGTTCTTTAGGTTAGTCAACCTCGCTATTTGTTGGCTAGCCGCCTGCGAGTCTATTTTCAATACCTCTTCTATAGGCTCCTGATCGGTGACAAATTGATTTACGCCAACGATAACATTCTTGCCGCTATCAACGGATTTGGCGTGCTTGTAAGCCGCTTCACTGATCTCTTTCATCTGAAATCCCTGTTCTATAGCTGATATTGCTCCACCTAGACCACTTATGGTACGAAGGTAATCGTTGGTTCCTGATTCTATTTGATTGGTCATGGTTTCAACAAAATATGAGCCTCCCAAAGGATCTACTACATCCGCCACACCTGTTTCATGGGCTATTATCTGTTGTGTTCTCAAAGATAATTGAGCGGATTCGGGAGTGGGAAGTCCTAGGGCCTCATCACGTGAATTTACGTGGAGGGATTGAGTTCCTCCTAAGACGGCGGCTAGAGCTTGCAACGTACTTCTTACCAAATTGTTGTCGGGTTGTTGAGCAGTTAGAGTTACACCGGCGGTTTGAGTATGAAATCTGAGCATCGTAGATCTCGGATTTTTTGCTCCAAATGTTTCCCTCATGATCTTGGCCCATATTCTGCGAGCAGCACGATATTTAGATACTTCTTCAAATAGATTATTTTGTGCTACGAAGAAAAAGGAGATTCGAGGCGCGAATTCATCGATGTTCAACCCCGCATCGACTGCAGCTTGAACATAGGCGATTGCATTAGCAAAGGTGAAAGCCAATTCTTGAGCGGCGGTTGCACCCGCTTCCCTCATGTGATATCCGCTGATACTTATACTGTTCCAACGAGGCAAGTACTCGGAGCAATATTTAAATATATCAATCACTAGTCTCATGGATGGTCTCGGTGGGAATGCGTACGTGCCTCTGGCTATATATTCCTTTAAGATGTCGTTTTGTAATGTTCCACTGATGAGTTCTTGACTGATTCCTTGACGCTTGGCTGAGGCGATGTACATACACAGCAAAATAGCTGCGGTTGAATTGATTGTCATAGAAGTGCTTACTTTGTCTAAAGGTATGTCTCTAAATAAGGTGTCCATGTCTTCCAAGCTGCAAATTGGAACACCTACTTTCCCAACTTCCCCTTGCGCCAATGGGTGGTCTGAGTCATAGCCTATTTGAGTAGGCAGATCAAACGCTACTGACAGGCCGGTCTGACCGTTATCCAATAAGTATCTAAATCTATGATTGGTTTCTAACGCCGTAGAATACCCTGAATACTGTCGCATGGTCCATGTTCTACCCCGATACATGTTCGGCTGAATTCCTCTGGTGTAAGGATATTCTCCGGGATAGCCCAATTCTTTTTCCAATTGCGATTCAGAGTAGCCTATATCTTCCGAGCAATATATTTCATCTATTTCAATTTCGCTGGAATTGTCAAATGTCCCTTGCCGATTAGGGGACCTTTTGAGAAGTGGTGATAGCGTTTTTTCCCGCCATTCCTCTTTGCTGGTTGACATTTCAGACTCCTATTGGGGTTATGATGCCATCATGAAGGCCAAATTTGATCTCCGCAAACTAATTGTATAGTCAACTTAACGTAACACTCAAGGCTCATTTGATGAATCTCTGAGTAGGTTAGTTAAAGATAAAATTCTACCAACTGTGTTTATAACAGGTTTTAAAGGGTTATTATTAACCTTGACACTCAATCCTCTGCGTACCTATACTACTCGAAAGTTATGGAAATTCGGCTATTTGTAGCAGTGCATTTGGGTTGGTAAGGGGTACATGAAAAAGAAGAATATAGTAGTGGTGGGTGGGGGAACTGGGAATCGTACTACTCTTACTGGACTAAAGAATCAAGATTGCAACTTATCGGCTGTGGTAGCTATGACGGATAGTGGCGGAAGTTCAGGTAGACTTCGCGATGAACTAGGCCAGTTGCCGCACGGCGATATACGTCAATGTCTGATCGCGTTGTCTGATGACAGTAAAGGTCATTTGATGTCGAGACTTTTCGAGTATCGTTTTATCTCAGGTAACGGCCTTAGCGGTCATAATTTCGGAAACCTTATATTGACAGCCTTGACCGAGGTCACCGGTAATACAATTACAGCTATTGAGGCGGCCGCGGATTTATTGGGAGTCAGGGGTCAAGTTTTACCTGTAACTTTAACCAGGTCTGATTTGGTTGCTAGGCTCGATGATGGTACTGAATTGGCAGGCGAATCTGTAATAGATCTTCGTAGAGAAAATCTGAAAAACGGTATAGATTACATAAGGCTGGAACCTCCGGCATATGCCCATCCTCCTGTGCTAGAAGCTATAGATCAAGCGGATGCCATCATATTGGGACCTGGTGATATATACACTAGCGTATTACCGAATTTGTTGGTTCAGGATGTTGCAGAGGCTATATTGTCCTCTAAGGCTATAAAAATACATGTTTGTAATCTTATGACCAAGCCTGGAGAGTCTGACCAATTTAAAGCCTCGGATTTCGCGAAGTTGCTGATGGCTTATCTGGGAACAGCAGATCCGCTAGATTATCTAATATTAAATAAATCACCTTACCCAGAACGTTTGTTACAGCGTTATGCTTCGGATGGGCAATATCCTGTTGAACTTGACGTCGACGATTGCCTGAGGGCATCTAAAAATATAGTTGAATGGCCTTTGCTCGCCGCAGGAGTTTATCTTAGACACGAACCGGCATCTTTAGGGGAGGCTATAATGTCGGTAATAAACTCGCATTATAGTGATCTTGAAGTTGCATGCGATAATGGCATGGCTTCTCGTGATTTAACTAGCCAAACTGTCTGAATTGCTGTAGCTGTAAGGCGTAGCAAATGATCGACCTCTAACATTGGCTCTTCTTAATTTGCTATTCTATAAGAGCCATTTTCAATTACTAGAGGCTAATCAATCGTTGGGAATGCGGGAAGTTCTTTAGTCGAGGCTCAACTATGGAGTGGATATGTGTGGGATTGTCGGATACGTCGGAAACCAGGAAGCTTGGCCGATAATTCTTAGTGGCCTATTACATCTAGAATATAGAGGTTACGATAGCGCGGGCATTGCTGTATTGGATTCATGTGGTCGTTTGGAGATCAGGAAAACGATGGGTAGGGTACAGAATTTAATAACAGATGACCTATCTCAAACTCCATCAGGAACAGTCGCATTGGGTCATACTCGGTGGGCTACGCATGGACCTCCTTCATACGATAACGCACATCCTCATACCGGCTGTAATCAACGCGTAGCTGTCGTACATAATGGTATAATTGAGAACTTTTTGGAACTTAAAAAGAAATTAGAAGATGACGGACACATATTTTCGTCCCAAACGGATTCTGAACTAATACCTCATTTGATAGAAGTAGGTTTGTCGAATGGATACAGCTTTGAGGAAGCATGTCGGAGCATGGCGAAACAGATTAAAGGCTCGCAAGCAATTGTCGCTTTGTCGAAGCAAGACGATCCAGTTCTCTGCGGGCTTCGATTAGGACATGCTGGAGGATTAGTGATAGCAGATTACGAGGGTCAAACCATTTTGGGAAGTGCACTTCCTGCGACGATCCCGTTATTTGATAAAGATCTGTCTTCCTCTCATGAAGTAGTGTTTCTAGAATCTGAGGAAATGGTTACTATTACGAGATCTCGGACTAGCTATCAAAACTTGGATGGGTGTATCCAAGTAAAGGAACCGGTTAGCATTTCAGCGTCCGACCTATCTTCAAATAAGGGTAACTACAGCCATTTTATGTTGAAAGAGATCATGGAGCAACCTGATGTGGTAGGAGCATCGTTTAAAGAGCGGGTGAATTTCCATAACAAGACGATCAATTTAGCAGATCTCCATGTTTCAGATTCGGATATATCCAATTTGAACCGCGTAATTCTAGTCGGATGTGGGACCAGCCTGCATGCAGCTCAGGTCGGTCGAAGTTGGATAGAAGAATTTGCGGGCATACCTGCATCGGCAGAAAGTGCGTCGGAGTTTAGATACAATAACTTAACAATGGATCATAAAACGCTGGTGATATCTATAGGGCAATCAGGGGAAACTGCCGATACGATTGCGGCTATGGAGCACGCTGTTTCTAAGGGAGCCCGGTTGATCACCATATGTAACTCAGAGGGTAGCCAGGCTACTCGGATTGCAGAAAGTACTCTTAACATGCTAGCTGGTTTAGAAATAGGTGTGGCTAGCACTAAGACTTTTCTTGCCTCACTTTGCACGGTTCAGTTGCTGGCCATTTATATAGCTCAAATTCGAGGAGCTTTGGATGCCGACCAAGTTGGCCTTTTAATAGACAATCTGGCTACCTTACCTAGAATATTGGGGGATATCCTAAAAGATACTGGGCAATATGAAGATTTAGCTAACAAAATATGTGGTTATAATGATTTACTTTTTTTAGGGAGAGGAACTCAGGTGGCGATAGCTTCTGAAGGTGCTCTGAAGTTAAAGGAAATCAGTTATATTCATGCCGAGGGTTACCCTGCGGGTGAGATGAAGCACGGCCCGATCGCGTTGATAGATGCTCATATGGCTACATTGGCTTTGGCTCCCAAAAACCATTTATATGACAAGATGGTTGGTAACATCCTAGAAGTCAAAGCTAGAGATGGGATGGTGGTCGCTATTTTGACTGAGGGAGATATTGATTTGGGGTCACGGGTAGATGTAGCATCTTATATTCCCTTAGTTCCGGAGTCATTACTACCGATGGTTTTAACGATCCCTTTACAATTATTGGCTTACTATGTGGCGTTGGTGAAAGGATGTGATGTGGATAAACCAAGGAATCTAGCTAAATCTGTCACTGTGGAATAGTTCTCTAAATCAGGCCCAGAATATTTCCCAATAATCCTAAATTGGGGTATCTGCGAATGAATTATGAACTGAGTGTAAGGGAAGTCCAAGTTTGGACATTATAAAATCATCTGATTCGTGGCACGTATTCAAAGACGAATTACACCAGTTTGGTCTTGGTGCTGAGTTTCTCAAGGAGGAGATGGGTGCGTTTGATGGACTAAAAGGTCTCAACCCTTTGACGAATTCGCCTCCCCCAACTAAACCCTGGGATAACTGGGGCTAATCAAGTATGCCCTCTATATCTTCTATATTCTTGGGATTGATACAAGGCTTGACTGAGTTTCTACCTATATCTAGCTCTGGTCATCTAGTCCTAGTATCCGAATATATCAATTATAGTTCTCCAGGTATTGTATTCGAAACGTCCGTCCATTTGGCTACCACTGCTGTGGTGGTTGTTTATTTTCGAAGGACTATCTGGAATCTTTTATTGGGGATTAAAGGAGATAAAGCGGCTCGTTTATATTGCCTGAAAATATTGCTAGCGTTCTTTGCTACAGCTGCCATCGGATACTTTCTATTGCAGGTTGGTGTGATGCAGGTGCTACGCACGTCTATATTTAGCGGAAGCATGTTGATAATTACTGCATTCGTTTTAGTAACTGCTCGATGGGTTAAAACTGCTCGGTTACAAGCATACGAATGGGATATAAGTTGGAAATCGGCTCTCTTAATGGGTTTAGCACAGGGCGTATCAATTTTGCCAGGGATATCTCGTAGCGGGTTAACAATAGTAACAGGTTTGTGGTCCGGGGCAAGCAAACAATCCGTTGCGGAGTTTTCCTTCTTGCTGTCTGTTCCCACTATGTTGGCAGCTGCAGGGGTAGGGATATTAATGTCTCCACCTATGTCGTACGAGGATGTTGGCGATGTTATTGCAGGTTCTATTACTGCTTTCATATTTGGATATATAGCTATCCAATGGTTTATTCGATGGCTTCAAAACGACCATATCTGGAAATTCTCCCTTTATTGCTTATTGGTTGGTACATGTTCTACAGCGGCGTGGATATGGTTGTAAATTTTAAAGAGACAGATATCGCAGATGCTATCTGGTATTAATAATCTTGGCTTATGATCTAATCGGGACTAAGAAATATCATATTTGGTATGATATACAACCGTGGAGCTGTCTCTTTGGCGAGATCCAAAATTAAGATACGAATAAAGTGAATCGGATTTAAATTAGGCTTTAGATATAAGTGAATCTAAATGGAATTAATTAGGGTTAAGTCTCCGGCTACGACTGCGAATTTAGGACCTGGATTTGATTGTCTTGGGATGGCGGTCGATATCTGGAATGTTCTTGAAGTTGTAATGACCAATAATGACGAACCTCAGGGCCCTTTGATAGAAATATCAGGACATGGTGCCGGTGAACTGGCTACTGATGCCTCTAATTTGGTATATCAAGCTATGAAGTTTCTGTTTTTAGAGACAGGGAAGGCTCTTCCGTTGGTCCGTTTGCGTTGTGAAAATAATATTCCGTTGTCCCGAGGTTTGGGCAGTAGCGCTGCTGCTATCTCCAGTGGTTTGGTGGCAGCTAATTTTCTGGCAGGAAATGTATTCCAACCTAATGAACTATTGGAAATGGCTGCAACTATCGAAGGCCACCCAGATAATGTGGCAGCTGCCATATTGGGTAATTTACAGCTTGTTATCTCTGAGGATCAAAAGCTGTACCCAGTATCAATTCAGCCTCCACCTGATTTGCAATTGGTTATATTTATACCTGAGCTTAGAATTGCAACTGAAGATGCTAGGAGGGTGCTACCTTCATCCATTAGCATTTCCGACTCGGTTTATAACGCTAGCAGAGTTGGATTATTAATAGCTGGTATGCTAACTGATCATCCTGAATATTTCCAATATGCTGTACAAGATAGGTTGCATCAACCGTATAGGGAGCCGTTGTTCCCAGCTATGAAAGTTATTTTCCAAGCTGCCAGAGATGCTGGAGCATTGGGAGTATTCCTTTCGGGTAGTGGTTCGACTATCATGGCCATAACGAAAGGTAGGGAAATGACTGTTGCCTATGAGATGGGAGAGGCGGCGCGGCAGACGGGTATAGTTGGCGAATTGAGGATTACTAAGCCCGCGTATGAAGGAACCTCGGTAACCGACAATTAACAGATCAGTTGATTATCTATGGATGCTAGGAATGGGTCTTTGTTTTAGGAGATAAATAATTGGGTATAATCGTCCAAAAGTACGGCGGCAGTTCCTTATCTGACATTAGTAAACTTGAAAATGTTGCAAATCAGATAGTTCACTCAAAGGATGAGGGGTTAAATGTAGTCGTAATAGTTTCGGCTATGGGAGATTCGACCGATCGTTTAGTTCAACTAGCCAAGTCAATTACTAATGATCCAGATCCACGGGAACTCGACGCACTATTGGCAACCGGGGAAATAGTTTCTTGTACTCTATTAGCTATTATCTTAAAAAGCTTGGGATACGACGCAATTAGTTTAAGTGGATATCAAGTAGGAATCCACACAGATGAGGCATATGGTAATGCTAGGATTAACTTGGTTGATCAGGAACGGGTTCGTACAGAATTATCTTCAGGACGAATCGTCGTAATAGCAGGGTTTCAAGGAATGACTGATGGCTTAGATATTACTACGTTGGGTAGAGGTGGTTCGGATACAACCGCTGTGGCGTTAGCCGCGGTGTTAGGAGCGGATCGTTGTGAGGTATATACCGATGTGGATGGTATATATACTGCCGATCCGAGAGTAGTTCCAAATGCCCGTAAAATCCTGGAAGTTGGATATGAGGATATGTTGGAGTTAGCTAGCATGGGTGCAAAGATGCATCCGAGGTCTATAGAGTTGGCTGCAGTGTACCATGTTCCAATATACGTCGCTTCTAGCTTTAATAATATTATAGGAACCCTAATTCACGATCAGATTAAAGGTAATAGCATGGAAAATCGTTATAAGGTTACAGGTGTTGCGTATCAGTTAGGGATTTCCAAAGTAACTGTCCGGTCTCTTCCAGATCAACCAGGCATTGCAGCTAATTTGTTTGAACCGCTAGCCGCCGTGGGCATTAGTGTAGATACGATTGTTCAAAATGCTAGCCAGGACAAGACAACAGATATTAGCTTTACCGTAGCGACTAGTGACTTGGCGAAAACGTTGGACGAAGTTATTCCGGTTGCGCAAAATATTGGAGCGTCTGGAGTAGTTAATGATGACGGTCTTTCTTGTGTAAGTATAGTGGGGTCTGGCATGCAGAACACTCCTGGTTATGCATCTCATATGTTTCGTATTCTGGCTGATGGCAATGTAAACATTGATATGATAACTACTTCGGAGATACGGATTTCATGTATCATAAGAGAAGAACAGGTTTTAGAAGCAGTTCGGTTGCTTCACCGTGGGTTTTCGTTAGATGATGATGGATAAGAATTATCGGGTATCTCGTGAGTTCTAGTGTTTCAACCTAGTCTTTCCGTGGTGATTCCGGTTTTCAATGAAGAAGAGCGCATTATAGCCACTTTACAACGTATTGTTGCCTTCCTAAGTTCGAAACATTATTCATGGGAGGTCGTTGTTTGTGATGATGGCAGCACTGACTCTACAATATCCTTAGTTAAGGGTTTTATCACTAAAGAGACCCATATAAAGATCCTAGAACTAACTCACGCAGGAAAAGGTTGGGCGATAAAAAATGGTGTGCTTTTTTCTTCTGGGATCCATAGATTTATATGTGATGCAGACCTTTCCATGGCGATAGATCAGCTGGACCGATTTTTCGTTCCCGATTCAAAGTGTACAGAAATAGTAATTGGGTCTAGAGAACTTCAATTATCCAGGAGAATTGGGGAACCATTTACTAGACGTCTTATGGGACGGATCTACAATATTTTGGTTCGTGGATTGGCGATTCGGGACATTACAGATACCCAGTGCGGTTTTAAGTGTTTTACTGGCGAACAAGTATTTGAGCTATTCAAAAAACAACGAATCAATGGATTTGCCTTCGATGTCGAGATTCTTTTTTTGGCACAGCGTGCTGGAATAAGAGTCCGTGAGATCAATATTGATTGGTATTACATGCCTAGTAGCAAAGTACGTCCAATATTAGATTCGCTTTTGATGACTTGGGATTTGTTCAAGATTAGGTGGATACATAAATTTGACTCGAATTTCTGAAAGTCCAAGGATTGCTTACGGGATTCGTATAAGATCCAACAAATTTCACTTTAGTTTCCTTAAATCACGTCAGATGTTTGTAGGGACTTATTAATGGCAATTAATGTTAAAACTTAGTTGGCAATAATCAAGGTCTTATACGCAGATTAATAGTTTAAAACTGCCACATATGGAGACAACTAACTAATGCAGGAAATCACTAAATCTCCAATTTCTAAGTTAAAAGAGGAACTAACCAAAAAAGCGGTAGCTTTTGCTTTGAATGGCCAATGGGACGAAGCTGTCGGATGTAACAAAGCCATCTTATGTGACTACCCGGAAGATGTGGAAACAATGAATCGTCTTGCCAAATCTTTCATAGAGCTCAATCAATTCGTGGAAGCTAGAGCCTTTTTGGCTCAAGTCATTGAGATATCACCATACAATGTCATAGCCAAAAAAAATGTGTCACGGTTGGATAAGCTTGAAATAGTTCCGAACATTACGAAACATAAGTCAAAGCCTAATGGGGACGCACATATTTTCATGGAGCAAAGTGGTAAATCCGGCACAACGCTGTTAAAAAATGTGGTTTCAGGGTTTATTTTGGAGACGATTGGGCCTGGGCATCCTCTTTCACTAGAAATCAATAAGAATACTATTGAGGTTCAGTTGCTGGAGGGTGAGTCTCTCGGGAGAATAGAACCCAAATTGTCGGCTAAACTCATTCGGCTCATGAATCTAGGTAATCGCTATAAGTCTGCAGTCGTAAGTGCTAATGAACAAGGTGTTTTAATTATCATTCAAGAAACTTATAGAGATCCATCTGCTCAACGTATATCAGGGTTTCCATTCAAAAAGAGAGAGGAGTCAAGGGTTTATTTGGATGACAATCTTATGAGATATATGGAAGATGAAGATTTCGATGATCAAGACAACCCAGATTTAGTTGATGATGCAAAAGAGTGGGAATGATAAAGAGTTGCTAAATCGGGAATTTCTCTTAGTGTAATTTAATCCTATTTAGAATCGGTGATTCAGGTTAAATTATGTCCTGCCCCTCTGGCTAACGCATCTAACTTGGTGGCCATTTTGGACCGGAATGGCCTGACTAGGTTTCGGCTATGCTTGTTACCCACAGGTATAACGAACAAGGTGCTTTTATTTTTTGCATGCGGAGAGAAGAATGCGGTTATTTCATCATCAAAAAACGTAAGGCCAGTAGATCCAAACCCTAGAGAATGCATCCCCAAATACAGATTGCCCCCTAATACTCCTGATTCCATCTGAGCAATTCTATATCCTCGACTACCACAACGATTAAGAACTTTCTCTAGATCGGCCATGAAAAAGAACACCGCAGATGCATCGGCAGGTAGTGCCTGTTCGAACCCGAGATGACCTGCTTCGTCACGGAAATCACCTGGTTTTAAAATATCTAACCGTTTCTCTTGTATTGAATAAAAATAGGCTCCGGACGCTAATGTGTCGACAGAGTTGACGATAACGTAAAGATCTACCAGGGTGTCTAACTCAGATACGGAGAAGTCTAAAGGGAGACAGTGTATTGCGTTATCAATAACTGTCAGGAACTGATTTAGCGGGATCGGGTCGTGAGTGAAACGCCGTGTACTTCCTCGATCTAAGATGGTTTGCGCTAGTGGTCTAGAATCTGGATCCGATGTGTTGAAATCTGTGGTCTCCTGGATAAGTAATTTAGGTTGATTGGATGCCGCTTTAGCCCTCCAATCAAGGACTTCTTTGGATGTTGACAGTAATGAGGCTGAGTGTACCGCTTCTAGGTCAGCATATCTTAACGATGGGAGGTGTGATTGGAGGTTATCTGGATCAACGTGCTGCAATGTCGGAGGAGAAGTCATTGGCTGCAAAGGTGTTACTCCAGATAAGGGGACCAGACATGTTGTGGATTCTTCTACCCCATCGATTGAAAGAATAGCGTTTACTTGGGAATCTATAAACCCGGTGACTAACCTAGCAGATACTTGACAGGCAGCCACGGTAGATAGCAAATTAGAAATCATGGTACCGGTATCCCAATAACAATATCGGTATCCCCTCGATCTATATTTCCATGTGCTTCTCCAAAATAAAGTTGTGAAGATCAATGTGGCAGATGATTGGAGGATATCTTGATTTGCAGCCGTTGCATCGGCTAGAAGTCGGCGGTAATCTCCTGCCCGGATTTGCCTTAAAGCAAATTCGTGTGGTGCAAAATGGTATATCCCTGCTTCGATACCATCTAGGTCGTGGCATAACAAATATGTTTCTACAGGGTAAAGAGCACCGGCTGATGCGGCAGCCCGGTAATGTACTTCACCTGCCGTTGGGTGGTTAGCTGTCCGGATTATACCTGCGGAATAATATAATAATTTGGAGACTGTGCCGAGATCTATGTTGCCAGTAATCGAATTATTCCAATCCGACATGGCATCTACTGTAGGGAGAGTCGGCAATCCCAAATCTCGCGACAACTCAATTGATGGTAGCTGTTTGTAGTCCTTGTACAAAGGTGGTTTTGTATCGAGGTTTATGTAGTTTAGTTTGGTCGATTCATGGAAGTCCTTTGCTGTTGAGATACCTTGTAAGCTCACGAAAAACCTCCTGAGTTAATGTGCATAAATCCTGGTATTAGGCTTCTGGGTGGCATCTTTAGCTGAGAATATCCAAATTTAGTTTAAGGGCTCGGTACGGTGGCGACTAATCTCAACCGCGGCTTGATTTATATTTGATCCTTTTATGGGGGGATTCGGTTTGACGATTGTAATTCTTATAGATTGAATATTGAACTCATTTATGACCTTGTTAGCTATAGATTCTGCCAGCGCTTCCAACAGATTTTTAGATTCTCCCTCAATGACTGATCTAACTACCCTGTATATGTGAGTATAGCTGACTGTATCGTTCAAATTATCCGATATACCTGCTTTCGAGAGGTCTAAGGTGACCTCACAATCAACCAAATAGGTTTGGCCTAAGGTCTTTTCTTCTGGATTTACGCCATGGAATCCATAGAATCTCATGCCTTGTAGAATTATTCTGTCATTTTGAGAATTCATTTAAATGTATTGATTCCGAAACAACCTGATAACATTGCTCGCATCACTGGTAGTTCTCTGTGATGGATTGAGAAAGAGCCAATAAATTCTGTGCCCGCTTAACTACAGGGACGTCCACCATTTTACCGTCAAGATCAAAAGATCCGCGTCCGATCTTCAAGGCTTCGTTCCAGCCTTCGACAACTCTGAGAGCATACTCGATGTCTTCTTTCGACGGGCTGAAAGTTTCATTGATTATTTCCAACTGATCTGGGTGGATCGCAAATTTACCCGTATAACCTAATTGGCGAG
>Ga0310345_10004568_pt1 | contig 12531 bp, 9 predicted proteins | sample HC15DNA20500_MG_FD_204667 | JGI IMG/M metagenome (GOLD analysis project Ga0310345, IMG submission 204667) | Marine microbial communities from station ALOHA, North Pacific Subtropical Gyre - HC15-DNA-20-500_MG | ecosystem: Environmental > Aquatic > Marine > Oceanic | place: Pacific Ocean: North... | reverse complement strand
ACCTGCTGTTGGATATAGCTTATCGCTGGTCACATCAGGTGCGTTCAAGGCCGCCATCTGGATTGACCGAGATGCTAGTCAAATTGAGGCGTTAGCAGCTCGTGAGATTCAGTATCATATCTATCTTATGAGTCAGGTTGAATTGCCGATTCATCGTTTCTCTCGACCGACAGATCAGCCGGGGTACATTGTGATCAAACCCACCTCATTATTACCAACTCAACCAGTGCTGACCGAAAAAGATCTGAGGTTTTTAGATTCAACTAACGATGGATACGTAATTCAGTCGAATCCAGAAGCCGCCCTGATTATATCAAAAACCGCGACCGGACTAATCTTTGGTAGTTATGCCTTAATCGAATCGGTGGTAAGACAACTTAGTGGTTTGTCTGGTGTGGACCTCGATTTTCTGATGCCACAATCGGATGACATTGAACTGCCTCTTTTCGATATACGGGAAGCCCCCTTTTATCCGGTTCGGGCCACATTGGAGGTAATGGAACCCGACTGGTTGGTGCGTCACCGGTTAAATATGAGTGGCGGTGAAGGGGTTTGGACCGGTACCGGCAACGACGATGGTTTAGGTACTGCATTCAAGTATGTAGCCGACTTTGAGCCTTACCAGGATGAAGCGTTGTCCGAACGTAAAGGACGGATTTCGAGACTGCGCAACCGCTTTGGCCAACTAAAATCTCGTGGTATAGATTCGTACCTATTTATGTATGTAACTGGCGAATCTACTCAGGCTTTAATCGAGCAACGACCAGATCTATTTGAACCGGCCGTTGCTTATGGAGGAGCCAGAAATGGGGCGAGCTATCGCCCCTTCTGTTGGTCGAATCCCCATTTTTTGCAGTTGGTTCGTCAGCTGACACAGGAGATTGTTAAAACATACCCGGACCTAGCGGGATTTCACTTGCGAGCCTGGGGATATGAAACGCGTGCCTGCAACTGTCCTAAATGTGGTGACCGTTCTGAAGTTGGGCAGAAACATCTCTGGCGTATCTTTTTTACCATCGTCGAGGCAGCTCGGCAGGTTCGACCTGACTTTAAGTTCTACCTATCAGGATACAACCAATCTTGGTTGCGTGATCCGGACGGTAGTTATGCGCGCCAATTGCCGAACGGAACGATTTTTTCCAAAAAATGGGGTTATGATGGAGAGCCCGTCACCGATCCAAATATTCCACCGGCACTATTGGAAAAATTGGGTCAATTGGGTCATCAGTTGATTGTCCTTTCCCACGACGTGGAGGAGGTGATGCCGCTGTGGATGGTGGAAGGAGATCTCTTTGTGGAGGGCGTGCGACAGTTTAGCACTGACCACCTGACACCTGGACTGGGTGGATTTACCGTTCAGGGGGCAACTGTTGGTCTAGGTTGGCTCGATCAGATCTTAAGCGCCAGGATGATTTTTGATCCCACCATCGACCATTTTCAACTGATGCAAGACTATCTGTCCAACGGGTATGGTCGGCAAATCTCCCCGGTGATCTTGTCAGCCGTGCGAATTAACACCTGGGTGATGTCGAGCTACTTTTCCGATTATGCTGGCTCCTCCTCGGTGAGTGGCGATTACGGGAAAGGATCTGCTATGTTCGCCACCCGTTTTTGGGATATTATCGGTGTCGAAGCAGTTGAAGATGCGTTGGCCATTCCAAATTTCAAGCAAGCCGAATATGCTAGAGGTCGGCTGGATTCACTGCTAAATCAGCAACAGCAAGCAACCGAGAAGATTGCGCAGGCAGTTGAGTTAATGTCAGATCAGATTAATGATAATCGTCGCCGGAATCTGCTCGACACAGCAGAGATTTTCGAGCTTTGGCAGCAGTTATTTGCCAGTCGACTCAGCCTGGTCCAAGCCGTGGTGGTGGGTTATACACCTGCGGTGGAAAAGCCACAAATCCAGGTTCACATTCAGCGAGCAATCCAGCATAGTAAGGCTATGACCGGTAATGTCTATCGAATCAAAGACTATGTCCCTGTTTTTGGTTATTCCCGGCCAGTTATTATTGCCAGTCTAATTAAAAAACTGGACCAAGAGGCGAAATGGTTGCAACAGTTTCCGGCTCAAACGCTGATTCGAGAACTCGAAAGCTCAGAACAACAGACGCCGGAGTTGATGATCGCTGAACCACACAACCATCCGAACCCATTTCATCAACGCACAACTTTTGTCTATGAACTGAACCGATATGTAGATCAGGTTGAAATCCACATTTATACTCAATCAGGTCGCTTAATTTGCCGATTAGACGACGTACCAACTCGTCAAGGGTACAATGAAACTGTCTGGGATGGGCGGGACCAAGAGGGGCGGATTTTACCGAATGGGATCTACTTTTATACAGTTTCGGCAGAGGATCGAAACGAAAGTTTTCAAGTCTATAGTCGGTTAGCAATTCTTCGCTGAATCGTTTACCTTCGGAGTTTCGGCAATAATTTAGAAAGCCAGTAATCACAGGAATTCTGACGGGTCTTCTTTAGAATACACCTACATTTCATCCGAAATAGGAAGCGGAGTCTAGTGATCCCAGAAGGAGGTGTAAATGCCCACCAATGTTGGGAAAGTTAGCGGAAAAACCATAGCAATGGTATGAGTCTCTGGTAAAGTAGCTTCCAACAGCGAGTGGTTTTGTCGGTGGCATGTCAGTATTCAAACCATTTTTACTAGAATGGAAAAGAAACAACGGTGGAGGAATTTCGGCAAACACTAACCAAGGAGGCGTTAGAGGCGTGGGAATGAGTGATGAGTTGAATGAGATCAATAAACCGGCTGGGTGTTTTGCGAGTTCAGGAGCAAACACTTCGGAGCGAGAATCTAACAAAGCAAACTAACTTAGCTTCTTAAGCATGTGGTTAACAGCGGACTTTTCAGAACAGTCTTCGATATTATTAGTTCTCTTCCGACGGAAGCAGTACAGCATGCCTTGCCATGATGGTTTTTCTCAGCCCCCCGCTTTTCATTTAACTCGCCCAGTTTTAATCTTAGTATTTTTCGCTGTTGTTGCTTGACCCAGCGGATGTATCCTGACTTTTGTCGTTGGCTCATTGCATCCGCTTTTAATCGGAAGGAGAAACAGTATCTCTATTTCCGGGATAAGATTCGTTCCAGAGGTCGAACTGTTGCCGTTTGAGTCGCACGTTGACGGCGAAGCGCTTTCTGGTCCGCCAGATAATCGGTTGTCTGACGAAGTTCTTGCCGGCGTTTCTCTTCAGTCCGACGTTGACCGCTTTTCTGGTCGGTATAGTTGATTTGCCACGTCCCCTTTTGCTTGGCGGTCAAAACAAACTCACCATCCATTCGGCCATTGATATAACGGAGTAGATCTCTAATCACCCAGTAGACGTCAGAGGCTGAATAGGTCAACGTGTTATGATGGGACTGATCACCGATATAACCAGTGATCTGTTGAACGATCTCGGCAACCTCTTCGACTGTATAACTCTTCTCCTCGATTTGTATCACTAGCTAGCAGCCTGAATCGTCGGCATTCGTTTTGGTTTGCTTTCAAAGCGGTTAACGGATTTGGCCGAATTACGAACTTGGATGAGCTGACTGGCAATAGAAACTGCAATTTCGGGGACAGTTTTGGAACTGATGTCCAATCCAATCGGTGCATAAATTTGTGCCAGTCGTTCAGGTGAAATCCCCATTTCGATTAGATCGTCGAAGATCAACTTAATCTTACGCCGACTTCCAATGAGGCCAATGTAACAGGCTTCAGAATTAATCACAGCGTGTAGTGCTTCTTCATCATGGTTATGACCTCTGGTGACAATTACCACGTAAGTTAGATGATCTATCGGATATTGACTGAGTTCGGTAGCAATGTCCCCAATAATGATCTGGTTGGCATCGGGCAAGTAGCGTTCAGAAGCTAAATCTGCCCGATCGTCAATCACCGTTACATCAAAGTCAGTCCAGTTGCCCAGATGGCACAAAGCTTGACCGATATGTCCAGCCCCAGCAATCAACAGGGTGGAACGTGATTGGATGGGTTCAATAAAGACTGAAATTGGTCCTATTCCATTCCTTGAATTCCATTTGAATAATAGTGGCTCGTTAGTCTGTAAGACCTCGGAGGCAACTTGATGCACCTCGGTTTCCAGTGTGGTGCGGCCCAGATTGCCAACGGTTTCTCCATTAGTAGCGACCAATCGTTTTTGTCCCACTTGAACCTCGGTGTCTTCACTCTCAACTACGGTTGCTACATAAAGGGCGACTTTCTGTACTGATAGGCGTTGCAAAGAATCGAATAGATCTTGTTCGGTTTTGGAAGTGGGCAGGTCGATAAAGATCTTCATCTGTCCGCCACAAATCAATCCATCATCCCAGCCGTAATCGTTATCAAGCTGAAAATCCAGCAAGCGGGTCGTTCGTTCCCGAATCAGGTCGATGGCCTGCTGACGGGCTTCAGCCTCGACACAGCCACCACCCAGAGTACCGATATTTTGTAGATCGGGTAGAATTAGCAATTTGGCACCCGATTTTTGCGGCGTTGATCCTTTGGTTTCAACAACCGTGCAGTAAGCACCGGTCTCGCCATTCTCAATCAGTTCTGGAATCTTTTGGTAGATCTCTTGCACTATCTATCCTTTCAAATGCTCTATAACATTTTATCTAAACTACGCTTTGTAGAATTCGACGTTTTGACCAGCTATATCCGCCACTTGTTCCACCAGAGTTTGACGAGTTGATTCATCCATAACGCTAAACGATTCGGCAAGATCTATCTTTTCTTGCATCTGAGCGGCATCGTCTGGTCCAGAAATAAGGGTCGAAATCGGAAGTGACCAAACAAAGTTGATCGCTTCTGCGATGGTAATTCGATTGGGCACCACTTTGGGTCGGTTCCCGTGTTCCCCGTGTTCCGAACCACCAAAGAAGCCACCATTAGCGAGCGTTTTCATAGCCAATATGCCAATGCCTCGATCAATCAGTTTAGGCAGTATTTCCCTGACAAAGCTCTTGTAGCTCAAGTCGGCAACATTGACCGGCATCTGACAGACATCAAAAATACCGGATTGATCCAGTAGACGTAGGTGAGCCGAGGGTTGGGTATGCCCAGTGAAACCGATATACCGCGTTTTACCGATCGCTTTAGCCTCCTGCATAACATCGAAAACCCCATTCTGGATGCATTGGTCGACATCTTGTGCACTGGTGACATTATGAACTTGCCATAGATCCAATTGATCGGTTTTGAGCCGTTTCCGCGAAGCATCCAAATGTTGCTTGGCCGTCCCCGCATCACGTGCCGCACTTTTGGTCATGATAAAGATCTGGTCTCGGTATTTGGGGACCAGCAACTTTCCCAATCGACTTTCACTTCCACCATCCTGGTAACTTTCAGCAGAATCAAAAAATCGAACGCCGCCTTTAATTGCGATCTCGATTGTTTTTTGCGCCTCTTTTTCGTTCATCCGACCAATGTGCCAGCCACCGACGCCTAACATTGTTACTGCTTCGCCAGTTTTCCCCAGCTTACGTGTCGGCAAAAGTTTCCCCAGTTTGTCGCCAGGTAGAACTGTCTGTTGCGCTGAATCCGAGGAGTTAGTTAGCATCACACCAGCGGTTAGTCCGGTAAGCGATTTCATGAAAATTCTTCGATCCATTGCTTCTCCAATCGGGTCTGGTTGGCCTCGATGTTAGTAAAGTTTGTTGGATTGAGCAGTGTTCATCCTCAATAAAAACGTGTGTGTTTGTGATTGCTAATTCAAGATCAAACCGTGCAAATGTTTATCCATTTAGCTCTGCGAGGAAATAACAGCAAAAATAGAGTATCACAAATTACATTGATCTACCAATCAAAATTGATTATACTGCCCAACAGGTTTTGGAAATTCTTTCAGGAAAGGCAAGTATGGGGACACTAAGCGGAATTGAGTTAAAACAGTTAGTTTGTAATAGCCAATTTGAACCTCGTTGGGAGTTGTATGAGTTAGCAGATCTAGGTCCAAAGGAGGTTCGTGTTAAGAGTGAATTAACTGCGGCCAAACACGGCACCGAACATTCGGAACTATTGGGTAAATCGATCTACTCTAAAGTGCCTTATTTAGAGGACAAAAAGGTCTTTGATCGCTCACAAGAACAAGAACACGATCCGTCACAGTGGCGTGGTGTTGGCAATACGACTGTTGGTAGAGTAATTGAAGTTGGCTCTGAGGTGACAGATCTAAAAGAGGGTGATCAGGTTTGGGGCTACGGTAACTTTCGAACCGTTCATCAAGGTGGTCATTTTCAACTGATGCCAGACGGTTTTAGCCCGGAAGCAGCCTGCTGCATGGACCCAGCTAATTTTGCGTTGGCTGCCGTTCGAGATGGTAATATCCGTGTGGGTGAAAAAGTAATTGTTTTTGGCATGGGGGCCATTGGGCTTTTCACCGTGCAGCTGGCCCGGTTTTCAGGCGCGATCGACGTAGTCGCCGTGGACCCGCTTCCTAATCGACGAAAACTGGCCCTGAAACACGGTGCCACTATGGCCGTGGACCCGAATGAAGTTGGCGACTTTGGGATGGCTTCACGAGAGTGGCTCGGCGATGGAGCCGATGTCACCGTTGAAGCCAGCGGTAATTACCATGCGCTGAATCAAGCGATTCGCGCCACTCGATACGCCGGGAATGTGGTTCTATTGGCATTCTACACCGGAGAATCGCAAGGGCTGTTTCTTGGCGAGGAGTTTCACTTCAATCAGACCAACATTATTTCAGCCCGGGCCTGCAGTCATCCACAACGTGATCTTTACTGGAGCGAAGGGCGGATTTTTGAGATTCTAATCCAGTTGTTTCGTCAGGGAGATTTAATCCCTCACGGGCTCCCGTCACCGATTGTCAACCCGGACGAGTTGACAGCGGCCTATGGGCAGATCTTACATCACCCGGCTGAAGTGATTAAAGTCGGTGTTCGTTGGTAAACAACGCATACAGAAATATTTGAAAGGGGTAAATATTGATGGATTACCAGAAAGTCTTGACTGAACTCGAAGATCTGGTTCTTGAAACCTATAGTCTATGGGATCATAACCGCATCGGTTTTCAGTGGCGACACTATACCTGGAACCATACCAAACGGGTACGAGCGATGGGGATGGAACTGGGTCGAAAAGCCGGCGGTGATGTCAAGAAACTAGAGCTGGCTGGAACACTGCACGACATTACCAAAAAGTACGACGGGGAAATCTTAACCGACGAGGAAGGCAAACGGGTTACCAGTTCTCAAGGCTTTTGGCTAAATGAGAAGTTGAAGCCTACCCAACAGAACGTGGTTACCGAACTCTACGACCGGTACGATCTCTATGATACTGTACATCACGATTCTGGAGCGGTGATTACGGAGAAAATACTAGTTGATTTCGGTTTTGACACCGATTTTGTTGAAGCGGTACGTTCTATCGTCTTTGCTCATCTCAAGCCGATCAACATAACTGATGACGATTTCAAGATCCTCTACAAAAACATCGAGAATCAGATTTTGTACGACGCTGATACGATGGATCCGAATATAGGGTATACGGCCTTTTTCCGTAATGTTCATATTCACGCCCATTTCGCCATTCAGCGAAACGGCAAGTTTGAACTTCAGGGATATGTTGAAGGATTACCGAAATTTGTCGATTCTAAAGACAGTTTTGTCGATCATTTGTTGACCGACGTCGCAAAGGAGGTGGCGGCTAATCGTCAAACTCGGAGTCGTAACCTAGTAACGGAGATAAATCAGGAATTGGAAAATCTGGAAGTCAATCGCCAATATGGATTGCTAGGCGTAATCGAGTATTTTGTCAGTGAAGTCGAAGATCCAGATTTCGCCTATCAACTCAACTATTTGCAAAATGAGTGGATCCCCCAACGCCAGAAACGGTTAACGGCCGACAATCTATCGTCAGCCGAGCGAGATGATGCGCAAGCCGCTATTGATCGGGTAACAACCTTTACCAACGATCTAGAAGCTGAATATAAAGGATTTATCTAAATCAACCTGTAAATCTTATGCAACCTGATTCCCGGGTTAGGCCTAATCTCGTCTATCTCTTTGCTGACCAACTTCGATACCACGCCTGTGGGTTTGCCGGGGACCCGTGGGCACAGACCCCAAACATGGATCTACTGGCTAAGCAAGGTATCGACTTTACCAATGCTACCTCCTGTACCCCGGTATGTGCGGCGCATCGAGCCTCTCTTTTTACGGGCAAGTACCAGAGCAGTCACGGCATGGTCATCAATGAACTCCGTCTGAGTCCCGAGCATCGCTGTTTTGGCCATGTCTTGACGCAGAGTGGCTATGACACCGCTTACATCGGTAAGTGGCATCTATGGGCGGATGAACTCGGTAATCACCGGGCCGTACGTAATGGCTTTGTGCCGCCCGGTCCCTATCGACTTGGATTCGATGGCTATTGGGCCGGTTACAATTTTAACCACAATTCCTACAATGCCTTCTACTTCGAGGATACCTGCACTCCAATTCCCTATCAGGGATATGAGGCCGACATCCAAACCGGGATGGCATTAGACTATATCCAACAGGCCGTAGCAAAGAATAATCCATTTGCACTCTTCCTCTCTTGGGGGCCACCACACGATCCCTGGGGAGCAGACAATACCCCGGCTGAATATTGGGAGATGTTTCAAAAGACCGATATTCAGCCTCGCCCCAACTTCTCAGATCAACCGGATCCTTATGCGGATCAGTGGGGACAACTGGATGATCGGTACCTGAGCAATTTGCAATCCTCGATGCGAGGCTACTACGCCCAAACGGCTAATATCGATTGGAACTTAGGACGGGTTATGGACTGCTTGGATCGACTCGGTTTGGCTGAAAGTACGATTTTAGTCTTCACTTCTGATCATGGTGAGATGTTTGGCTCTCAGGGGCGACGAGCCAAAAACATCTTCTATGACGAAGCCTGCCACGTTCCATTTTTGCTACGTCAGTCGGGGCGTACGCCTGCGGGATCTACAACCGAGGTTTGTCTTAATACGGTTGATATTATGCCGACGCTTCTATCGCTGATGGATCTACCCGTGCCAACGACTGCAGAAGGAGAAGATCTCAGTCACTGGGCGGAGGGTCGTTCGGGGCCGGAGCCCGCCGCCGCTTTTATGCAAGGAATGGGAACCACCGCCGCCTGGGCTGACGGATCTGAGTGGCGAGGGTTGAAGGATCGACAATTCACATATGCTATCTATCGACGTGACCGCGAAGAACTTCTTTTCGATAATCTAGCCGATCATTACCAAACCCGAAATCTGGCTGAAGATGCAAATTGGTCATCGACGCTACGTCATTATAGAGAGATGCTATTGGCATGGATGCAGTCGCAAAACGATACTTTTGAAGCCTGTACCTGGCACCGGGATCAATGGATGAATAATCGTAACATTATGCGAGGAGCAAAAGATGGAACACACGACCTCACCCTCCTGCAAGAGATTGTTCAGACACACTTTCACGATGCTGATCGTATCTTACTGTAGTTAACTGGACAAATCCTAACCTGTCCTTCGGTTATTTCGGTCAAGGTCTATACCGTACCTGTAAGCTAGAGGTCTATTGTCAATGTCGCTAAAGTTACTGTGTTTTTTGTTCACGCTGGTTGTCTTTGGCTTAACGGCGCAAGAAAATCAGACTACTAACCATTTTCAAAATGGGATGACGGCCTTTAAAGCCCGCAATTTTGATCAAGCTATAACCTCCTTCCAGTCAGCGATCACTTTAAATCCGCTTCACACCGAAGCCTACAATTACCTGGGAGAGGCTCTGTATGAACAAGGGGTCTACTTCGAAGCAGCCGAGGCTTTTCAACAGGCTCTGAAGTTGAAGCCTGATTATGGTCGCGCACAGGTCAATCTTGAGGTTGTTCGGTGGAAGTTACCGCCTGAGATTCTGCCTCCCCCCATCGAGGGCTGGCCGGAGGTTCGACTGCAACTTTTCGATGGTTACTTAATGGCTCTTGGGGCGGCAATGATGACTTATCTGGGCGGTAATTTAATCAGTGCTAAAACGGAGGAAGGGATTGTTCCTTACGAGATTGGAGCAATTGGCTTTGCCATCGGTGGAATTGAGCAGGTCTATCTAGCAGGTGAAGAGTTCGGCTACGGTGGTGGGAGACGCATTAATGTCATCGCCGGTGCCTTGCTTTGTCCTTTGATCGGGGGAATTATTGCGGATCAACAACCGAACGCCAATCAAGCGGATCGATTTCGCGGTGCAGCCTACGGGGCGTTATTATCGCCAATCGGTGCCGTTATTGGTTATCATCTATCCCAGAAAAGTATTTTTTGAGTTAGGGCAGCTAGGGTAATGTGGCCAGTAATCAAAAAAAATTGAAAAAAATCAATTTTAGCCGAACAATCAGTTTGGAAGCTTGTCTAATTAAGTATATGCAAGCACAACAGATTTTTTCAATTGGCGCCATCTTTGCTAAAGATCACGATCAGTCCACAACCGCATTTGAAGACGACCTGATTAAACGCTGTCGGGATGGCGACCAACGGGCGATGGAGCAGATTGTGAAACGATACGAAAAGCAGGTCTATAACACAGCTTTTGGCATCGTTGGCAATCGGGAAGATGCTCAAGACATCACACAGGATGTTTTCCTGACGATCTGGAATAAAATTGGTCAGTTCAAGTTCCGTTCTAAATTCTCAACCTGGATCTATCAAATTGCCAAGAATCAGTCGCTCAACCTGAAAAACCTGAAAAAACGGCGCCAAACAGACGCCACAGAAATCGATGATTCTCAAGCCTGGGCACCGGTCGACGAAAAAACGCCAGAAACGACACTGTTAGTCGATGAGCAACAAAAACTGTTGCTTCGAGCACTCGATAATCTGAAAGAGAAGCACCGCACGATTTTAGTCTTGCGGGAGATGGAAGCCTTATCTTACGATGATATTTCGGAAGTTCTCGGTTGCTCCATGGGCCGAGTCAAATCTCGGCTCCACGAAGCTCGGCTGGCTCTCCGAAAAGCCTTCTTAACAATTTGAGGCATACGTGTTTAGACGCTAAAGCAGGATAGTTAAAGATGAACAATCACCAAATAATTCAGCGACAGTTATCCGCTTATCTTGACGACGAACTAGAATTTTCAGAAACAATCCAGGTGGAAAAACACCTCGATAACTGTGACCAATGCCGCCGGGTTTTAACCGACTTTCAAACTCAGCAGAACCTGATTTCCAACCTCAGACACGATGTTCCGGTCGATATTTGGAGTCAAATTCAAGGCCAAATTAGCGAGCCTGTTGATGAAAAAATCTCGCCACCGTTGTGGCGGCGGTTGTGGTTGCCAATACCGACTGCTGGGCTAGCAGCCTTATTGGTCATCGGTATCATCTTTCTCTTCCCAACTTCTGAAGATCCAGTGTTTGATCCTATCAACAATTACTTGTTGGCTCACGCTAAATATACAATGGATTACCCGGCTTTGGATGGCATATCTTTGGATGAAACCGCTGTTTCAAGCACTGCAACCAGTGAAGCAGAGCCATTCGAAGACACGGATGTACTACTTAGCGCCTACTATGATTATGAGTAGAATAGCCATGAGTAAAATTAAACTAAATTTAATCATTGTTAGTTGCCTGTTGATTCAAGCAACATGCTCAATGGCGATCACTAACGAAAGTCAGTTTTTTGACCTTGTCAGTAAGGGACATCAAACAAATTGGATAGGAAAAAGATTAATCGTTGGATGGACAAAAGAGAGATGTATAGCCGTTGAATCAATGGTGGTTAACAAAGCCCCAAATATTCGTTACTCCCGTTCAGTCTTACCAGACAAAAAAGAAACTAATCGAACGCAAACCGGTAAGCGAAGTCGCCGCAGAAAAGGTGGGCGAAAAGAGCAACTAGGCCGTCAGAGAGAACCGCTCAACCCACGTAGCATTAAGATCGTTACGGCGGATATTCTCCTTCAGCATCAAAAGTTAATTCGAGATAACTATCAACTGCAATTGGTCGAGGACAATGAATCAATCTGCTGGCGAGATTCACAGCTCTGGTCAATTAAGCCCCGTAACCCGGACCGCGACCGGCTGTTCAAAGTCTGGGTTGATTCAGAAACCGGGATTTTGCTGCGAGTAGAGATCAAAGGCCAGCGAAACCAATGGCTGTCGTTCTTAACTCAGATTCAGTTTGATCCTCAATCAATATCGGAGGAGGTGACACAATACAAAACACTTAAAACTGGTGACAAAAAACAGGAATACCGCTTTGTTTCCAGGTCAGAAGCTGAGAAAGCACTCCAGCGCGAACTTATTCTACCAGAGCGACTCCCTTCCGGTTTCAAGGTTGACCAGATAGAGCTAATGGACATATCACCGACACCTGCGGCTCATATTCGTTGTACAGATGGACTGGAGGTGATTTCAGTCTTTCAAAATCAAGGTCGACGGCGTGATAGACGAGATCGACGAAATAACCTTCGAAAGGAGAAGATCTCAGACGTCCACGTGACTATCATGGATCGCGCTGATGTACATATTTACCAATGGACTGGCGATTCCGTTAATTTCACCTTA
>Ga0310345_10004566_pt1 | contig 12532 bp, 8 predicted proteins | sample HC15DNA20500_MG_FD_204667 | JGI IMG/M metagenome (GOLD analysis project Ga0310345, IMG submission 204667) | Marine microbial communities from station ALOHA, North Pacific Subtropical Gyre - HC15-DNA-20-500_MG | ecosystem: Environmental > Aquatic > Marine > Oceanic | place: Pacific Ocean: North... | reverse complement strand
TGAGACCATCATTACTGGAATCCCCAGCACGTACTGCCAAAATTGCTTCGGCCAAAGAGGATCCCCCGTTCTGGATCATTAGTGCACCACCAGAACTCCGCTGCACAGAAAATGAATACACCACAGCGTCTGGGGTTTCTTCGCCCTCTATCTCGTAAGGAACTACCTCCATGACTCTCAAAGCCATGTTATCTATAATTGGCATAAAATCCGACAGAACCAATTTTTCGCCAATCAAATACAATTTCATTTCCGTAGTAGCAGGAGCTTCACCATTCTCGCCTAAACTATCGGAGAATGAAATCGAAGCCTTTATCTCCTCGGCTACCATCTCTTCCAGAACTAGGATGTCGTCCAAAGCAACTGCTGGGTCCGTAGCAGCTTTGTAATCAAGACCGAACGCCTCAGAATAAGCACGTACTAACTGACGGGCTTCATCCGCAGGCCTTACCCGTTCAAAACACCTTAGAAGTCGATCAGACCAAGAAAGGATTATCTCTTGTACCATCAATTCAAGGTCTGTTGCATCAACAGTTGGCAATTTGTCGCCTGATGGAGCCAGGTAGAAATGTAGGCGGGCCTGGTCCCCATCTCCGAGGGTGAGATGATAGTTTAAAACTTGTGACTGAAGAACTCTGCTTAATTCTTTTTCTATAGCCCTGCGAACACTGCCAGAAAACTTCTCTCTCGAAATAATCACCATCACGGATGTACCGCTACGAACTGGATCTTGGTGAAGAGTCACCCTGACATCATCGGTGTTATAGGAGGTGAGAACCACCTGTGCGTCTGCAGCAATACGCTCCACAGACGAAAGGAATAGTTCTTCCTTGGGCATGGAACTAAAAATTGTATTGATGGCTTTGTAGTCGTGGGAGCCTTCCTTCGCCTCAGCACTTTCCAAGACCATTTTTAGTTTTCTTCGGAGAATCGGTATATCTTCGGCAGACTGTACTTCTACCCTCGAGGTGAAGAGCCCAAGAAAAACACTCTCCTCTATCAACTCTCCCTTTTCGTCCAGCTTCTTTAAGCCGACATAATCGATCCTTGATAATCTGTGTACTGTAGCCCGTGTATTAGTTTTAGTGACAAACAAATTAGGCCCTTCCTGCACCAAACTATCCATCTCCGCAGTTAGTTCATCCAGAGATGTTGCACCACTACCATCAATGGACCGGAGAACACCCAGTTTTGAATCAGGATCTAGCTCCATCTTGTTTCCAGATTGTTGCCTATAGGTGCATGAACCTAGGAAAACGAAAGCACCTTCCTGGAGCCAAGAAAAGAAGTCCCCTATTTCTAATAACTCATCCCTGAGGTCGACGGATTCTTTGGCTCTTAGTTTCAAATCCTTCATAGTCCCGTCGACTTTATCCAGCATACTTGAAAAATCGTCAGTAACTCTTATTACGTCCTCGAGACGACTCCGAATTTGATCTGTCAGAGCAACCCGGAGTTCCGCATCGGTGATTTGGGTAATTTCACAATGGACCAGTGATTCTCTAGCCTCACCTTCTTCAGAAGTACGAACGTCGATAACCCTTCCTTCTCCATTACGTACTACGTGTATGACCGGATAAACTATATGCTCTATAGAAAGCTCTTGACTGTGAATGAATTCACGCAGTGAATCGATTACAAAAGGCCTCTCCGAAATATTGGTCCGAAAAACAGTTACGGGAGCATGCCAACCCTCGTTGTCTGCGTTTGGATTGAAAACTTGAACGTCAACAGCCTCAGAATCAGTAGATTGCAGAAACCTCCAAGCACCAAGAGTCATATGAGCCAGAGCGTCAGGGCTCCTCTTTTGCAGAAAAGATTCTGTCGCTTTAGAGAGGAAAATTTCTGCGAAAGAAATTACTACATTCACTTCGTCGGATTGAACCTTACGTTCAAGCAGTCGTCGCATGGCTGTAAAGGCACGAGATTCACGACGCAAACGAACTATCGTTGATTTTGAAGTATCACTCATGGCGAACTATCAACTTATCTACGCTGCCGTCCAGAATGGGATTAAAATACCCTCTTTGCATCAACCTTAAAGATAATGGGGGTTACCAAACCCACAAGAACTAACCTTGTCTGGGACTTTTTTGTCACCCGTCCAGGGTAGTCCAACATCGTGCTAGTCTAACTTTGTAGTTTCACCCATTGCAGTATGCGTCCTGGTCCTGTAGCCTGAGATGTGTGCCCGACTGAAAACAACATCAACTCTTTAGAACAATACAATTACATGAGATTTTTCTGCACCGTGACTAACCCTTTTTCAACTGAATGCGTGACCTAATATGGATGTCCTATCTCTTATCGCAGGAGCAACTATATCTCTTATCGCAGGAGCAGCTATAGGAACTATCCTCACCTATATATCCGTAAATAAGGACAACCAAGAACTCCGTGATAGAATGGTGAAAGCCGAGGCACTTCTTAAACAAAAGAGCGACGATATTCAGACTGATGAAGAGGTTAGGAAATCGCAAGAATCTATTTTTGAGGCTACCGCACTTGGAGCACTAGAAAAAAATAGCGAGAGTTTTATCAAACTAGCTAAGCAAACTTTCGAATCACACGAAAAAGTCACAAAACTACAATCAAAGACTCTGACTGAAAGAGTTGCTGCACTTCAGGAATCCGTCCAAAGGACAAATGCAGAGACCAGAACCGTAGTGGAAAGATTAGAGGGCGAGACAACTAGCCTAACCAACGCCCTGAAAACCCCAAAAGTAGTTGGTGATTGGGGTGAAATGCATCTAAATAATGTCGTGGAGATGGCGGGGATGGTTGAGCACTGTGATTTCGATAACCAAAAGACCGTTGGGAAAAACCCCGAAGGAAAGAACCTGAGGCCTGACATGATTGTAAATCTTCCAGGCGGTAGGACTGTGGTTGTAGATGCTAAGGTTCCCATGAAGCATTACAAAGCCTTTTTCGAAGCTGAAACCGAAAGCGAAAAAAATGAATGTCTTATAGAGCATTGGAAAAGTGTTAAAAAACACATGAAAGACTTAGGCAGTAAAGCCTATTGGAGCCAACTAGAAGATTCGCCAGACTTTGTATTCATGTTTCTGGGGGATGGGGTCTATCATGCTGCTATCCAGCATGACGACCAGTTAATCGCTCAGGCTTTGAAAAACAAAGTGGTGCTAGCTCCACCGGGGTTGCTAATAACGCTCCTGAGGGTGTGTGCTCACGAATGGAGGCAGGAAGGTCTTAGCCAACAAGCGATCAAAATAGATGAGATGGGTAAAAAACTGTACGAACGTATTACTACAGTTGGCGACTTTTTGGCTACTCTCGGAGCTGGATTAGGCACAGCTGTCAGGTCTTACAATAAAGCTGTCACATCCGTAGAAACTCGATTGCTCGTAACAGCTCGCGAGTTCGAGGGAATGGACATGAACCTTCCTGTGCCAAAAAAAGAGAAAAAGAATCCATTACAGATAGAGGATTCCCCTTTAATTTTATCTGCAACAGAGCTCCTCGACGGCAACCAAGAACCACCCCTGGAAAACGACTGAGGGAAAGAGATGCTTACTGCGGAGTAAGTCGCACCACACCATTTTCCCTTCTGAGTGTCTCGTCAAGTAGAGCAACCATTGCGTGTACAGTATCAATACTTGGGGTAGGGATTCCCACCAAACGACCAAGCTCTGCTACTACTGCAATGATCGCGTCTATTTCAAGTGTTCGTCCAGCTTCAACATCTTGAAGCATGGAGGTTTTATGCGCACCAACCTTTTCTGCTCCCCCTATACGTCTATCTATATCGACACGAAACGTGATTCCCAGCCTATTGGCAACATCCTGTGCTTCTGACATCAAATTACGAGCCAAAGACCTAGTGAGATCAAACTGACAAATATCCACTAATGTAGCGTGTGTCATGGCACTGATCGGATTAAAGGACATGTTACCCCAAAGCTTCAGCCACATTTCTGCTCTAATATCACTGATTTGGAAAGACTTAAACCCTGCTTCGGTTAGGAGTTGCACCAGAGATTCGACTCGCTCTGAGTCATCTCCATCTAACTCCCCTAAAGGGAATCGGTTCCCTTCAATGTGTCGGATGACTCCAGGCTCAGCGATCTCTCCCGCAGGAAACACCACACAACCAATAATGCGGTCTACATCAATACTTTCTGTCAACACACCTGTGGGATCTAAAGTTTGCAGTCGGTGACCTTCGAATTCACCACCATGTTTCTGAAAATACCACCACGGTAATCCATTTTGGACAGGAAGAATCATAGTGTCTGGCCCACACATCCCAGAAATACCAGTGGCTATCGTTGGGAGTACCTGTGCCTTTACAGCCAAAATTATCAAATCCTGCTCTTCGACCTCTTCGACTGTATCAACTGCTCGAAGGTGAGCGTGATGCTCAGTGCCATCACCCATTAACAATTTTAGGCCGTCTCGTTTTATAGTCTCCAGGTGCTCTCCAACATCAACTACAGTGACGTCATTACCAGAGTTACTTAAGTGAACGGCGAGCAATCCTCCGATAGCTCCTGCACCGACTACACAAATCTTCATTCATTCTCCTCATAGAAATTACTGAGCGTACCTATCCCATCAATGCTGACTTCTATCTTAGTCCCAGGCCTCATGGAACCCACTCCTATAGATGTCCCGCAACAAATCACATCGCCAGGGAACAAGGTTACATCCTGGGAAATCATGCTAACAATAACGGATGGCAAAAACACCATATCACTCACGGGATAATTTTGTCGTTCTTGCACCTCTGTCGTCCCAGGTTTGGTAAGCAGCGTCCGGACTATCAAATCTTCTGGGTTTAGGCCTGTCGCGATTACAGGGCCCATCACACCGAAGGTGTCAAAGCTCTTAGCTCTCGTCCAGGCCGGGAAAGTATCGTCCCTATTCACTATTTCGACAGCTGTAACATCATTGATACATGTATAACCGAATATATGCGCTTCGGCCTGCTGCTCCGAAATCCCGCGACAAGTCGACCCGATGACTATCCCCAGCTCCCCTTCGAAAACAACCTTGCCATCGTAGCTGGCTGGTTTAAGGATCTTTTCACCATGGCCGAGATAACAACCATCTGTCTTCACCCAATACAGGGGCTCTGGAGGAGTATCCATCCCCAATTTTTCCGCTAAAGCATAGAAATTATTCCATAGAGCAAGCATCTTACCGGGAACACAAGGTATCGAGATCTCCACTTCTTCAAGATCCAAAGTGATTCCCGTAGGACTTGAACCATCAAACATGTCACCCTCATACACCTTGATCTTATTTTCTTCGAGGATTCCAAACCCTGCAGACTGGTCGTACTTAAACCGAAGCCAACGAACCATTTACACCCCCACTAATAGCTAGAAATACCTACAAAACTCTATACAATCCAAACAAGTATATCTGGACAGGCAGATCATAAGTCAAGTTGGACAGGACTGCTATGCCTAGTTGTTCTTAAGTTTTTCTTGAAACCCTGGGCATGAAACCACCGGTAACGGTGGGTACTTGGGGAAACGCTTGTCGTTCACAGAGAGACGACACAAGAAAAACTGAGACCCTTTGTTGTTCTCCACTTTCCGAAGGAATGAACACTTCTCACACAAGCCGATAAACACCCCTATGGTCTGATGCCTATCAATGCAACCTGCCTTCCGATGTCTCCATTTCTATGGGAAAAAAAATCTTCTTCTCCACAGAGCGTGCACTCTTCCGAAGTGCTAATTTGGCTTTTTCTGATCCCAAAATCTCTTGCTTGGCCCCCTAAAAGAGCCCTCAAATTCACGGGGGTTGGTCCCAGTGGTGGATCCAGACCCAAACTTTTGAAAACTTCCGGGCCGACTTCGTAACAATCCCCGCAAATAGCAGGTCCAAGGTGCATATAAATATCATTTAAATCGGAATTCCATCTTTCTGAGAGCAACTCAATACCCTTTGTAATTATTTTGCCTGCCACTCCACGCCATCCTGCGTGCAACAACATGACTGCCTTGTTCTCAGAATCAAGGAGATATACGGGGACACAGTCTGCAACCGTTATGGACAGAAGTACGCCAGGCCTGCAAGTGGCATGACCATCCGCATCATCTCTCAACACAACGTACCCAGACAAATCTAAGTCATGCACTACCAGATCTGTACCATGCACTTGAGGAATCCTTACTAAGCTATGAAAACCAGTTCCTTGCCGAACCTGTAACATTCGATCTTTGCAGTTTTTGTCCTCTTTCCTTAGATCGAAAGAGTTGGATGCAGAACCCTTATGTGTGATGCCAGCCAATACCCAAGGAAATCGCTTAGACCACCCTTCAAGGGTGTACAGGGGAAAACCAGAGTCCATCACGGTCCCAGGGAAGCAATCATTCCCAATCTATAAGGAGTTTTCCAAAATTCTCATTGGCGGCCATCATGCTATGTGCTTTGCCAACTTCATTCGGAGAAAAGATTTTTTCCACCACGGGAGAGATAGCTCCTTCTTGGAGAAAAGGTAGAATATCTTTTTCAAAACTCTTCGTTAATTCAACCTTCTCTTGTAAACATCTTGCCCTCAGTACTGTCCCTTTCAGGGTAACTCTCTTACCCATCATCGCACGCAAATCTATGGTCCCAGATACTCCTCCTGGGACGCCCACTACGACATGCCTACCCTTATGAGCTATCGCCTTCTGATTCCCTTCGAGGTAGGGGCCTCCGACCAGATCTAAGATCACATCGACTCCATGGCCATCTGTCACATCTAGAACAGCCTCCGACCATTTATCATCGGCTAAAATTGCATGATCTAAGCCGTAAGTCTTCGCTTTATCCAATTTATGCGCACTACGAGAAGTCCCAATCGTTTTCACTCCCATGACTTTGCCAATTTGAAGTGCTGCTGTTCCCACACCACTCCCCACCGCATGGATCAACAAGGTTTCTTTACGAGAAAGGCTCATTTGAAGAACGATTGCATCAAAGGCGGTCATAAACACTTCTGGTATAGCTCCCGCTTCCTTCAGACCTAGATTTTCGGGGATAGAAACAACGCAAGAAGCATCTGTGTTCACGTACTGAGCATAACCACCACCACCCAAAATACCCATCACAGGATCGCCTACCTTCCATTGCTTCACTCCCGGACCAAGGGCATCTACTACACCAGAGCATTCCATCCCAAGTATGTCTTCGGGCCAGCCCGCAGGAACTGGGTAACGACCCATTCTCTGTAGAAGGTCTGCTCTATTTATGCCCGAAGTAGAGATACGAATCCTAATTTCCGCAGCTTCAGGTTGGGGCATTGGTACAGTCTTTAGTTCCAGAACTTCCACTCCACCGTGGCCATTCAGAACTACTGCTTGCATAGTGTCTGTTTGATTCATAATGAGTTATGATAATCTTTTGCTTCCACTCAGTCACCCTAAGAAATGAAACTTCCCATCAAACTAGATCGTCCCATAGCATTTTTCGATCTAGAAACAACTGGATTAGATCCAAAAAGAGATCGGATAGTAGAGTTGGCTATAATTCTATTGTCTCCGGATAAGGATGATTTCCAGCGAGTCCGAAGGTTCAACCCTGGAATCCCCATACACCCAGAAGCCAGTGCTGTACATGGAATCTTTGACACGGATTTGGTGAAAGAAGCACCGTTTGAATCCAGGGCAAGGAACCTCTTCAGATTACTCGATCCTTGTGACTTAGGGGGATTTAATGTTCGACGGTTTGATCTGCCTATGCTTATAGCTGAGTTCGCACGATGTGGAATACAGTTCGATCATCGGAATAGACGGGTCATCGACGTTCAGACTATATACCACAGAAAAGAACCCAGAGACCTATCTGCCGCTGCCAGATTCTATTTGGACGTTCAGCATACTGAAGCTCACACAGCCATGTCTGACATTCAAACCACCGTAGCGGTTCTTGACGCTCAGCTCACCAGATACCCTGATTTGTCTCCTGATATGGACTCACTCCATTCCTACTGTGATCGCTCTCCACTGCGGATAGGTTTTGACGAGTGGTTCCGACGAGAGGGTGAAGATGTCGTTTTCGTGAAAGGAAAACATAAGGGACAAACGTTACAGAGTGTAGCACTTGGGAAATCTGACTACCTATACTGGATGCAGAATAAAATCGAAGACCTCCACCCCGAAGCCAAAAAGGAAATAGAGAAAGCACTTGCACTCACTACCGCTAATACCTAATTGTCAAAGACTGAAAGACTATATTTATCGGAATTTCTATTGGATGCCTTCCTAATTACGAGAACTACGGATGACCCCTTGAATAGGCTGGATCAAACCATGAAACAAACCTCCAAATCTAAGCTGGCCGTGTTTTTAGCCTGTCTATCGATCGCAGCCATGCCCCTCTTAGCTAGTGCCCAAAGTGTCGCGATTCGCGAATCCGACCTTGCAACATTTAAACCCCGTTTGATCGGTCCGGCTGTGACTGGTGGAAGGATTCACAACCTTGCAGCATTACCCGACAATCCTTCGGTAATTTTCATTGCCTCAGCCTCTGGAGGTCTTTGGAAAACGACCAACCGAGGTCATACCTGGCAAAACACTTTTGCTGATCAAGCCGTCAGTACCTTTGGAGACGTTGCAATATCACCTTCGAACTCTGATATCATCTATGCGGGTACTGGCGAACAAAACAATCGACAAAGCACTTCTTGGGGCAATGGTGTCTATCGTTCTAATGACGGCGGAGACACATGGACACATCTTGGACTGGCGGAGACCCGCCACATCGGGAAAGTAATAGTCGACCCCACAGATCCTAATGTTGTATATGTTGCCGCACTGGGAAATCTGTGGCAAGCCAGCGATGAAAGAGGTGTTTTTCGCAGTGTGGATGGTGGACATTCTTGGGAAAAGACCCTGTTTGTTGATGATTACACTGGAGCAGTCGACCTCGTCATGAATCCTGAAAATCCTCGTATTCTCTATGCTGCAACTTACCAAAGACTCCGTCGCACTTGGGGTTTCAACGGAGGCGGTCCAGGAAGTGCAATTTACAGGAGTGAAGACGCTGGAGACACATGGACCCAACTGAGCAATGGGATCCCTGAGGGAGACAAAGGTCGCATTGGCTTAGCCATATCTAAATCTAACCCAATGATTCTAAACGCTCTCATTGAGCATACTGATGATGACTCTCAAGGGACCTACAGAACCGAGGACGGCGGTCAAAATTGGACCAGGGTCAACTCTCTCAACCCCAGACCAATGTATTATTCTAAGATCTTTATTGATCCTTCAAACCCTGATAGAGTTTATGTTTTAGCCACTTCATCGTACAAAAGTGAAGACGGCGGACGAACTTTCTCCGAAATAGCCGAAAGACCCACTTATGATGTGGGCGTACACGCTGATCAGCATGCCATGTGGATCAATCCTTCAGACCCGGAACACTTTTACCTGGCGGGGGATGGAGGTCTATGGGAGACCTATGATCAAGGTATGAACTTTCGAAAGCTCAACAACATCCCTATAGGACAAATCTACGCGATAGGGCTAGATGACAGAGACCCCTATTACGTTTACATAGGAATGCAAGACAACCACTCGTGGATGGGGCCTTCAAGAACAAGGGGCTGGACTGGAATCACTAATGACGACTGGCGGCAAACTGGATTCGGAGATGGGATGTACCAACAAGTAAACCCCACTACTCATCGTTTTGTATACGGAAATTCCAATGGAGGTGGCTACTATCGCTTCGACCCAGAGACAGGTGATATGCTCGACATCCGACCAAGAGCAGCTTCAGGTGAAAATCGATACCGTTGGGACTGGGTTTCTCCAAGCTTAGTCTCTTCACATGATCCAGCCCGAGTCTATTTAGGTGGCAACAGACTATTTGTTTCCCAAAATGATGGAGAATCCTGGACATCCACAAAAGACTTGACCCGCCGTGAGGACCGGAATGAAATGGAACTCATGGGAATAAGAGGTGCAGACATGACTATCTCCGCAAATGATGGCACTTCTTCTTATGGTGAAATTGTTGTGATCGCAGAGTCCCTATTAGACTCTCAAGTTCTCTGGGCTGGAACGGACGACGGGAACCTCCAAATGTCACGAAACGGCGGAGACACATGGAGTGAGCTGAGCAGAAACATAGAAGGAGTAAGAAACGGAACCTATGTAAGTCGTATCGTCAGCTCTCAACTTGGTCCTGGGGTGGCTTACGTATCATTCGACGCACACCGTGATGGAGATTTCTCCCCTTATCTGTTCGTGACAAAGGATTTTGGTGAAACTTGGACGTCATTGATTAACAATTTGCCCTCTGGTTCAATCAATTCTTTTGTAGAACATCCAGACAATCCAAATACCCTTTTCGTGGGCACCGAACACTCTGTATTTGTCAGCACGAATGCAGGAGCTAGTTGGGCAAAATTGGGTAATCTTCCAACTACTGCTATGGACGACATGGCAATACACCAAAGAGAAAAAGATCTGGTTATAGGCACCCATGGCCAAAGCGTTTGGATACTTGATGATACCTCTCCTTTAGCTGAATGGACTTTGTCTACTTCTGAACGACCATCAAATATCTTCAGCATTAGAGACGCCACAATTTTCAATTACAAGAAAGACACTTCATATAGAGGTCAAGCCGAATTCCATGGGACCAATCCGGTGTCCGGGGCTATAATTACTTATAGCCTAAGGGAAGGAAATGGAACCGCCCTGATGCACGTCCAAAACGCCAGAGGACAAACCGTTCGGATTTTATCTGTTCCATCGACTCCAGGAATTCATCGAATAAATTGGGACCTTCGTCACTCATTGACTGATGAACAGGAGGTTTGGGTAAAACATGAAGATCCCACGTTGGCCAGACCCATAGGAAACCTCGGGGCTTGGGTTTCTCCAGGTCTGTACACCGTGCATCTGCAGGCGAGAGGGAACGACATCAGTGAAACTGTGATCGTGAAACCCGACCCTCTGATGCCTTCCATAACACAGGAAATGTATGAACAAAGAGAAACGTTTTTACTAGATTTAAGAGACATGAAAAACCAAATTGATAAAGAAGGACCCTCTTGCTTGGATCAAGGGAGTACAATTGATGTAGAACTATGTCAAATTCGAAGGGAAGTGATCCAGCTAGAGCAAGGGCTTACCGGAGGAGGGGTACGTCCAGGATCACTATATCCTCCCACCAAGGATCATCAGACAAGAAAAATGTCCGCAAGCCGAAGACTAAATAGTCTATTAGACAAGAACTGATAAAGGAAATAAACCATGAACGATTTTCTATTCAATGCACACTCTGGCTTAAGGTACCTAATACTGCTCTTTGGAGTACTGACGCTAGTCTATTCTATCTATGGTATCATTTCTGGAAAAACCTATGATTCGAAGATGAGAATTCTAGCGTCCAGCTTTGCTGGATTTATGCATCTCCAACTTTTTTTGGGACTCACACTAATCATGTTAGGTTATTTCGAGCCCAGAGTGGCTGGGCATATCTTTCCGATGGTCCTAGCTGCTGCTGTAGGGCAAATACCGGTATCCATAATGAGAAGAAGACCGCTAGAGCAAAAAACTTACCTTCCCCATGGAGTCGGAGCTCTTCTTGCCCTAGTGTTCATTGTGTTGGGACTAAAGGCTATGGGTATACCTATTCTCGGTTAACAAAGCAAAGGGGTATGTGAGCTGATAATTAGGTATAAACTGTACAATGTAGGAAAAGTCTAGAACCTCTCCATAAACCAATACTCATTCACGATATCAGGACCCCGTCTAGCAAAAAAATGAACACATTCATCCGATCCTCGAAGCATCACAAACTGTACCTCTTGTCCACTATCTGGACTTTAGGACTGCTTTTCCTTGGAAGCATAGTACACGCCACAGGCTCCAGTCTGGCATGTCCAGACTGGCCTACCTGCTACGGAACAATGTTTCCAGAAATGACAGGTGGAATCTTTTGGGAACACCTGCATAGGCTAGTCGCTGGTGGCCTGGTTTTACTCTTTATTGCAGCGACCTGGATAGGCTGGAATGCAGAAACAACTAGACCAGCAGTGCGGACGTGGTCCTGTATTGGTATTTTCCTGCTCTTAATTCAAAGTGTTGTCGGAGGACTGACAGTCATCCTGAAGCTCCCAGACGCTGTCTCCACTACTCACCTGGCTTTAGCATTTCTTTTTCTTTCTCTCGTTACGGTCCTGACCGCAGTGACCTCACCTACCAGAGATCCGCCGCCGATACAGCAGGCAAACAAACTCTCTATTGTGAATAAACTCGGAATCTCAAGTGCGATCCTAATATTTTTTCAGTCGGTCTTAGGGGCAATCGTTAGACATACAGGAGCAGGATTGGTTTGCCCTGACGTTCCACTCTGTCTTGGGCAATGGATCCCGCCTTTGGAAACGGTATCTGTAGTCACTCATTTTACTCATCGTCTCCTGGGGATCATTGTACTAATCTTCCTGGTGGCACTTGCCTATAGAACCCTAGGACTTGGCAAGATTCCATCAGTTCGAAGTCTTGCACTGACTGCTGCAGGACTGGGAATTTTCCAGGTCATACTTGGTTTCCTT
>Ga0310345_10004565_pt1 | contig 12534 bp, 10 predicted proteins | sample HC15DNA20500_MG_FD_204667 | JGI IMG/M metagenome (GOLD analysis project Ga0310345, IMG submission 204667) | Marine microbial communities from station ALOHA, North Pacific Subtropical Gyre - HC15-DNA-20-500_MG | ecosystem: Environmental > Aquatic > Marine > Oceanic | place: Pacific Ocean: North... | reverse complement strand
AACCGCTTCTCGGCCCATCCTGGAAGCTCCCGGTCCTTGAGGGGCTCGAAGTTGGACCACACGGCGTGCTCGCGGAGCGCGCGGTACGGGTGGGCCGAGACGTTCGGCTTCGCGTGGCACAGGAGGACGACGACGGCCTGCGGGTTCGGCGCCTCGGCGTAGCCCTTGAAGAGGGCGTTGTCGGCCAGCTTCTCGAACCCGCGGACGACGACGAGCCGCCGGGCGGCCATCATCGGGAACTGGGCGCACTGCGCGAGCACCTGCTGCGCCGTCGCCTCCGGCCCGAACACGACGTCGACGTTGAAGTCCCGCTCGTGGGGCTCGACGGCGTGCTCGACGGCGAGTCGCTGGAGCTCGTCCATAAACCAGCCCTCCTCTCCATAGAAGAAGTAGAGCGGGGCGAACTGGCCGTGCCGGAAGCCGGTCGCGAGGTCGTCGAACGAGGCGCCGGTCTTTTTGGAGGAGCGGCCTTTCGCCATGGGCGGTCGGGAGGAGCGTCGCGAAGGTCGGCCGCGGGGGTGTCGAGGCCGTGACACCGAAGGTAGAGCGGGGCCGCGCCCGCCGGCCGGCCTCAGCCGATCCTCAGACGCGATCTCACCGGACGCTCAGGGACGTCCCGGACGTAGGCGTCACCCGGCGGGGCGGTACGTGCACCCGCACCGCCAGCCGGGGCCGACCTCGTGCGGGATCGGGCGGAGCGCCATCGCCTCGTCGACCGTCATCTCGAACCCGTCGGTCTCATGGCACTCGGGAGCCGAGTCGGGTGCGCGGCTGGCCCGAAGGCGGAGCTTCTCGACGCCGGCCTCCGCCAGGATGAACAGCTGGTACGCCTCGTTCTCTGCCGGCGACATCCGGCCGGGCCGCGCGAACGCGCGGGGGTCCCGCGTGGCGGTCGTGATGGAGCGGAGGGGGTGCGGGGAGGCGTACACAGCCCCTAGTAACGGCACTCCGTCTCATAAACGGAACTGACGGCCGGATTCGACGCCCGGCCGTTCCCGCTTCGCGGCGTGGATGCCCCAACGAATGGCGTGGCATACCGTCACGCCATCGAGCCCCCGGTTTCGGGTCAGGTGAGACGCGCCCGAAGAGCGGGCGGAGGCGAGGTCCGCGCGGAACGGTGCTTGTTGCGACATGTAACCGATCGCGTCCCCCACCTTCCCCTCTCCCGCTATGGACACCCGCCGCATGGGCTCGCTCGAGGTCTCGACCGTCGGGCTCGGCTGCAACAATTTCGGCTGGCACATCGAGGAGTCCGCCTCCCAACAGGTCGTGGACGCCGCCCTCGACGCCGGTATCACCCACTTCGACACGGCCGAGAGCTACGGCGGGGGCGCCTCCGAGACGTTCCTCGGCCGCGCGCTCGGCGACCGGCGAGACGAGGTCACCATCGCATCGAAGTTCGGCCACATCGCGGCCGGCGCCCCCGGCGGGCAGGCCACGCCCGAGGCGGTCCGCGCCGCCGCCGAGGCGAGCCTGGAGCGGCTCGGGACCGACCGGATCGACCTGTACTACCTCCACCGGCCCGACCCCGACACGCCCATCGCCGACACGCTCGGCGCGCTGTCGCGGCTGGTCGAGGAGGGCAAGGTCCGCGAGATCGCGTGCTCGGGCTTCTCCTCTGGCCAGCTCCGCGAGGCCGAAGCCGCCGCCACGGGCGCCCGCTTCATCGCCGTCCAGAACGAGTTCAGCCTCCTCCACCGCGAGCCGACACAGGACGGCGTGCTCGACGCGTGCGACGACCTCGGCATCGCCTTCGTCCCCTACTTCCCGCTCCAGAGCGGCCTGCTCACCGGCAAGTACCGCAAGGGCGAGGTCCAGGGCGCCGACGGCCGCCTGACCACGACCGAGGGCAAGTTCAAGGGGATGGGCGACGGGCTGCTGACCGAGGAGAACCTCGACACGGTCGAGCGGCTGATCGCCTTCGCGGAAGACCGCGACCACACGATCCTCGAGCTGGCCTTCTCGTGGCTCCTCGCCCACGACCCGGTGGCGTCGGTCATCGCCGGGGCGACGAGGCCGGGGCAGGTCCACGCGAACGTCGCCGCCGCCGGGTGGCAGCTGTCGCAGGACGACCTCGACGCCGTCGACGAGATCCTCGCGCAGCCGGCGTAGCTCGGCCCGCCTCGGCGCCGAGGCGGACGGGCTCGGGGGCCCGCGCCCGCCCACGCTGGGCGAGGCGTCCGTCCCACCGGCGGACCCGGGAATAGAACGTCGACGCCCGGCCCGAAGCCCGGTATCATGGGGGTCCGCGGCCGGAACCGCTCCCGGCGGGGCCGCGGTCCACCTCCCCCCCATCTCCCCCTCCCCGCCCCGATGGCTGACTCCAGCCCCGAGCTCTACGCCGCCTCCGACGCCTTCCGCCAGCGCGCCCACGTCGGCTCGCGCGCGGCCTACGACGAGATGTACCGCCGATCGATCGAGGACAACGAGGGCTTCTGGGCCGAGCAGGCCGGCCGCCTCGACTGGTTCTCGCCCTTCGACACGGTCAAGGACGTGAGCTTCGCCGCCGACGACCTCCACATCCGGTGGTACGCGGGCGGGACGCTCAACGCGAGCTACAACTCGCTCGACCGCCACGTCGAGGCGGGCAAGGGCGACCGCGTCGCGTTCTACTTCGAGCCCGACGACCCGAGCCAGCAGGAGCGCCAGCGGATCACCTACGCCGAAGCCCTCGAAGAGACGCAGCGGATGGCGAGCGTGCTCAAGGACCTCGGCGTCCGGAAGGGCGACCGGGTCACGATCTACATGCCGATGATCCCGGAGGCCGTCTACGCCATGCAGGCGTGCGCCCGGATCGGGGCCATCTTCTCGGTCATCTTCGGCGGGTTCAGCCCCGAGGCCATCGCCGGCCGCATCCGCGACGCGTCGTCCGACTTCGTGATCACGGCCGACCAGGGGCGCCGCGGCGGCAAGACGATCGCGCTCAAGGCCAACGTCGACGCGGCGCTCAAGCGACTGGACGACGACGCCGGAGTCCGCCACGTGCTCGTGGTCCGGAACACGGGCGGCAACGTGACCTGGGCCGACCACGACGTGTGGTACCACGAGGCGGCCGCCGCCGCCTCGGGTGAGTGCCCGTGCGAGCCGATGGACGCCGAGGACCCGCTCTTCATCCTCTACACGTCGGGCTCGACCGGCACGCCGAAGGGCGTCGTCCACACGACCGGCGGCTACTGCGTCTACACCAGCCTCACGCACGAGCTCACGTTCGACTGGCGCGAGGACGACGTCTTCTGGTGCTCCGCCGACGTCGGCTGGATCACCGGCCACTCGTACATCGCCTTCGGGCCGATGATCAACGGCGCCACACAGGTCCTCTTCGAGGGCGTGCCCACGTTCCCCGACGCCGGGCGCGTGTGGGACGTCGTCGAGGAGTACGGCGTGACCCTCTTCTACACGGCGCCGACGCTTATCCGCGCGCTCATGGCCAAGGGCGACGACTTCGTCACGAAGCACGACCGGAGCAGCCTCCGCGTGCTCGGGACGGTCGGCGAGCCGATCAACCCGGAGGCGTGGCGGTGGTACCACGAGGTCGTCGGCGAGGGGCGCTGCCCGATCGTCGACACGTGGTGGCAGACGGAGACCGGCGGCCACATGCTCACGCCGCTCCCGGGCGCCATAGACCAGAAGCCGGGCGCGGCGACGGTCCCGTTCTTCGGCATCCAGCCACAGGTGCTCGATAGCGACGGAAACGTCCTCGAGGGCGAGGCGGAGGGCCTCCTCGTCATCACCGACTCCTGGCCGGGCCAGGCGCGGACGGTCTACCAGAACCACGAGCGGTTCAAGAACACCTACTTCACGGCCTACGAGGGGAAGTACTTCACCGGCGACGGCTGCCGCCGCGACGCCGACGGCTACTACTGGATCACGGGCCGCGTCGACGACGTGATCAACGTGTCGGGCCACCGGATGGGGACGGCCGAGGTCGAGAGCGCGCTCGTGCTCCACGACGCGGTCGCCGAGGCGGCCGTGGTCGGCGTCCCGCACGACATCAAGGGCCAGACGATCTACGCCTACGTCACGCTCGCCTCGGACGCGACGCCGAACGAGGACCTCCGCGCCGAGCTCCGCCAGCACGTCCGCAAGGTCATCGGCCCGATCGCGACGCCGGAGTTCTTGCAGTTCGCGATCGCCGGCCTGCCCAAGACGCGATCGGGCAAGATCATGCGCCGGATCCTCCGCAAGGTGGCGACCGGCGAGCACGACAGCATCGGCGACACGTCGACGCTGGCGGACCCGGAGGTCGTGGAGAAGCTGATCACCGGTCGCCGCGGCCGGCCCGAGGACGACGCGGCCTACGAGTAGCGGGAGATGCGGGCGCCGGCCACGCGGCGGGGGCGGGCAGACGGCCGTAGACTCCGGCCTTCACCCCGCCTCCACGTGACGAAAGAACAGTACTGGCGCGCGCAGATCCGCCGCATCGCGATCCTGCTCGCGGTGTGGGCCGTCGTCGCGTTCGGCCTCGCCATCTTCGGCGCGCCGTTCCTGAACCGGTTCTCGTTCGGCGGCGTCCCGTTCGGGTTCTGGATGGCGCAGCAGGGGGCCATCTTCGTGTTCGTCGCCCTCATCTGGATCTACGCCCGCAGCTCCGACCGCGCCGACGCCGAGGCGGGCCTGGCCGAGACCGACGCGAGCACGTCCGCTGGCGGCGAGGGCCACTAGCATGGGCATCCAAGAGTGGACCTGGGTGACCGTCGGCCTGACGTTCGCCGCGTACCTGTACATCGGCTACCGGAGCCGCGTCGCCAACACGGAGGGGTTCTACGTCGCCGGGCAGGGCGTGCCGGCGATCGCCAACGGCGCCGCGACCGCGGCCGACTGGATGAGCGCGGCCTCGTTTATCTCGATGGCGGGCCTCATCGCCTTCCAGGGGTACGACGGCAGCGTCTACCTCATGGGGTGGACCGGCGGCTACGTCCTGCTCGCGCTCCTGCTCGCGCCGTTCCTCCGCAAGTTCGGCCAGTACACCGTGCCCGACTTCGTCGCCGAGCGGTACGACTCGCAGACGGCGCGGCTCGTGGCGGCGGTGGCCGCCATCTTCGTCTCGTTCACCTACGTCGCCGGGCAGATGGGCGGGGTCGGCGTCGCGTTCAGCCGGTTCCTCCAGGTCCCGTTCGAGGTGGGCGTGACGATCGGCATGGCGATCGTGGCCTTTTTCGCTGTCCTCGGCGGGATGAAGGGGATCACCTACACGCAGGTGGCCCAGTACTGCGTGCTCATCGTGGCCTACACGATCCCGGCCGTCGCCATCGCCGTGACGTTGTTCGGCAACCCGATCCCGCAGGTCGCGATTGGCGAGGCGCTCCCGCTCCTCGACGGGCTCCAGGCCGACCTCGGGCTCGACCCGTACTCGAGCCCGTTCGTCAACAACGACCTGCTCAACGTCGTCTGCATCACGCTCTGCCTGATGGTCGGGACGGCGGGGCTGCCGCACGTGATCGTCCGGTTCTACACCGTCAAGTCGGTGCGCGACGCGCGGTGGAGCGCGTTCTGGGCGCTCCTCTTTATCGCGCTCCTCTACACGACGGCGCCGGCCATCGCCATCTTCGCCAAGACGGCGATCCTCCAGCAATACACAGACCTCGGGACGGCCGGCTTTCTCGACCAGAGCTGGGTCCAGAACTGGGCCGCGACGGGGCTCATCGACACCCAGGCCATCGCCGCCAGCGGGACCGACGTCGAGGCGTTCCTCGGCGCCATCAACCGCGACATCATCGTCCTGGCGACGCCCGAGATCGCCGGCCTCGGCGCGTTCATCGTGGCCCTCGTGGCGGCCGGCGGGCTGGCCGCGGCGCTCTCGACGGCGTCGGGGCTCTTGCTCGTCATCTCGTCGTCGCTGGCGCAAGACATCTACGGCAAGATCATCCGGCCGGAGGCGAGCGACGCGCAGCGCCTCCGCGTGGGCCGCGCGATGATCTTCCTCGCCGTCATCCTCGCCGGCCTCCTGGGGATCTACCCGCTCGGGTTCGTGGCCGAGGTCGTCGCGTTCGCGTTCGGCCTCGCGGCGGCCTCGTTCTTCCCGACCATCGTCCTCGGCATCTTCTGGAAGCGGGCCAACCGGCAGGGTGCGATCGCCGGGATGGCCGCCGGGCTCGCGTTCACGTTCGTCATGATCGTGCTGATGCGGGCGAGCGTCGTCGCGCCGGGCACGTTCCCGGAGCCGATCCTCGAGTCGTTCCTGGGCATCAAGGCGCAGGGGATCGGCGTGGTCGGGATGCTGCTCAACTTCGCCCTCACGGTCGGCGTGAGCCTCGCGACGGCGCCGCCGCCGGAACGCGTCCAGCGGCTCGTCGAGCAGATCCGCTACCCCCGGGTGATGACCGAGGCGGAGCTGGACGGCCCGGCGGCGTAGTGCCCGCCGCCCCGCTCGACCGGGTCGTGCGGCTCGGGTGCGCCCGGCACGCGCTCGGGATCGGCGGGCTGCTCCTGCTCGCGCTCGGGATCGCCGTGGCCCGGAACTGGGACGCCGTCTCGCGCGCCCTCGGCGACGCGTCGGCGATGGCGGAGGGGGCCGACGAGGCCCGCGCGCTCGAGACGCCCGCCGACCTCCTCGACTGGATCCGCGGGCACCCCGACCGCGGCGCGCTCGTCGTGTGGGACCTCGCCGCCGACTCGGCAGTGATGACGGTCGGACACGCGACGACCGCCCGGCCCGCCGTCGCCCTTCCCGTCGTCGCGCCGTCACTCGACCTCCTGGTCCGGCCCGACACGGCGACGATCCCACCGTCGGCGCTCCGACCGCTCCCCGGGGTCGAGCGCTCCGCCTCCGACTCGGCGGCCCAGTCGGTCGCGACGGTCGCTCAGAGGGCGCTCCGCGGCGACCGCGCGGCCGGCGACGCCCTTCTCCATCTCGCGGCCGACTCCGCCCACCTCAGCGCCGAGGCCGGGGCGGCCCCACTCGACGGGCTGTTCGTGGCCTGGGCTCAATCGGCACGGGCCGACACGCTCGACGCCTTTCTCGCCAACGAACGGAGTGACCGCACGGCGTGGGCCCTCAGCCGCCGACTCCGCACCGACGACGCCTTCCGTCGGGCCGTCGAGGTGGACCTCGCGGCGCACGGCCTCGGGCTCTCGCTCGGCGATCAGCGCCGGGCCGCCGCCGCGACGGTCCCGCGCCTCCGTGCCGACACGCTCGCCCGCTGGCTGGGGCGCGTCGTCGAAGCTCGCGATCCGCTCGGGCAATCGTTCCTGAGCGTCGCGACGGAGCCCGCGACCGACTCGCTCCGGGCCCGCGGCGGCGAGCGGCTGGGCGTGTTCGGCGGCGGCTTCCCCGGGATCCAGTCGACGGCCGGGATCCTGACGCGGGCCGACGGCGGCGGGCGCGTCGTGGTCCTCCTGCTCGACGGACTGCCGCACGCCGTGTTCTACCACCTCGCGCAGACCGGGCTCGATGTGGGGCTCGTGCTCGACCGGCTCGGCCTCGACGAGTAAGCCCGCCTCGGGAGGCCCACGGACAGGTCGAAGCGGGCGCCGTCGGAATCCTCCGTGCAGGAAGCGCTTTGTTCGCTCGGACCAGGGAAGGACCCGGGGCCGCAGCGCGTCGGAGCGCCAAATGATGCGCTCCCCGATGTCCGACGCCCTCCGCCGCCAGTCGCTCACGCTCACCGCGTTCCTGGCCGCCCTCTCCGCCCTCGCGTCGCTGTCCATCGACATGGGGCTGCCGGGGATCCCCGCGCTCGAGGCCGCGCTGCCGTCGGCCGCCGGGCAGGGCGCCCTCACGCTGAGCCTGTTCATGGTCGGGTTCGCGATCTCGCCGCTCGTGGCCGGGCCGTTCTCCGACCGCTTCGGCCGGCGGCAGTCGCTCCTGATCGGCCTCGTCGCGTTCACCCTCTCGGCCCTCGTCTGCGCCGCCGCGCCGACGTTCGCGACGCTCCTCGGGGCGCGGCTCGTGCAGGGCGCCGTCGCCGGGCTGTGCGTGACGCAGCCGCTCGCGATCGTCCGCGACCTCCTCGACGGGGCGGACGCCCGGAAGCAGATCGCGCAGGTCGCCGTCGTCCTCGGCCTCTCGCCCCTCGCAGCGCCCGTGCTCGGGGGCGTCGTGATGTCATGGGGCGGGTGGCGGACGATCTACTTCGTGCAGGCGGCCATCAGCGCGGCGCTCTTCCTGTGGACGCTCGTCGCGTTCCCCGAGTCGCTCCCGCTGCGGCGGCGGCGGCGGCTCGACGTCCGGCAGGTCGGGCAGAGCTACCGGGCCGTGTTTGGCAACCGGACGTTCCTCGGCTACGCGCTCGTCTACGCCGTCGGGTTCGGGGCCCTGTTCACCTACGTCGCCGGCTCGCCGGACGTGTTCATCGGCGAGTTCGGGCTGAGCGAGCGGGCCTACTCCGGCGCGTTCGCGCTGACGGCCTTCGGCCTCGTCCTCGGCTCGTTCCTCAACTCGCGGCTGACGGCGACGCCGGGCCGACGCGTGCTCCAGGTGGGGCTGGCCGTCGGGCTGACGTGTTCGCTCGTCGCGCTCGGGCTCGCCGCCTCGGGACACCTCACGGCCGGGGTCCTCGTCGGACTCGTGTTCGCCGTCATGATCGCGTTCGGCGCCATCTCGCCGACGGCCAACCACGAGGCCATCCAGCCGCTCCCGCACGTGGCCGGCGCCGCCTCGGGCTCCATCCGGAGCGTGCAGATGGGGATGGGCGCGAGCGCGAGCGCCGCGTTCACGGTCCTCGCCGGCGGCCTGTTTCCGGACCCCGCGGTCGCCATGACGGTCCTGATGAGCGCGCTGATGCTGGCGACGGTCGCCGTCTACGCCCTCCTCGTCCGCGGAGGCACCGAGGCGGACGGAGCTACGGTGTGACGGCGGCGGGCGCCGCGGCCCGGATCCGCTGGCGGACGGCGTCGAACGCCTTCGGGTCGGTCGCCGGCGCGCCCTGCGCTTCGACGCCCTCGGCCGCGAGGCGCGCGGCCTCGATCCGGTCCTCCTCGAGGGGGTGCGTCGCGAACCAGCGCTCGAGCGGCCCCGGGGCACGCTGGCGGAGCGCCGTGAGCGTCTCGAACATGGCCGCCATGCCGTCCGGGTCGTAACCGGCCGCGGTGAGGTACTCCAGCCCGAGGCCGTCGGCCTCCTCCTCGTCGGACCGCGAGAACCGCGCGAGCGTGCTCTGCCCGACGAGCTCGGCCACGATCTGCCGGATCACGCCGGGGTCGTCGCCCAACACGAGGCCGGCGACGAGCGAGAGGCCGTAGGCCTTGACCATCCGCTCGGTCCCGTGCCGCGCGGCCCCGTGGGCGACCTCGTGGGCCACGACGCTCGCCAGCTCGCTCTGGGTCTCGGCCGCCGCGATTGTCCCCGCGTTGACGTAGACGTGCCCGCCCGGAAGGGCGAACGCGTTGACGGCCGGGTCGTCGAGGACGGTGAACGTCCACGTGCGGTCGGCCAGCTCCGTCTGCTCGGCGAGCGCGCCGCCGAGGCGGTCGAGGTAGGCCTGCGCCTCCGGATCCAGGAGCGCCTCGGTTTGGGTATCGACCTCGGCCGCCAGCTCGTCGCCGAGCGCCCACTCGTCGTCGAGCGACATCAGGTTGACGTCGCCGCGGTTGACGCCGGAGCAGGTGCAGCCAGGGACGACGGCGACGGCGAGGACGAAGAGGAGCGCGCGCATGGGTCGGAGGTGGAGCCTCTTCCCTACGCGCTCGTGTCGTCCGGGCTTCCCCCGCCCGCCCGCCTCGGGCACGTCGCCGAGGTGAGTTGACTCGGGCTCAGTTCCGTCCAGCCCAGGCGATCGCGACGCCGGCCGCGAGGGCCGCGCCGAGGGCCGCCATCGGCCGCTGCTGGATCTGCGTCCACGCGCTCGACTGGAACACGTGGCCGTCGGCGTTGCCGCGCACGCGAACGTCGCCCGTTGACGGCTCATGGAGTGTGCCCTCGGTCGGACCCGCGATGGGCTCGCCCTTCTGGAGACCAAAGAACCCGCTCTCCATCAGCTTGTCCGTCACCCGCGGGGCGACGCCGCCGAGCGCCGCGATCACGCCGTCCTTCGCGCCGACGGTCACGTTCCGCTGCGGGTGCTCGGCCGCGTGGAGGATGGCCCGGGCCACGACCTCCGGCGCGTACGTGGGCGGCGGAAGCTTGGCCTCGCGGTCCATGTGGTTCGCCGCGTGCTCGGCGTACGGCGTGTTGATCGCGCTCGGTTTGACGAGCGTGACGCTCACGGGCACGCCCTCCTTCTCGAGCTCCATCCGGAGCGCGTCGGTGAACCCCTTGACGGCGTGCTTCGACGCGGAGTAGTGGCCCTGGAGCGGGATCGCCCGGTCGCTCAGCACCGACCCCACGTTGATGAGTGCGCCCGACGCGCCCTTCTCGCGGAAGTGCCCCGCCGCGGTCAGGCTCCCGTGAACGACGCCCCAGTAGTTCGTCTCGAACAGCTGGCGCGCGTCCTCCTCGGGGACGTCCTTGAGCTCGCCGTAGACGCTCACGCCCGCGTTGTTGACCCACGTGTCGAACCCGCCGAACGCCTCGTGGGCCGTGTCGTGGATGAGCTGGTGGACGGCCGCGTCGGCCACGTCGGCGGCGACGGTCTCGACGGTCGCGCCTTTGTCGCGGCACTGCGCGGCGGCCTCGTCGAGGTCCCCGTCGGAGCGAGCGGCGAGGACGAGGTTCGCGCCGCGCTCGGCGGCCAGGAGCGCCGTCGCGAGGCCGATCCCGGACGTGGCGCCGGTGACCACGATCGTCTGCTGATCGAGGGGCTTGAGGGAGATGGACATGGGGGGAGAGGGAAAAAAAGAGACGGGGCAGGAGACGCTAGCGGCCGAACAGGCGCCGGAGGCCCTTCACGGCCTCGGGGATCGCCAGCGGCACCGAGACGAGCGACGCCACTGTCGCGCTCTGGCAGTACCAGCACAGCGCCTTGTTCTCGGCCCACTCCTCGCGGCCCAGCGTGAGCGCGAACGCGGCGTCGTTGAGCACCTTGGCGGCGAGGGCGACCGGAAGCCACGGCGTCGTCTCGGCGCGGTCCTTCCCGCCGGCGCCGGCCAGCCACGCCGTGATCCCGTAGCTGACGGTCATCATGAGCGCGTCGGGCGTGCGGAGCCGCTTGTAGGCGTAGTCCGAGGCGTCCACCTTGTCGGCGTTCCAGATCGTCCCCGGCAGGTCCGGGAGGTGCTTGATCACACTGGTCTGGTACAGCGAGACGACGATGCCGGCGAGCGCACCGACGTTGGACAGGGCGACGAGCGCACGGCGGCGCGCGAGGTCGTCGGAGTCACCGAGCCGGAGCTCGCGACTGAGTCGGGCGGGAGACATGAGATCGGTGGGACGGAGCGGACCCCATCAACCGCCCCCCGTCCCGACCCGTTCGGTGCGCGGGCCGATCTGGGGCTCGGCCCTACGGCGTTCGCACGCGGGGTCCGCCCGCGTCTTCGCCCCGAATCCCCTCCGCCTCGGCGGCGCCGTCACCGAGGCCGGCGGAGCTTGGCGGTTCGTACCCTCGGCCCCTCGGCCCGACCGCATGCCCCAGCTCCGCAACGTCGCCATCGTCGCCCACGTCGACCACGGCAAAACCACCCTCGTCGACTCGCTCCTCTGGCAGTCCGGCACCTTCCGCGACAACCAGGACATCGCCGAGCGGGTGATGGACTCGATGGACCTCGAGCGCGAGAAGGGGATCACGATCATGGCCAAGAACACGGCGGTCCGCTACACCCCGGACGCCGGCCCCCACGCCGGCGAGGAGATCAAGATCAACATCGTCGACACGCCGGGCCACGCCGACTTCGGCGGCGAGGTCGAGCGGACGCTCCGGATGGTCGACGGGATCATGCTCCTCGTCGACGCCGCCGAGGGGCCGCTCCCGCAGACGCGGTTCGTCCTGTCGAAGGCGCTCGCGCTCGGGCTCGAGCCGATCGTCGTGATCAACAAGATCGACCGGAGCGACGCGCGGCCCGAGGAGGTGCTCAACGAGGTCTACGACCTCTTTATCGACCTCGACGCCGACGAGCACCAGATCGAGTTCCCCGTGATCTACGCCGTCGCCCGCGACGGCCAGTGCACGACGGAGCTGGGCGGCGAGATGACCGACCTCCGGCCCATCTTCGACGCCATCGTCGGCACGATCCCGGCGCCGTCGGGCGACCCCGACGCGACGCTCCAGGTGCTTGTCACCGACGTGAAGCCCGACAACTTCCTCGGGCCCATCGCCATCGGGCGCGTCGTGAACGGGACGCTCAAGCAGAAGCAGCGCGTTCTCCTCTGCGGCCGCGACGGCTCGCGGAAGGCGGCTCAGGTCACGCAGCTGTTCGTGAGCGAGGGCCTCGAGCGCGTCGAGGCCGCCGCCGCGCCGGCCGGCGAGATCATCCTGGCCGCCGGGCTGGCGGGCATCGGCCGCGGCGAGTCGGTCACCGAGGTGGACGACCCCAAGCCGCTCGAGCCGGTCGCCGTCGACGAGCCGACGCTCTCGATGGAGTTCCGGATCAACGACAGCCCGTTCGTCGGGCGCGACGGGAAGTACGTGACCTCGCGCAACCTCCGCGACCGGCTCATGAAGGAGGGCGAGTCGAACCTCGCGCTCCGGATCGAGGAGACCGACTCGGCCGACACGTTCCTCG
>Ga0310345_10004563_pt1 | contig 12535 bp, 10 predicted proteins | sample HC15DNA20500_MG_FD_204667 | JGI IMG/M metagenome (GOLD analysis project Ga0310345, IMG submission 204667) | Marine microbial communities from station ALOHA, North Pacific Subtropical Gyre - HC15-DNA-20-500_MG | ecosystem: Environmental > Aquatic > Marine > Oceanic | place: Pacific Ocean: North... | reverse complement strand
TAGGATCTGGGTTCTCCGGCACATACTCTACAGGGTCTCAACACAATGATCCCTTCGTTATGAAGGGCGATAGAGTTGGAACTATCACCAACAATTCTGGTGGCATACAGGGCGGAATAAGTAACGGTGAACCCATTATTTTCCGATCTGCATTCAAGCCAACTGCCACCATAATGAAAGCACAACAAACCGTGGACGTCTTTGGAAACGAAATCGAAATGAAGGGTAGGGGACGACACGATCCATGCGTTCTTCCGAGAGCGGTTCCTATAGTTGAGGCCATGGCAGCTCTAGTTCTAGCAGATCACACTCTCAGACACCGGGGGCAAACAGGAAATTAAGACTGGAGAGACACTCCAGTCTTAATTTAAAGTCTTTATACCTAAACTACCGGGGATGATCCGCCATCGACGTTAACAGCTGTCCCAGTGATATAGCTCGCCTTTGAAGAGGCTAGAAAACACATTAGATCTCCCGCCTCATGTGCCTCTCCTATTCGACCTAGCGGAACATTTTTGCCTACTATTTTCCAATGATCTTCTAGGGAATAGTTTGAATCTTTCGCATTGGCGGCCTCCCATCTGGCTCTGTGCTGCCCGGATTTAAGTACTCCAACGCATACTGTATTGACACGTATATTAAATTTCGCCAACTCTCCCGCCCAAGACTTAGTGAGAGATATTCCTGAGGCCCGAGACAATGAAGTGGGTTGACCTCCGGGTCCAGAAGCCTTACCGCCAGGAGTTGTAGTATTTATTATTACTCCAGCGTCCGACTTTTTCAGATGAGGTAGCACAGCTCGAGCACAATAGACAGCCCCGTAAATTTTAATCCCGAAATCGACTCTTAAGTCTTCATCAGTCATTTCTTCCAAAGTGGTAGCGGAGGAGGTTCCCGCGTTGTTGACTAATATATCTATCTGCCCGTACTGCGATATAACCTTATCGACCATAGACTGAACATCAGATTCCACCGAAACATCGGTAGGTATTCCTATAGCCTCTGCATTTGACACCTCTTTAATCTCGGCTATAGCTGCGTCCAGTTTCGACTGAGTACGACCTACAATCGCCACTTTTGCGCCCTCTGTAGCCATAGAAATGGCCGCGGCCTTACCTATACCGTCGCTACCTCCGGTTATTATCGCCACCTTGTCTTTCAAACCCAAATCCATTTCAATACTCCTTTTCTTTTTCACTTCCATATGATTCCAATAATAAATCAGTCACATACTTAACTTCTAATTCCAAACCTGATTCCCTAATCCCATTTTCGAACTGTATGTAACACCCCGGATTGGCGGTTGCTATAACCTTGGCCCCAGTTGACACAACATTTTCCAATTTCATTGCAAGAACTTTTGAAGACATATCGTCTTCAGAAATCATGTATGTCCCACCGGCACCACAACAGATATTAGCACTAGGCAGTTCCCTAAATTCCACACCATCTAAACATTTCAATATCTCCCTCGGCTGATCTTTGATTCCTTGAACATTTGCTAGATGGCAAGAGTCTTGATATGTGACCGTTTTATCAATATAGGAATCTCCGCATTTCCATTCCGATTGAATAAGCAACTCATGAATATCCTTCACCCGGGAAGCAAATGTTTTAGCCTTAGCCGAGTACTCCTGGTCTTCCTCAAGTAATTCAGGATATTCCTTCAACCTAGCGCCACATCCTCCTGACATGTTCACTATTTCACACTCATTTTTCGACTGAAAAGCATCTATGTTTTTTCTAGCCAACATTCGTGCAGTATCTAGATCCCCAACGTGGGAATTAATAGCCCCACAGCAAACCTGATCTTCGGGAATCTGAACTTCAAATCCATTCACGTTCAACACTTTTATAGCTGATCTCATCTGGTTTCCATGAGTAAGTGGCATTACGCATCCAGAGAGCATAAAAATTTTCTTTTTGTTTCCTTCAACAGCTTTGTATGTTTGATTTTTGGCGACTAAAGGCTTCCCATGTATATAAGGAGTCTTAATCTCCAACCGAAAAAGTTTTTTCGATATCAACCTGATTACTTTGGACCTGCGAATGATCCTCTGTATGCCACTATTTTGATAGATTCTCAGTAAAGAAAAGATCCCTCTCAACATCTTCGGGTTCGTTACAAATTTTCTGAAAACGATTTCATGGGCTAATTTCCCAATGAAGTTTAGCCTCTCTTTAGACTTGAATTGATTTTGCGTTGCTTCAATAAGTTGTCCATAGGGAACGCCCGACGGACAGGCTACTTCACATGCTCTACATTGGATGCATAAATCCCAATGCCGTTCAACCCCACTGTCGAATGGGAGACGACCTTCATTAACAGCTTTCATTAATGCGATCCTTCCACGTGGAGATTCCGTTTCCAGTCCCGTCGCCAAGTATGTTGGACAGGCTTGCAGGCAAAAACCGCAGTGGACACATTTGTATAAGTCCGACTCTTCGATCCAGGTATCCACCTTTATTACTCCAGATGAATCTATCAATTCAAATTCTCCCTATGATTGGAAAGTAACGAATCTGCCAGGGTTTAATACAGAATCTGGGTCATATGTTGCCTTTAATGAATCCATTAACTTGATTGATGATATTTGCCCTCCATCCCATACGTCTAAAACAGACTTCCATTCGGTTGGGACATCTTCTACGATCAGCCAAGACTCAATTTCATGCAAAGATTCTCTTATCTTTTGAATCAAACCTATAGATTCATCTCGCGATTTTTTTTCCGGTAAATGAATATTGCAAAATATAGCACCAAACCCAGGTTCGGAATTGATTGATAATAAACACCCTGTATCTTTTAATGAAGTCCCTATGAGCCTTACTGCGTGTTCAACCTCTGAAGGAGCACAAGATGATCTAGTATTGATCTTTATATAACCCTCACTATCAACACCTTTAACTGACTCGTTAAGAACATCAATCCAAAGTTGATCCGACTCCGGCTGATCTATTATTTCGATACTCCTGCTGTGGTTTCTTATTCCAATTTCCGTTATCAGATCTTTCTGCCTTTTGAGGGCCCTTTCCCTGCCACCAATACGAACCAAAGATTTACAACTTGAAGACGACTTATCAAAATCATGAGAACAAATCAGCGATAGGGGCATTACATAAGATTTATACACCTCCTGAGCAAAGCCATATGCGAGAGATAAATCATCAAATTCAATACTAATGGTGGATTCACGTACAGGCTTTGGAGTGAGTTTGAAAGATACCTTTGTTATTACCCCGAGGTTACCAAACGCACCAATGTGAAGTCGGGCCATATCGTACCCTGATACATTCTTTACAACCTGACCTCCACTCTTAATTAAAGTTCCGTTAGGAAGTGCCACTTCCATACCTATTACAGAATCTCTGGGATGACCTAGCTGCCACTTTAAAAAGCCTGGGGCATTCGAAGCTATGACCCCTCCGATCGTAGCCTGCTCAGGAAATGGAGAGTCGATTGCAAGAAATTGTCCATGTTCACTTAACACAGAACGTAGATTTTCTAAGGTGATCCCAGACTCAACTGTGCAGGTCAGATCAGCGGGGTTATGTGAAACTATAGAGTTTAATTTCCCTAGCTTTAACGCAACGTCGTATTTGGTAGGCGCTCCCCCAACTTCAAGACGGGTCCCTCCACCAATAGGTATTACTGCGTGACCTTCAGCAGAAGCTTCTTCTAGTATTGTGGAAAGTTCCAACGCATTTGAAGGATTCTCAACTGCAACTGAAGGCTCAATGCCATCGACTCTAACATTTATGTCTCTATGACTTAACATCCTATATGTAAGCACCAGGTCCCACGCGAGCTATAGCTCGCGCTTGAGAAATATCCCCACACGCAGCGCCTGTGGGGAAAATTTTACCAGGGTTTAATGAGTCGTTGGTGTTAAATGCTATCTTTAAAAGCGTCATAGCTGCCATGTCTTCTTCAGTGAACATAAAAGGCATCTGTTCTTGTTTTTCTAAACCTATTCCGTGCTCTCCAGACAGAACCCCCCCAGCATCTACACATATTTTAAGAATCTCCGCACCTATAGCCAAAATATTCTCGGTATCTCCCGGCTTTCTTTCATCAAAAAGTATTGAAGGATGTAAGTTCCCATCCCCCGCATGAAGCAAATTGGCGATTTTATATCCAGATCTCTCAGAAAGTTCATTTATCTGCCTCAGCACATCAACCAACTTGGTTCTTGGAATTGTTCCGTCAACCAGGTAATAATTGGGGGCTAGGCGACCCAGCGCTCCCAATACACCCTTACGACCAGCCCAGAGTTTTTCTCTTTCTTCGGGGTCGGTGGCTTCACGAATTTCCAAAGGACTGAATTCTCTACAGATTGACTCTATCTCTTCAGATTCCTCTTCTACAGACTCGTTCAGTCCATCCAATTCAACTAGCAGGACCGCACCTGCACCTTCGGGATAACCAGCATTAACTGCCGCTTCAGCCGCCTCAATACAAAAATGATCCATCATCTCGATGGCAGCTGGGACGATACCCGCCCCAATAATTCCCGTTACGGCAGAACTGGCTGTCTCCACGTCATCGAAAACCACCAGCATGGTTTTAGTTGTTTCAGGAATTCTTAGTAGTCGCACCACTATTTTCGTAGCAATAGCAAGAGTCCCCTCCGACCCGATGGTGATTCCTCTTAGGTCGTTCCCGGGATAGTCTCGCCCCTTTCCGCCAAACCATGTGATTGAACCATCAGCGAGCACAACTTCCATTCCTAAAACATGATTAGTAGTGACACCATATGCTAAGCAATGAGGCCCTCCTGAGTTTTCAGCAATATTTCCACCTATGGTGCAAGCCCTCTGACTTGAAGGATCAGGAGCGTAATAAAGTCCTATGGGAGCAGTATGAAGTGACAAATCTAAATTGACCACGCCAGGTTCTACAACAGCAATTCTATTGGTTTCATCTACTTCCAATATGCGATTGAGCCTTGACATGGCTATCACGATGCCACCTTTTTCTGCGACTGCACCTCCACTTAGGCCAGTGCCAGCACCTCTGGCCACAATGGGAAGATTGTTCTCCTGAGCCAGCTTAACTACCTTTGACACCTCATTAGCGTTAGAAGGTAGTACCACCAAGATTGGAAATGCTTTGTCCACGGAACCATCATATTCATAAACCATAAGATCAGATTTTTCTGACAAGACATAATCTTGTCCTACAACTTTCTTAAGGTCTTCTATTAATTTATCCATTTTCCCGCTCACCTCACGCCTTAATCTTAAATCCGACCAGGTAATTCTTTGCAGAACCCGCTAGTGGGTTGACTTAAAGTTTAAGCTTTAAGTCTATATTAGTGAATGTAGGAGTAACGGATTTTGAACACAACTAAGCAAGATATGAAAGAGGCTATAAGCAACGGGCATACACTGATGGGGATTTCCATGATGTTCTATAGCCCCCAACTAGTTGAAATGTTCGGGCGCCTTGGATTTGATTGGGTTTTATTGGATTGCGAACACGGGTCGTTAAGCCTTTCAGAGGTAGAAAATTTGGCAATCGCAGCACGGTCAGCCGGAATTCACTCAATTGCAAGACCCCGAACAAATAGTCCTGCTGAAATAACTGCTGTCCTTGACAGAGGTGTAACTGGGGTTCAGGTACCGCACATAACGACTGGAAAAGAGGCCCAACTAGCTATAGATGCCGCCTTATTTCACCCGTTGGGAAGTAGGAGTTTAGCTATTGGCACAAGAGCATCTGAATATGGCATTAATGTTGAAACTTCTGATTACGTATCTGAGTCAAACAACGCAACCGTGATTGCCTTGCAGATAGAGGATAAAGAAGCAGTAGATAACATTGACGATATATTAGATACGGAAAATGTCGACATATTCTTCGTGGGGCCTTCTGACCTTTCAGAATCATTGGGATATCCTGGAAAAGCATGGCAAACCCCAGTCAGAGAAATAATATTTGAGACAGTGGAGAAAATATGTGCAAAGGGTAGGATTCCAGGCATAGCTGCTCCACCTAACATGCTTCCTGAGATGGTAGGTCTAGGGTGCCAATACATATATACCCATGTCAACACAGTGTTATCGGAAGGGGTTAAACAGTTCAAAGTTATGGATAACTAATCAAACCACCAGTAAACTTACCTCGGTTGGATGAGAGTGATTTTAGAGTTTTGTACATTTCGGGGCCATACCTTCTAATGACCAAACTAAAACAGTAAGTTATACCCCATTATATTTTGAGATTATCAGACCAATTTGTTCCCACATATCCAGGTTCTCGGACAAACAGAGGAGCTATATTTCTCTAAGTTGTGACAATAACTCGGAGGGGGAGTGCACTGGAAGTTGGCAAGAATAGTCCCGACATACATAGGCCGTCGACACATCACCAAACTCACCAATCCTTCCTTCACTTATTGGTGAATCAAAGGTTTTGGAATCCTCTGTAGCGTTTCTGTCCTGAAGTAAGCCTAGAAGAACTCGATTTGGTAGGTAAACGCTCCCCAAGGCCTCGAGAAAGGCTCCTGAACTCCCATAATTGGGGACGCTGAGCATAATTTCTACTGAGGGAGAAGTTGAATTCACTGCGATTCTCAATAAATTCGAGAACGAAAGGGGTGACGAGACGGCTACATTATGTGTTTTTTTCAATGTTAATATCATTATATCTTTATATTTAGCAACTCCGGTTAAGGTGCTCAAAACTAAAATTGCTTCCAAGGCTTGAGACAAGCCGCTAGGTACAGCATTATCGAATATATTCCTGGGTCTCATCGGTAGAAAAGGGTCATCTGCCTTCACGTCAAATGGAATAGGTGATTGGTCATCCCAGAACATTTTAAGCATGATCTCCGCTATGGCTGAGGCCTCAACTAACCATTTTTGATCTAAGGTTATTTCATGTACCTTTACACAGGCCATAACAATTGAAGCATAGTCTTCTAAATAGGCTGAGCCCGAACATTTATTTTCCCTGTATGATCGAAATAATTCACCAAATTCATTTTTAATTTTCAGGCATGTTTTTATGTTTTGGATTGCTGCTTCTTTCAGTTCTATTTGGCCTGTTGCCAAAAATCCATCAGCTAATGACTGAACCATTAGCGCATTCCAAGACAAAACTGCTTTGTCATCTTTAATAGGCTGAGTTCTCAAGGAACGGGCTTCCAAGAGTTCCTTTCTTCTGGAGGACCCAATAGTCAAATCCAATGCAAGCATATCCCCCTCGCCAAACCGACGCTTCAATTCCATACCTGGGTGCAATATATTCCGACCTTCAAAATTGCCTCTCTCAGTGACATTGAAGTCGCTCCGTAGGCGCTCATGTCCCTTAAGACCAACGACGGATATGAGTTCATCTTCCTTCCAGGTGTAGTAGGATCCTTCTTCTCCATTTGTATCCGCATCCTCAGCAGAGTAGAAAAGCCCATTATTTGAAGTCATATCTCTCAATACATACTCATATACATCCAACGCTATTGATCTATAAATACTCTTCCCTGTGGCTTGATACGCGTGAATATAAAGTCGGGAGAGTAGGGCATTGTCATATAACATTTTTTCGAAGTGAGGAACGATCCAAGCTCTATCTGTTGAATATCGATGAAATCCCCCTCCCACATGGTCATATATACCTCCGGAATACATCGACAATAAGGAATGTTCGACCATTTCCAGCGCCTTACTATTGGCTTCATTTTTGTAAATTTGGAGAAGTAATTCCAACGCAAACGGTTGAGGAAATTTGATAGGATTTCCAAAACCACCAAGTTCCCAATCAAACTGAGCTTCCAACAACCCAACAAGCACTTCTGATTTTGGTCTGACCCTTTCACCATCATCTTCTTCACTTTCTAACGACGTCAACGCTGACAAATGTTCCAACACATGCTCGCCCGTGCTAGAAAGTTCCTTCCTTCGGTTCTTGAAAGCGTCGGATATACTTTGAAGTATCTGAGGAAACCCTGGGTGGCCTCCTCGAGGCTCAGGTGGGAAATATGTGCCACCGAAAAATGGCATACGGTCAGGAGTCAAAAAAACAGTGAGCGGCCAACCACCTTGGCCTATCATAGCCTGAACAGCAGACATATAAATGTCATCAACGTCGGGCCTTTCTTCGCGATCCACCTTTATATTGACGAAGTTGGAATTCATCAGAGACGCTATCTCGTCATTTTCGAACGACTCCCGCTCCATAACGTGGCACCAGTGACAAGCCGAATATCCGACGCTTAACAAAATGGGGAGGTCCATCTCTACAGCCTTCTCAAAGGCCTCAGAACCCCACGGATACCAATCTACGGGGTTTTCGGAATGTTGAAGTAAATACGGACTAGATTCATTAACCAACCTGTTGGACATATTGAAGCCACCCTTTTTGCCTCTACTGAACGTTGAATCCCAGAGACAACTAACGCCTCTATGGTAGAGACTCCGGGGTCCTAGGCATCCAAGCTATGAATTGGCGTCCCTGGAGGGATTTGAACCCCCGGCCCACTGCTTAGAAGGCAGTTGCTCTATCCACTGAGCTACAGGGACGCATGCATATATTTTCCTTTTAATGTAAACATTGGTCAATCTCACACCTAATGCTTAATGACATTAATCACCATCTTCCTTTATAGTGAAAAGATTAGAAAAGTAAAAGAAATGATTGAAAACCTATTGACACTGCTTCACTGCTGTCTTTAATATTCTTGGACGTTGATAACCCTAATTGGAGGGAGTGATGATAACAAGGAAAACGAAAAAGATGTTGGCTGTAGAAGAACGCTTCAGACAACCATTAGAGAAGATGCTTCCTGAGATGGTTACTGAGCAGGGACTTACAGCAACAGCAGATTACCTTGGTGTAAGTAAGGCCACGCTCGGCTATTGGCTACTGAAATTCAGAATAGACGTCAGAAGGGTGGCTCTAGCACCAGGGGATTCCTTACAGATAACGCGGCTAGACTAATATTCCGCCTGGGATAAAGAAAAAGTAAAAGCCTAGATACTATCTACGCTCAGCATCCCGTGCTTCTCGTCTTCGATCCCTATCAGCTAAAGCCCTCCGCTTATCGTACCGCTTCTTACCTTGACCAACTCCCAGTTGGATCTTAGCGTAGTGTCCCGATATATATATTTTCAGAGGTACAATCGTGTAACCCTTCTGCTTTGCAACTTCTGAGAACCGTCTTAGCTGTTCCTTTTTTAATAATAGCTTCCTTGGTCGTAATGGCTCATGATTATCCCTGACTGCAGAAGGGTAGGGGGCGATATGGCAATTCTGTAGCCAAAGTTCACCATTTTGAGGAAACGCGTACGCTCCGCTTAAATTTACCCTATTGTCTCTTATAGACTTGATTTCACTGGATAGCAAAACCAAGCCGGCTTCAATTCGCTCTAATATTTCATAGTCGTAAGTAGCTCTTCTATTGACCGCTATGTCCCTAGATTTCGCCATTACTTTTCAGTCTTGCCATTACGAATCATATCTAATATGAGCTCTTCAGCCTTCTCGACTTGCAGTACATCAGCCTTGTTGGGATCTCTTGAGCTAATCTCAAAATCAGGCTCTAAACCTTTGCCTTCAATCTGCCTACGCATCGGTGTGTACCATCGACCCACCGACATATATAGGCCACCTCCATTGCTAAGTTGTCTAAAAACATTAACAGTGCCTTTCCCAAATGTTTTTTCTCCGACGACAGGAGCTCTGCCAAAGTCTTGGAACGCTCCCATAATGATTTCACTCCCGCTGGCACTATATCGATTCACAAGGAGAACTACAGGTAGTTCGGACCCTATTCCTCCATCTTCTGATTCCCAAACCAATTCTCCATCTTTACGCTCTTCTATTAGAATGACCTGTTTGTCGAGAAGAATATCGGCTATTTCGAAAACCTGATGGAGATATCCACCTGGGTTGTAACGAAGATCTAATACAAGGCCTTTTGCACCCAATTCAATCTGATCCTTCAACATTTCTTCGAACCTTTGTGCGGTATCACCTTTAAATTCAGTTATTCTAATGTGAGCTATTGGAGCATCGGGCGCGCTTCTAAGGTTCACACTCGGAAGAGCAATTACATCACGAACAACCGAAATTTCCACCACATCTATATCCCCGAGATGTCTTATGCCCAGTACGACTGTGCTACCTTTGGGGCCTCTTATCATTGAGACGGCCTCTAGTAATGAGACTCCCACCAGTGATTCACCGTCTACGGAGGTCACAATGTCACCGGCTCGTATTCCAGCAGCCTCAGCTGGGCCACCATCCATGGGACTGCTTATAAGAATAGCTCCATCCTCCCGAAGTTTTACGTGAGCACCTATACCTTCAAACTGCCCAGAAAGATCTTCCTGTTCTATCTGTAAAACGGTAGGGTCAATATAAGATGTATGGATGTCATCCACACCATCTATCAAACCCTTAATAGCAAATTCTTCGAATGAATCAGGTTCGAACTCATTTCTGTCTACGTGATCACTATTAAGCAGACTCCAAGCCTCCCAGACAGATTCAAGCTCCTTCGGCACACCCTTGGCAGACCCTAATGGGGTCTCCAATGGTGTGACCGTAGGACTATATGGGGGGCTTTCTAAGCTCCCTTCGACAACGGATCCACCCAAAGCCTCCGAACCACTAGGTTTAGAAGACGATAAAGATTCATTACCCAGGGAATCGCAAGAAGCGAATAAAAAGGTAAGGATCAAAATACAAGTTAGTAAATGGAATTTCATGAACACCCTTTAGCATCTTTCAGGTTTTCTACACTAACAATTGTAACAAGCAAGAAACCACTGCTCCTATAAATAAATAGACTAGAAATATCTAGAGGACACTTAAGCCTTTCTGTATTCTTATTTCAGGATCATTTCAAATTTATTTCAGGTTGATATGACACAAAACAACTCCAGAACAAGACTAGTACGGAAATACCCGGCTCACACCCTTGAAGACATCCTCTCTATTTCAAACGTCATTTTTTTTGATAATGCTTCTTTACCCGTGGACAGACATATGTTGGCTAAAACAATAGGGACAACTATAAATAGTAGCTCTTTCACCACAAGATTAGCGGCCTCAGAAGACTATGGTTTAACCAAGGGGCGTTACAGGGACAAAGAAATCTCCATCACACCCCTTGGTCGGTCAATAGTTGCCCCCAGGGATGGATCGGAACATTTAAAAGCCACAAAGGCTGCAATTTTTAAACCTAAACCCTTTGCTCATCTAAGTGAACTCTTTGGAGAAGAAAAGATCCCAGAGGATGAATTTCTAGCTAATTTGATAGTCCGCGAACTTAACGTTCAGCAGGCACAAACAAAAGAATTCATGTCGATATACAGGTCAAACCTTAAATATTTGGGGGATTTATCAAGAGAACCAGTAGTCGCTGGACACCAAACAACCTCCTCAACAACAAATCTTCACCAAACACAGAACCAGGATCAACAACAAAACTCTTCACAAATTCCCGCTAGGAAGTTTACAGAAACAAGTAGTCCTATAAGCGCAGGTTTATCTAATAAAATTGGGTTTATCAAAATTGGGAACACATTAGAAGCAGAAAACTGCAAAACAATAGTTGGTTCATTAACATCCTTATCAATACCGGTAGAAGAAATTGCATTTAATCGAGATAACACAAGAGATTTTACAAATTTTCCCCCAATCAAATATTCTGCGGTAATCTTATTCAACCAAAATCTTCCAGACGACTACGATTCTGGCTACATGCACGGTTTGGCCGTGGCGCTCTCACATGGAAAAACAATCATCTTAACAAACGAACAATACAAAGAGGCCTGGAATCAACTTAGTGAAGAGGTTGTTGCCGCCGACCCATTGGAAATTGAAAAAACTTTCATGGAGCTTCTTCAGGCTCTTATTAGGTACGAGGCGATCAAAATAACAACTGTCTAACTTTACATAATATATATAGTGCGCAATATATTGCGAGCTGATACTTATCGGTTGCATCCACTTAGTTTAGTGAAATTTTCTCCCCTATCATCCTTAGAACCTCTGTTTTCCCAAGTCCGGTCAAACCTGAACAAAATGCTGGGGATTCCAAACTGTTAACAAAATCTATAAGTAGTTCATCACCAGACGGATCATAACTCTCCGGGAACTTATCCCATTTGTTGAGGAGAGTAATCATAGGTCTATCAGAGAGGCCAATCTCTTTTAATATTCCATCCACCGATGCTACTTGTTCAAAACGCTTGGCATGAGACACATCGACGACATGCAAAATCAGATCTGCTTCATTCGCTTCTTCCAAAGTGGCTCGGAAAGCGGCAATCAAGGTCGTGGGCAATTTCTGAATGAATCCAACCGTATCAGTCACCAATACAATTCTATCTTCTCCCAAATGTAAACGACGAGTGACCGGATCAAGGGTTGAGAACATTCTATCTTCAGATAGGACCTCAGAGGAGGTAAGTTTATTTAATAATGTGCTCTTCCCCGCATTAGTGTATCCAACCAGCGCAACTACAAAGGCGTTTGATGATCGCCTTCTCTCTCTGTATCTTGATCTGTGCTGACGAATCTTTT
>Ga0310345_10004562_pt1 | contig 12536 bp, 9 predicted proteins | sample HC15DNA20500_MG_FD_204667 | JGI IMG/M metagenome (GOLD analysis project Ga0310345, IMG submission 204667) | Marine microbial communities from station ALOHA, North Pacific Subtropical Gyre - HC15-DNA-20-500_MG | ecosystem: Environmental > Aquatic > Marine > Oceanic | place: Pacific Ocean: North... | reverse complement strand
TGGATCGCAAACGATATAAGGATTGAATTCCAAAACCAAGCATTAGAACCCCAAAAAGGAGAAACGCAGCTATTATAAAATAATATTTAAATCCAGATTCTTCAGAATCCCCGAGGTGCTGGTACCCATTTAAAAGCAGGAACAAACCAAACACCGCAAATAATAAACCTGTTATTTGGAGGAATAGTTTATGTAAGCTTACACCAAAATCTCTAAAGGCTAATTTGAATTTCTGTAATAAGCTAAGAGCCATAATTTCTCCCAAATAAGATTGCACTTTATAATAACATATCACTTTATCCAAGAATGATTGTGGTTCTCTCAGTTGAGTGAAAAATAATGTTGTCACCTGTTATCCCTATGTCTAATGCTTCTCAAAAATAAAGGATTACTTAATCCATTTGGAGACCCATATCTTGACACTCTTGTTCCTTGTAAGTAACATTTCTACCGCAATCTCAACAAGGTAAAATCGTCTAAGTCATGAATGTCAACTTACATTTCAAAGAAAACCTACACTGGTACGACTAAGTTAGAGGAAAACTAGATGAATGAGATGGATGAAAATCTCAAAGGTTTAATGAAGGAATTAGGAAATGCTATTAACGAAAGCCTATCAACTTCCGAAGCAATTCAGGAAACCATCTCTAGGATTAAAGCATCTGGATACAATGTTTTTCTGGTGTTAGAGGCAACTATAGGTTTTAACAAACGAAACAAGGAATCCCGCGTTGACTCAGCCTCAACACTGAACAGCAACTATGAGGCAAAACTAAATATTACTTCTCAAGATGTTAAGTTTTTAAAATCGCTCAAAATTAGTATCGAAGAATCAGAATCCAACTCCTAAGTAGTTTTTCTATAATTAGACAGTTTATCTAGGATAAAAAGGGCAACACATAGTTTATGTCTAAAACTGAGGTAATCTAGATAATAATGTGTCGTTTTATAATTGTTATTGTTTGGGCAGGATTTTTTCTTCTATCAGCTTGCTCTCAACAGAGTAATTGGAAAAAATCACTCGTCATCTACTCTCCTCATGGCAAAGAACTCTTAACACACTTTGAAAATCGCTTTGAGGAAAAATTTCCTCGAGTTAATGTTAAATGGCTCGATATGGGCAGTCAGGACGTCCTTGACCGACTGCGTTCAGAAAAAGAAAATCCTCAGGCCGACATTTGGTGGGGAGCTCCAGCTGATCTTTTCCAGCAAGCTGAAGAAGAAAAGTTACTAAATCCATATAAACCTACTTGGTCCCAGGCTATATTGGAAGGGGCATACAGCTCTAAAGATTTTTGGTACGGAACCTACGAAACCCCGGAGGTTATTGCCTACAACAGCACTGTAATGAAACCTGAAGAAGTGCCTAAGGACTGGAATGATCTGTTGGATCCCAAATGGAAAAACAAGATTATTATTAGAGATCCACTTGCTTCAGGCACCATGAGAACGATTTTCTGTACAATGATTTTGAAAGCTATTCAAGCACAAGGGTCACCAGATTCTGGATATGAGTGGCTAATGAAACTAGATGCTAACACAAAAACCTATGTACCGAATCTTACAATGCTCATTCAGAAACTAGCTAGGCAAGAAGGTTGGATTACTCTATGGAACATGCCTGATATAGAACTACAGCGGGCCCGCTATGACTATCCCCTTGACTATATCCTACCAATGAGTGGCACACCTGTTGTTACAGATGGAATTGCTTTAGTTGCCAGAGCTCATAACAAAAAATCAGCCCTGCAGTTTTATGAGTTTGTAACATCTAAAAAAAGTTTGATTCAAGCTGCTAAACTCTTTTATCGACTTCCATGTCGAAAGGATATCTCAAAAAATGAGTTGCCGGAGTGGTTTCGTAAAACCTCCATCAAGGTAATCCCAGTCGATTGGCAGACCTTAAGAAAAAATTCAAGAAAATGGATGCGCTATTGGGACGAAAATATACGTAATAAAGGAACTTAAACCTTACATTTTAATGAAACAACTCTATTGGGTTGTATCAAACCTACAAATCAATGGCTAAACTCCAACTGCAAAATCTAAGCCACCAATTTGGTAACATAAGAGCTCTTAATCAACTTAGTCTACAAGTAGATTCCGGTAAAATATTAACTTTGCTAGGACCTAGCGGATGTGGAAAGACTACTACAATTCGACTCATAGCAGGACTCTTAAAGCCTAGCTCTGGAAAAATTATTATCGATGAACAGGATATTACCTCACTACCCCCAGAAAAACGTAATATCGGGATGGTTTTCCAGTCTTATGCACTATTTCCCCACCTTAATGTTTTTGAAAACGTTGCTTTTGGCTTAAAAGCCCGAGGTTATTCAACTAACGAAATAAAAAATAAGGTGGAAAAGGCACTGTCACTCGTTAATCTATCTTCTTACCACAAACGAGCTGTATTTAAGTTAAGTGGAGGTGAACAGCAACGGGTGTCGGTTGCACGTGCTGTCGTCATCGAACCAAAACTCCTCTTATTAGACGAACCACTAAGTAATCTAGATGCTGGCCTCCGAGAACAAACACGCTCTCAACTGAGAGAGCTAATTCACCAGCTCCATATCACAACAATCTTTGTGACCCATGATCAAGAGGAAGCTTTTGCATTTTCAGATCGAGTTGCCTTACTGTCAGAGGGTACTCTTCAGCAGATTGGCACCGCTCAAGAATTATATTTTCGCCCAGCAAATCATTTTGTTGCTAACTTTATAGGAAAATCAAATATATGGGAACTACCTCTAAAAAGTCATGAAGAGGCAGCAACAGTTTTTAAATTGCCTTCTGGGATGGAACTTTGTATTTCACCAAAACACCACCCTAAGCTGAAAATAGGAGAATATTATAAGCTTTTGCTCCGACCCGAGAATGTGCAATTAGAGGAAACTAGTAGCACTCAACCTCTTTTTTCAGCTCAAATTATATCTCAACGTTTTATGGGTGCTAACATAGAATTTGTCCTAAAGGGAGAAGGACTGACCGTTTTAGTTTTGATAAATAGCTCGTTAACCTGTTCTTTTCATAAGGTAGGAAATTATATTAATTTATTTCTAGAGGCCAATTCCATTTATATCATTCCAAGCGATAAATGGAACTAACCATTTTTTGAAGTCCCATTTACAATTTATAGTTACAGCAATCTTCTCTATTAAATTTATTTAAGTGCAAAAAAATTTTACTTTTAGGGTGTCAATATTTTTGGAGACCTTTTTCCTAAAACAATCTAAAAATTCTTCTGAAAACAGTTAATAACCGTGAAAAAATCAAATCTTTGGATTTCCATACCGGTGTTTGGTCTGCTTATCTGGTTTGTACTTTATCCAAATCTCTACGTTCTCTTTCAGAGTTTTGTTAAAGCAGGACATCTAAGCTTGGAAAATTACAAAGTTTTTTTTTCAAGTTCCTCTCAAATTGAGTCACTTAGTAACAGTCTTCTCATATCTATAGGTAGTGTCCTAATCTCTGCAACTATTGGAATTCCCTTGGCATTTATCTTTAACCGATTTGATTTCCCAGGTAGAAGATTGTTTGCTTCCTTAGCATCTCTACCAGTGCTACTTCCACCACTCGTAGGTGTAATGGCTTTTTTGTTTCTTTATGGGGAAAGTGGTCTTTTTACTAGAGGCCTTCAATGGTTACTACAACTAAGAAATCCTCCTTTTTCTCTAGAAGGAATACCGGCTATTCTTTTGGTACATGGCTACACTATGTACGTTTACTTTTATTTATTTGTCTCTTCAGCCTTGAAACGAATGGACGAGTCTCTTAAAGAAGCTTCACTTTCGTTAGGTGCTTCTAGGTTACAAACTCTGCGATGGGTTACCCTGCCCATGCTCACCCCTGCTATCCTTGGTGCTTCCTTGCTCACTTTTATGACTTCAATGGCTAGTTTTAGTGCTCCCTACATTTTTGGGGGAGGAATTCGCGTTTTAGCTCTTCAAATTTATAATTCAAAGCTAAATGGTGATTTAGAAATGGCGATGGTCGAAACAGTTGTTCTTACTACTAGTTCAATCCTGTTTCTCTTTCTGTTACAGAAATATGAAGCTACAGATAAATATCGCTCAGTAAATAAAGGAGTTTCTCCTAATATCCTAATTTTAAAAAGTAAGGCTCAAAGGACCTTAATAGCATGCCTTGGGATTAGTTTTGTTACACTTCTTTTACTCCCGCACATTACACTTATTTTGATCAGCTTTAGCCAAGATGGCACTTGGACCACCCAAATCTTACCTCCTGATTACACTATTGAAAATTATCAACGCCTGTTTAACGATAGTGATTTTTTAAAGCCAATATCCAATAGTTTGAAAATGGCGATTCTTGCGACAATAGCAAACATACTATTTGCCCTAGCTGCTGGTTGGCTTTTAATTCAGAAAAAGCTTAGAGGTCGACTTGGACTAAGCATTCTAACTGTTCTACCTTGGGCTTTACCAGGCACAGTAATTGCTCTTAATTTAGCAACCACCTTTGGTAAAAACGATTTACTTGAAGGTCGCATTTTACTGGTAGGAACATTTTGGATTTTACCGCTAGCCTATTTTATTCGGCATATTCCTTTGGTAGTTAGAGCCGTCCAAGCCGGTCTAGAACAATTAAATCCAGAATTTCATGACGCAGCTAGATCTTTAGGGGCTTCATGGTTATTTACCTTGCGTCGGATTCTATTACCCTTACTTCTGCCGTCAATAATTGCTGGAGGAATGTTAGCTTTTGTAGCAGCTCTAGGGGAATTCGTTTCATCAATTGTTATTTATACCATTGACAATAGGCCAATTTCAGTGGAAATTCTCTCCCAGATCAGACAATTTAACTTCGGCAGTGCAGCCGCCTATGGTGTACTGTTAATCATTATGATTGCATTAGTCTTTTTTACATTTAGTAGATACATGGACCAAAATAAAAGAACAATTGCCTACTAATTCACATAGAATCTTGTCAGTCAGGCTAATTAAGTGTAGAAAGATACAGTTTAAATAGATACATTCACTACGTTTTTTTACAGGAGACTCAGTTATTCGATTAATTCGATTCTATTCCCCTTTTTTTTGGTGTTTTCTACTTGTCTTTTCGAATAGCAGTAGTCTAGGCCAGAACTCTCTTTGGGATCAAGGTGCAGTAGGCCTGATTCAATCATTATCCCGGCTTCCTCTTACTTCTAGGGTCTTATTCATTGCAGCCCACCCTGATGATGAGCCCGCTGGTTTAGTAACCTATGTCAGCAGGGGCTTACATGCTAAAACAGCTTTACTGACAATCACTAGAGGTGAGGGAGGACAAAATTTGGTGAGTTCAGATTTGTTTGATGCTTTGGGACTGGTCAGGACAGGAGAAATGATAGCTGCTAGCAAATTCTATGGTACTCAACAGTATTTCACACGAGCATTTGATTTTGGCTTTTCTAGAAGCTCGGAAGAAACCATCAAAAAATGGGGACATGATAATGTTTTGGAAGATATAGTCCGAGCTATTCGTTCCTTCCGTCCTCTTACAATAATCTCCATTTATCATGGTTCAGTCCAAGATGGTCATGGTCACCACCAAGCAGCGGGAATTTTAGCCCGGGAAGCATATAAAATCTCTGGAGACCCAAACCAGTTTCCACAATTAATCCATCAGGGCCTATTCCCTTGGAAGGCTCAACAGTTTTACGTTGTTAATAGAAAGGATTCTGGAGATATTCAAATCAATACCGGCAGACATAATCCTCTCTTAGGTTTGTCGTATAACCAGATAGGCGCTCTTGGATATAGCCTCCATCGGTCTCAGGGGATGGGCCATATTTATGCCCCCCCTGGATCGGATTCAATTGCCTTAAAATTAATCGAAAAGAACAATTCCCCTATCCAAGTAACATCCAATACTTCTTCTTTTGAGGCTTTTCTCAACTTAGGATTGTCTTCTTTAGTTGATTTACTTCCAGAAGACACTTCTATACGTAATTGGCTTAAAAATGACCTACTCTTACTAGAGCTCGCTGCAAAAAAGACTCAACGTTTATTCTCAATATCAGATTATTCCCTGTCCTTACCTTTACTAGTTGACGGATTGGAGAAATTAAGAAAAATCCAAGACAAACTAAATCACTCTGATTTTGCTGGTCCTAAATTTAACTCCATCAGATTCTTTTTGACTGAAAAAGAAAAAGATTTTATTGAATGCTTGCACCGATTCAATGCCTTGTCAGTTGAAGCCTATATTGATTCACCCTCACTTACATCCGGTCAAACTTTTCAAATAAGCATTCAAGTTGTCAATCGCTCTAATTATCCTCTAACTTTGAAAGGCATTGACTGGGATAGCAACGTCCTTAGAGTCAAACCTTTACTTGGACCCTTTCCTCTATTGAAAGCTGGTGAAACAACAAATTTTGAAATGCTGGGTACAGTGCCAACAAACGCTAGACCTAGTGAACCTCATTGGAAACGAACCGCAAAAAATCAAAACACCTACACAGTTAATGACTACAGACTAATTAATCAAGCACTCCCCCCCCATTTGATGAAAATCAGACTACGGTATGAATACAAGGGAATATCTCTTGAAAAGGAACAAACTGTTGAATTTCTAAAAATCGACAGACTTAGAGGAACACGGAAGGTTCCCATTCATGTCGTCCCACTAGTCAATATACATGTCGAACCACCGCTTCAATTAGTTCCATTGGATAAAGCTAGACTAACTCGAAAGATCCAAGTACAGGTTCGTAATAACTCTCTAACTAAAATACAAGGAAAAGTTGAGCTTATACCACCGAGAGGTTGGCAAGTTCAACCTAAACAATTCTGGTTCTCAATCGCAAAATCTGGCCAGCTAGCTAGCTTCCAATTTATTGCTTCGGGAAATTCCGATTCAGTTCCAATTGGTAGAGCTGGATTCCGAGCTATAGCTAGCATCAATAATAGCCGCTTCACCCAACAACATAGAATGATTTCAGTTTTTGACAGATGGAACCAACCTCTCTATAAAATAGCTCAATCCGAAGTAATAACTCTTGACCTTAAAACTCCTAAAAAGTTAAGAATTGGTTACATCATGGGAGCTGGAGATCAAGTCCCTCAAACTCTTGAACAAATAGGTATGTTTGTTAGACGCCTAGAACCTGAAGATTTAGCTACTGAAAACTTAGAAAAATACCACTGTATCATCGCCGGTATTAGAGCCTACCAAGTAAGGTCAGATCTTGTGGAACAAAATGTTCGTCTACTTAAATACGTCGAAAACGGTGGGGTCTTCATTGTTCAGTATAATACTCCGTTAACATGGAATCAGTCCCAGTATGGACCCTATCCGTCTAGGATTGTCGATCGTAAACATAGAGTGACTGACGAAAATGCACTTATGACAATACTTATGCCGGAACATCGTATCTTTCATTATCCTAACAAAATTACTCAGCAAGATTTTTCACATTGGGTACAAGAACGAGGACTCTATTTTATTCAGGAGAGGGATAAGCAGTTTAAAGCATTGCTTGCCTCGAACGATCCCGGAGAATCACCTCTTGATGGCGGATTATTAATAGCAAATTTTGGAAAAGGTCAGTATGTCCTTACCTCATACTCGTGGTTTCGTCAACTTCCTGCAGGGGTGGTAGGGGCAATCCGTCTTTTCACTAACCTCGTTTCACTAGGAATTCCGTACAAAGGAGAGGTTCATTGAATTGTATTCATCAATATCAACGAACTGAGAGGTAAAATGAAGATCGCACTTATTGGCTATGGAAATATGGGAAAGGAGGTAGAACTTTTAGCTTTGAAACAAGGTCATCAAATAATAGCTAGGGTTGATCCCATTGCTGGTGATAATGTTTTCCCTAGTATTACTAAGGAATTACTAAGTGAAGTAAATGTTTGTATAGAGTTTTCGCAACCTCAAAGTACCCTACCAAATATTCAAAAAATTGTAGAATCAGGAAAACCTATCGTTATAGGAACTACAGGCTGGTATCACCAGATTCCACAAGCAAAAAAAATTATTCAAGATAATGCAGTCGGATGTGTATATGCTCCAAACTTTTCTCTAGGTCTTAATCTTTTTCTTCAAATTGTCAAAACCTCGGCAAAACTTCTGCACTCTTTCGATAACTATGATGCCTTTGTTATGGAAATTCATCATCGAAAAAAAATGGATAGTCCAAGTGGAACTGCAAAAAAAATTGGAGATATCCTTTTGGAGTATTTCCCACGCAAACAACATTTGGTAACAGAATGTTTAAATCGTAAAATTTCACCTGAAGAACTACATCTAGTGTCGGCTCGCTCTGGTCACTTTCCCGGCACACATTCAGTAATCTTTGATTCTGAGGAAGATAGTCTTGAACTAGTCCACCGGGCTCGCTCTCGTGCTGGATTTGCTTTTGGGGCCCTACTAGCAGCACAATGGATCCAAGAACGTAAGGGATTTTATGCTTTCGAACAAGTCCTCAAAAATCTCTGGGAAAATTGAAGACTCCTTATTATTACAACTAAATCTAACTAATGATAAGATCGTACGTTGTAGTGCAAGGTTCTGTAGAACAACCCTTTTTCTGGTTAAAGGTACCTAGTGATGAATGCACCATTGTTTCGTGGAGCTATGACAGCTCTAATAACACCTTTTGATTCTTCTGGCCAAATACAAGAGAAGCATTTAAGAGATTTAATAGATCTTCAAGTACAGGGAAGAGTTGATGCAATTGTACCCTGTGGAACAACCGGTGAGGCCTCTACCCTAAATTTCGAAGAACACTGCCAAATCTGTAAACTAATAGTCGAACATGTTAATAAACGTACCAAAGTCATAATTGGAGCTGGCAGTAATAATACGGAACACGCAATTAAACTTACGAACTTTGCTCAGAAAATTCATGCAGATGCAGTTCTTTTAGTTGGTCCTTACTATAATAAACCCTCTCAAAAAGGTCATTACCTTCACTTTAAGAAAATTGCTGAATCTGTTGAAATTCCTATAATTATTTATAATATCCCAGGAAGAACAGGTGTTAATATTCTCCCTGAAACTATCCTAAGGCTCGCAGAAATTCCAAATATTGTAGGAATTAAGGAGGCGTCTGGAAATATGGATCAAGTAATGGCAATACTAAAAGATCGTCCCTCTGATTTCAGTGTTCTGTCAGGAGATGATTCTTTAACTTTACCATTCATAGCAGTAGGAGGTGACGGTTGTATATCAGTAATTGCCAATGAGGTTCCAACTGATTTCACAAATATGGTACATAAAGCATTGGAAGGTCATTGGAAGTCTGCTCGAGAACTTCATTACCGTCTATTTGAACTCATGCAACTGAATTTTCTCGAAACTAATCCTGTTCCGGTTAAAGCCGCCCTATCAATGATGGGATTAATTCAAGAAGTATACCGTTTACCGTTAGTACCAATGGCAACTGACAACCGTCAAAAATTAGAGAGCGTTCTTAAAAAGCTCGAACTAATATAATACAAGCAGTTAACTTTCTTCTCCGCTCTTTCCTTGAGCTAAAAATGAACAAAATTGAATTAGAAAAACTGATTACCGATCACTATGAAAGAAAAATTGATGAACTCGATGAAGAGTCAAATCAACTATTCGAGATTTTTATCAACAAGTTAGATAGAGGGGAAATCAGGGCTGCAGAAAAAAAAGATGGTGTTTGGAAAGTGAATACTTGGGTCAAACAAGGCATTCTTCTAGGATTTAGACTTGGAACAAATGCTGATTTCTCATTAAATGACCATTTTCAGTTTTGTGATAAACAAACCTATCCACTAAAGAATCTTAAGCCACTAGCAAAAAATAATATCCGTTTGGTACCAGGTGGATCTTCAGTACGAAGGGGCGCTTATCTGGGGAACCAAGTGACCCTAATGCCCCCTATGTATATTAATGTAGGGGCTTATGTTGATGAAGGCACCATGATAGATTCCCATGCCCTGGTAGGTTCATGTGCTCAAATTGGTCGAAGAGTCCATTTAAGTGCAGGTAGCCAGGTAGGAGGAATTCTAGAACCTATTGGAGCTTTACCAGTTATTATTGAAGATGATGTTCTAGTAGGAGGTAACTGCGGCATATATGAGGGAACAATCATTCAAACTGGTGCAGTACTCGGTGCAGGGACTATCTTAACAGGATCGGTTCCTGTATATGATTTGATAACTGAACAAATTTTCCGAGGATCTAGTGAAACCCCACTGATTATTCCAACAAATGCCATTGTCGTTCCCGGTAGCAGAAAAATCCAAAATAACTTTGCTCTTTTACATGGTCTTCAAATCTCCTGCCCTGTCATTGTTAAATATCGTGACTCCAGTACTAATTTGTCAACAACACTGGAAGAATTATTGCGATGAATAATTTTTGTCAGAAGTCTTTCAAAAACTTTGCTGCACTGCTGTTAATCTTATACCTTACCTACCCTTTTAGATTACAAGCAGCGTTCCTAGAAACCTCATGTTCTTCATTGAAATCTAGTATTACTTCCTTAATTAACCACCCTCAATTTAATTCAGCTTTTTGGGGTATTCAAATCGTCTCACTCCAAAATAATGAGATTCTCTTTACCTATAACGAGAAAAAACGATTACCTCCAGCTTCTGGAATGAAACTATTGGTTTCAGCTGCCGCCCTCGATCACTGGGGCAAAGATTACCAGTTTAAAACTCCTGTTTTTTTCGAAGGTCGGCTAGATAAAAAAGGACGTCTTTTAGGTAATTTAGTGTTAGTTGGGAAGGGGGATCCCAACTTAGAAAAACGAATCTATAAACCTAATATTAAAAAACTAATAATCTATGAAAATTCGGCATTTATTGAGTCTATCGCAGATCAAATTGTTGAGTACGGTATTCGAAAAATAGAAGGGAATATCATTGTAGACACTACTTTGTTTTTAAATGAACCTTTTGGTCGAAACTGGGATTACGAGGATTTGTTATGGGGATATGGAGCCCCTTGCAGTGCACTATCTATTCACGAAAATTCCTTTAATGTCTCAGTATTTTCTGGTGAAGCTATCGGAGATCCAGGCATAATTGAAATTAACCCTAAGCAGCAGAAGTTGGATGTTATCAATAAAGTTATTACTGTACCCGCTGAAAAAGGAACTGATATCAGAATTGGAAGAGACCCTACTGGAACTGTTCTGACAATTTTAGGTAACATCTCCGAAAAATCTCCCCAGCTATCATATTTTCTTTCTATTTCTGATCCAGCTTTAAATGCTGCCACCTCTCTTAAATCATCTTTGGAAAAGCGTGGTGTATTTATCAGCGGCCAATCAATTACTAGAACTCTGAACCCTCTAGAGGTAATGGAGCAAGGTGATCTGTCCCTAGATAGAGCACGTCAAAAACAAATTGACTATTTTCCTAAAAACCAGATTTCTAACTGGTATTCTCTGCCCTTAATTGAAAGCTTAAAAATTCTGTTAAAAAATAGTCACAATCTTTATGCAGATATGCTACTCAGAGGATTGGGAGCTGAAAAATCAGGAGTAGGAACTTTAAAAACAGGATTTAACGCTATAGAGACTTTCTTAGAGAAAGCAGGTATTTCCAAAGTACATCTTAACCTAAGTGATGCTTCTGGGCTTTCTCGCACTAACCTACTTACTCCTGAATCGATTGTCCGCCTTTTGCAATTTATGGATCAACATCCTCAAGGTCAAAAGTTTTTAGAAAGTTTGGCTGTAGCTGGCCAAGATGGAACTCTCAGACATCGAATGAAAAATAGCTCTGCCACAGGAAGAGTTTTTGCAAAAACAGGTAGCTTGCGTTTTGTTTCCTCTCTTTGTGGATATGTTCAACCAGTTAACAACAATGAAAAAATAGCTTTTGCCATCATTGTTAACAATTATGAGGTTTCCAAAAGCAAAGTTAACCAGACTATTGATAGTATATGTGCTTTAATGGCTGATCTTCCCATTTTACAAACTCCTTTTTTGAATTAATTAGAATTTAGTTTTTTTAAATTTATCAGTTTTATGACATCAAACCCCAAAAGTAAAAAAAAAATCCCTACACCAATTGATGCGAAACTTTTAGTCGCAGCAAGTGAAATTAATGCAGACATGCTATATGCCACTAAGTTTTTTGCCCCAGATTCTTTTATTTACTTTGAATTTCTTGGCCGGTCCTATTCGGTAATGAGTGATTTGGAAATTGATCGCGCAAACCGCCAAGCAAAAGTTAATACAATTTTTTCTTTGTCACAAATTCAACAAAAAATATCCAAACAAGGACATAGAACGATAGATACTGCTGCTGTCATCGATTGGATTTTTACCAAAAAAAAAATTAAGACTGTACAAGTACCTTATGAATTTCCTACGGGGCTTGCTTGGAAATTGCGTCGCCGTGGTTTTAGAATAATTCCAAAACCAGGGCCATTTTTTGAAGAACGACAAATCAAACAGGGCCAAGAGATTAGAGAAATAGGTAAAGCCCAGAAAACTGCTGAAAATTCTCTCATGGCTGGAATTGAAATGATTCGGAATTCTAGAATCAATTCAAATAAGAAATTGATTTTAAATGGTGTCCCCCTCACCGCAG
>Ga0310345_10004560_pt1 | contig 12538 bp, 11 predicted proteins | sample HC15DNA20500_MG_FD_204667 | JGI IMG/M metagenome (GOLD analysis project Ga0310345, IMG submission 204667) | Marine microbial communities from station ALOHA, North Pacific Subtropical Gyre - HC15-DNA-20-500_MG | ecosystem: Environmental > Aquatic > Marine > Oceanic | place: Pacific Ocean: North... | reverse complement strand
CAGCCGGACGGTGCCGGTGACATGCTCCTGGCTCTTGTCGATCAGCGCCTGCAGCATTTCACGCTCAGGGCTGAACCAGAAACCGTTGTAGATCAGCTCGGCATAGCGCGGCATGATCGAATCCTTGAGGTGACCGGCGCCGGAATCCAGCGTGATCTGCTCGATGCCGCGATGCGCCTCGAGCAGGATCGTGCCACCGGGCGTCTCGTAGATGCCGCGCGACTTCATCCCGACGAAGCGGTTCTCGACGAGGTCAAGCCGGCCCACGCCGTGCTTGCCGCCCAGCTCGTTGAGCTTGGTGAGAATCGTGGCGGGGCTCATCGCCTCGCCATTGATCGAGACCGCGTCGCCCTTTTCGAAGCCGATCTCGACGATCTCGGGCTCGTTCGGGGCATCCTCGGGGTTCACGGTGCGCTGGTAGACGTAGTCCGGCGCCTCGTCGGCCGGGTTCTCCAGCACCTTTCCTTCGGAGGAGGTGTGCAGCAGGTTGGCGTCGACCGAGAAGGGCGCTTCGCCGCGCTTGTCCTTGGAGATCGGGATCTGGTGCTGTTCGGCGAACTCGATCAGCCGGGTGCGCGAGGTCAGGTCCCACTCGCGCCACGGCGCGATCACCTTGATCTCGGGGTTGAGCGCGTAGGCCGCGAGTTCGAAGCGAACTTGGTCGTTGCCCTTGCCGGTGGCGCCGTGGGCCACGGCGTCGGCGCCCTCGGCCTCGGCGATCTCGACCAGGCGCTTGGAGATCAGCGGCCGGGCGATCGAGGTGCCGAGCAGGTAGAGACCCTCGTAGAGCGCGTTGGCGCGGAACATCGGGAAGACGAAGTCGCGCACGAACTCCTCGCGCAGATCCTCGATATGGATCGAGGTCGCGCCCATCATCTCGGCCTTCTTGCGCGCCGGCTCCAGCTCCTCGCCCTGGCCAAGATCGGCGGTGAAGGTCACCACCTCGCAGCCATATTCGGTCTGCAGCCATTTCAGGATGATCGAGGTGTCGAGACCGCCGGAATAGGCGAGGACGACCTTCTTCGGGGCGGGCTGGGCGGCCATGGGCAATTCTCCGTGTGGGCGTTCAGGGGCGTGCGTTAAAGGCTTTCGGCCCTTGGGGCAAGCTCAGGCAGCGGCGCGGCCACGGGTGCGGCCCGCCTCGGCGAAGGCCCGCGCGAAGGCGCGGTCGCCGGCATTGCCGAGCCGCGGTGCCGCATCGGCGATCGGCATCCACAGCGCGCGGTGGCCGGGCTCGGAGGGCGGGCCGTGCGGCCGGACCGGGCGGGCGGCGTAGATGTGGCACAGCTTCTCGCCCCACATGTCGTAGTCGGGCATGAAAACGAAACGCCGGAACGCGCCGAGGCGGCGCGGCGCGGCGATGCGCCAGCCGGTCTCCTCGAACACCTCGCGGTGCAGCGCCTGCAGGGTGCTTTCGCCCGCATCGACGCCGCCGCCGGGCAGCTGGATATCGGTGGGGTCGTCCTCCTTGCAGGTCAGCAGCAGGGCGCCGCCCTGTTCGAGGATCGCGTAGACCCCGGTGCGCAGCCGGTATCGCTGGCCGCGCCGCACCTGTTCGCCATAGCGCCGGATCATCCCTTTTTGTCTCCCGACAAGCTTCCTATATGGTCGCGGTATGCCCATCCCCGACACGCAAGGAAACCCCATGAGCCTCGGCGCCCGCATTGCCTGGGACGACACCGTCCTGCCCTTCCAGCTCGACCAGTCCGACATCCGGGGCCGGGTCGCGCGTCTTGACGGCGTGCTCGACCGGGTGCTGGAGCAGCATGACTACCCCGCCCAGATCGAGGCGCTGGTGGCCGAGATGACGCTGCTCACCGCGCTGATCGGCCAGACCGTGAAGCTGCGCTGGAAGCTGTCGCTCCAGGTGCGTGGCGACGGCCCGGCCCGGCTGATCGCCACCGATTACTACGCCCCGACCGAAGAGGGTGCCCCGGCCCGGATCCGCGCCTGGGCCAGCTTCGACGACAGCCGTCTCGAGGAGGGGGCCGATCCCTATTCGCTGATCGGCAAGGGTTACTTCGCGATCCTGATCGACCAGGGGCAGGGCATGGCGCCCTATCAGGGCATCACGCCGATCACCGGCGAGTCGCTGGCTGCCTGCGCCGAGACCTATTTCGCGCAGTCCGAGCAGCTGCCGACGCGGTTCTCGCTCACCTTCGGCAAATCCACCGAGCCGGGCCGGGGCGAAAGCTGGCGCGCCGGCGGCGTGATGCTGCAGAAGATGCCCAAGGCCTCGCCCTTTGCCGCGACCGCCGAGGGCGGCTCGGGCGAGGAGGGGCTTCTCGAGGCCGCCGACATTCTCGACGAGGACGAGGGAGAGAACTGGAACCGCGCCAATCTGCTGCTCGACACGGTGGACCAGCTCGAGCTGATCGGGCCGAGCGTGACGCCGACGGACCTGCTGATCCGGCTGTTCCACGAGGAAGGTCCGCGGGTCTTCGAGGCGCAGCCGGTGCAGTTCGGCTGCACCTGCTCGGAGGAAAAGGTGCGCCAGAGCCTGTCGATCTACTCGGCCAAGGATATCGCCCACATGACCACCGAGGCGGGCATCGTCACCGCCGACTGCCAGTTCTGCGGTGCGCATTACGAATTCGCGCCCCAGACGCTCGGCTTCGAGGCGACCGAGGGGCCCGACGCCGCCGAGGGCCAGAACAAGGCCGCCGGTGGCCGCGGCTGAGGTCCCGATAGAGGCGCGGCTCGCCCGGGCGCTGGAGCGGCCGGGCGATGCCTCGTCCGATTACGACATCGACCCGCGGCTGCCGGTGCCCGAGGGGCGCAGCCTGCGGCAGGCCGGTGTGCTGGCGGCGGTGCATCTCGACGGTACCGAGGCGCGGCTGATCCTGACCAAGCGCTCGGCGCGGCTGCGCCATCACCCGGGCCAGATCGCCTTTCCGGGCGGTAAGGTCGAGCCGGTCGATGACGGCCCCGTCGGCGCGGCGCTGCGCGAGGCGCAGGAAGAGATCGGCCTGGCGCCGAGCCGGGTCGAGGTGCTGGGCACGTTGCCGCCGCATGAAACGGTGACGGGGTTCTCGGTGACGCCGGTGATCGGTCTGCTGCGCGGCCGGTTCGAGGCGGTGCCCGAGGCGGGCGAGGTGGCCGAGGTGTTCTCGGTGCCCTTGTCGCATGTCACCGACCCGGCGCGGTTTCGGATCGAGGGGCGGCGTTGGCAGGGGCGGCGGCGGCACTACTATGTGGTGCCGTGGGGCCCGTATTACATCTGGGGCGCCACCGCGCGGATGCTGCGCAGCCTGGCGGAGAGGATGAACCGATGAGCGAGCGGATCGAGGCGGACTGGCTGGAGGCCGCGCCCGCGCGCGCCGTGACCGGCATGCTGGAGGCCGCGGGCCACCAGGCCTGGTTCGTCGGCGGCTGCGTGCGCAACGCGCTGTTGGGTCAGCCGGTCTCGGATCTCGACCTGACCACCGATGCCCGCCCCGAGCGGGTGGTCGAACTGGCCCGCGCCGCCGGGCTGAAGCCGGTGCCCACCGGCATCGATCACGGCACGATCACCGTCGTGGCGCAGGGCACGCCGATCGAGGTCACGACCTTCCGCCGCGACGTGGAGACCGACGGCCGCCGCGCCACGGTCGCCTATTCGGAGGATATCGCCGAGGATGCGGCACGGCGCGATTTCACGATGAACGCGCTCTATGCCGATGCGCGGGGCGCGGTCGCGGATCCGCTCGGCACCGGGCTTGCCGATCTCGCGGCGCGGCGGCTGCGCTTCATCGGCGACGCGCATGACCGGATCCGCGAGGATTACCTGAGGATTCTGCGCTTCTTTCGCTTCCACGCCTGGTATGGCGACACGCATGGCGGCATCGACGCCGACGGGCTCGCCGCCTGCGCCGAGCTGGCCGAGGGGGTCGGCGGGCTGTCGCGCGAGCGCGTCGGTGCCGAGATGCTCAAGCTGATGGCAGCGCCGGATCCGGCCCCCGCCGTCGCTTCCATGGCGATCTCGGGCGTGTTGATGCGGGTGCTGCCCGGCGGCGCCTCGGACCCGCTCGCGGTGCTGGTGCATGTCGAGGAGGAGGCCGGGCTGGCCCCCGACCCGATCCGGCGGTTGGCGCTGGTGGGCGGCGAGGAGGTGGCCGAGCGGCTGCGGCTCAGCCGGGCGCAGGCGGGCGCGCTGCAACGGCTGCGCGAGGCGCAGGAGGCGGGCTGGGGCCCCGGTGAGCTGGGCTACCGGCTTGGCGCGCGGGCCGCGCTCGACGTGCTGGCGCTCAACGCGGCGCTGTCGGGGCGCGAGATCGAGGCTGTTTCACGGGAAACCGCCGAGGCCGGGGCACGGGCGGCGCTGCCGGTGGAGGCAGCCGACCTGATGCCCGATTTCGACGGCCCGGCGCTGGGCGAGAAGCTGCGCGAGATCGAGGCGCGATGGATCGCCTCGGGCTTCGCGCTGGGGCGGAACGAACTTCTTCCCTGAGTTGCGCGTCCCGCCGCGCATGCACGTTTTCCTTCGAGGCGAACCGGCTTATATGCCGGTGACACGTATTCGAGACATCCCATGTTCCGCTTCTTCGAAAACCTCGTGGACCCCTATGGGGAATACGAGCAGACCGACCGTCCGCCATCGCGGCTCTGGCCCTTCCTGAAGGAGTACGCGCGGCCCTTTGCGCGGGTGTTCTGGGTCACCGGCCTGCTGTCGGTGGTGGTGGCCGTGGTCGAGATCTGGCTGATCGCCTATATGGGCCGTCTGGTGGACCTCTTGGGCCGGGCCACCCCCGAGACGGTATTGGCGCGACACGGGGTCGAACTGCTTCTGGTGGCCGGGTTCATCCTGATCCTGCGCCCGGCCTTCCAGGCGGCGCATGTACTGCTTCTCAACAACGCGATCCTGCCCAATTTCGGCACCACCGTGCGCTGGCGGGCGCATCGCCACGTGCTGCGCCAGTCGGTGGGCTGGTTCGAGAACGATTTCGCGGGCCGCATCGCCAACCGAATCATGCAGACGCCACCCGCCGCCGGCGAGGTGGTGTTCCAGATCTTCGACGCGATCACCTTCGCGCTCGCCTATATCGTTGGCGCCGCCGTGCTTCTGGGCGAGGCGGACCCGATGCTGCTGCTGCCGCTGCTGGTCTGGTTCGGACTTTATGCCGCGTTGATGCGCTGGACCGTGAAGCGGATCGGACCGGCCTCGGAGGCCTCGTCCAACGCGCGCAGCGCCGTGACAGGCCGCGTCGTCGACACCTATACCAACATCCATTCGGTCAAGATGTTCGCGCATCACGACCGCGAACTGGAAGGCGCGAAGTCGGTAATCGAGCAGGCCCGTGCCACCTTTCAGCGCGAGATGCGGCTGTTCACGATCATGGACGTGGCGCTGTCGGTGCTGAATGGCCTGCTTATCGTCGGCGTGGTCGGCTGGGGACTCTATCTGTGGATCTCCGGCGCGGCCAGCGTCGGCGTGGTCGCTGCTGCCACGGCGCTGTGCCTGCGGCTCAACGCGATGACCGGCTGGATCATGTGGGCGGTGACCAACTTCTTCCAGAACCTCGGTGTCATCGCCGAGGGCATGCGCACCATCGCCCAGCCGATCACACTGACCGACGACGATCGCGCCGGGCAGCTGAGCGTCCGCCGTGGCGACATCGCGCTGAAGGGCCTGAGCCATCGCTACGGCCGCGACGCGGGCGGGGTGGGGCCCCTGGATCTCACCATCCCGGCGGGACAGAAGATCGGGCTGGTCGGTGCCTCCGGCGCCGGCAAGTCGACGCTGGTGAAGCTGCTCTTGCGTTTCTACGACCCCGAGGCGGGTCGAATCGAGATTGACGGGCAGGACATCACCCGGGTGACACAGGACAGCCTGCGCTCCGCCATCGGCATGGTGCAGCAGGACAGCGCGCTGCTGCACCGGAGCGTGCGCGAGAACATCCTCTATGGCCGCCCCAATGCGACCGAGGCCGAGATGATCGCTGCCGCGCGGCAGGCCGAGGCGCACGACTTCATCCTCGATCTCGTCGATGGCGAGGGACGGCAGGGCTACGACGCGCAGGTCGGCGAGCGCGGCGTCAAGCTCTCGGGCGGTCAGCGGCAGCGCATCGCGCTGGCGCGGGTGATCCTCAAGGACGCGCCGATCCTCGTGCTCGACGAGGCGACCTCGGCGCTCGATTCCGAGGTCGAGGCGGCGATCCAGGAGACGCTTTACCATATGATGGAGGGCAAGACCGTGATCGCGATCGCGCACCGGCTCTCGACCATCGCCCGGATGGACCGGGTGCTGGTGATGGAGGAGGGCCGGATCGCCGAGGACGGCACCCATGAGGAGCTGTTGGCGCAGGGGGGCATCTATGCCCGGTTCTGGAAGCGCCAGTCGGGGGGATTCCTCGGCATGGACTCCGACGACAAGCCATCCACGGAGGCCGCCGAATGATCGATGTCTCGCGCCTGATCGCGCCGTTCCGCCCCGCCGATGGCCCACCCCCTGCGGCGCTGTGGCGGTTTTTGCGCTGGGCGCTGTCCGGCAGCTTCGCGGTGACCGGCCTCAGCGCCGTGGTGTCGATGTCGGCGGGCGTGCTCGAGGTGCTGTCGGCGCTGATCCTCGGCTGGGTGATCGACGCGGCGCTGGCCGCGGAGCCGGACGGCTTCTTCGCGGGCAACATGGGTCTGCTGCTGGGGGTCGCCGCGTTCTTCGTGCTGCTGCGCCCGGTCGTCATGGGGCTGTCCGGCCTGATGCAGAGCGTGGTGCTGCAGCCCTCGATCTACACGCTGGTGCTGTCACGACTGCATCGGCACACGCTGGGACAGGCGGTCAGCTTCTTCGACAACGATTTCGCGGGCCGGATCGCGCAAAAGCAGATGCAGGCGGCCCGCGCCACGACCGAGCTGACCGTCGACACGATCCAGACCGTGTTCTTCGCGCTGGCCTCGCTCATCGGTTCGGTGCTGCTGCTGCTGACCATCGACGGCCTGACGGCGGGGCTGCTGACGCTCTGGCTTCTGGGCTACATCGCCCTGATCCGGATCTACATGCCGAAGATCCGCGCCAGTTCGACCGCCCGCGCCTCGGCCCGCGCCATGGTGACCGGGCAGGTCGTCGACACCATCACCAACATCAAGACCGTGAAGCTGTTCGGCCATTCCGAGCACGAGGACCGCGCCGCGCTCGGCGCGATGCACGAGTATCGCGAGCGGGCGCTGGGCTTCGGCGTGGTTTCGGCGGGCTTCCGGTTCTGGCTGATGGCGCTGGCCGGCGTGCTGCCGGTGATCGTCACCGGTGCGACGCTGGTGTTCTGGGCCAATGGCGGTGCGAGCGCCGGAGACATCGCGGCGGCGGGGGCGATCTCGCTGCGGCTGGCGCAGATGACCGGCTGGGTCAGCTTCACGCTGATGGGCATGTATTCCAACCTCGGCGAGGTCGAGGACGCGATCCACACGCTCTCGCCCGCCCATGGGTTGACCGACCGGGACGGCGCGCGCGAGTTGGAGGTGCGTGAGGGCAGCGTCGACTTCGATGGCGTGAGCTTCACCTATGGCGGCGGCGCGGGCGGCTTGCGCGGCATCGACCTGCACATCGCCCCGGGCGAGAAGATCGGCATCGTCGGCGCCTCGGGGGCGGGCAAATCGACCCTCGTGGCGGCGCTCTTGCGGCTCTATGACGTGGAACAGGGCCGCATCAGCATCGACGGGCAGGATATCAGCGCGGTGACGCAGGAAAGCCTGCGCCGGCAGATCGGCATGGTCACGCAGGACACCGCGATGTTCAATCGCTCGGCCCGCGACAACATCCGCTACGGCTATCCCGATGCGCCGCAGCAGGCGGTCGAGACGGCGGCGGCTCGGGCCGAGGCGCATGGCTTCATCGCCGATCTCGCCGATCTCAAGGGCCGGCGCGGCTACGACGCGCATCTGGGCGAGCGCGGGGTGAAACTGTCGGGCGGCCAGCGCCAGCGCATCGCCATCGCCCGCGCCATGCTCAAGGACGCGCCGATCCTCGTGCTGGACGAAGCGACCTCGGCGCTGGATTCGGAGGTCGAGGCGCAGATCCAGACAGCGCTCGAACAGGCGATGCAGGGCAAGACCGTGATCGCCATCGCGCACAGGCTTTCGACCATTGCGCGCATGGACCGGATCGTGGTCATGGAGGGCGGCCGCATCGTCGAGGAGGGCACGCATGAAGCGCTGCTCGCCCAAGACGGGGTCTATGCCCGCTACTGGGCCCGCCAATCGGGCGGGTTCCTCGGGCAGGAGGCCGCTGAGTAAAAGAGGACGCCATGACCGAGACCCTGCCGCCGAAGACCCCGCAGCCCGATCCCGCGCCCCGGGGCGAGGTGATGATCGAGGCGGTGACGCATCATGGCATGGGGCGGACGGCGGATGGCACGCTGGTGCCGCGCGTACTGCCCGGCGAGTTGGTGACGCTGGCCGCCGACGGCCCGAAGATCGTGACCCCCTCGCCCGAGCGCGTCGCGCCGCCCTGTCGGCATTTCAAGTCCTGCGGCGGCTGCGCGATGCAGCACGCCTCGGACGGCTTCGTGGCATCGTGGAAGGCCGAGATCGTGCGCACCGCCCTGCGCGCCCAGGGGATCGAGGGCGAAATCGCCGCCGTGCTCACCTCGCCGCCCGACAGCCGGCGCCGGGCGCGGCTGGCCGGGCGGCGCACCAAGAAGGGCGCCTTGGTAGGCTTCCATGCCCGGGCCTCTGACACGGTGATCGAGGTGCCCGGCTGCCGGCTGATGCTGCCGCAGCTGACCGGGCTGATCCCGGCGCTGGAGCGCATCGCCGCGCTCGCCGCCTCGCGCAAGGGCGAGGCTGGGCTCACCGTGACCGACAGCGAGGCCGGGCCCGACCTGCATATCGACACCGACAAGCCGCTGACCGAGGAGCTGCGCATCGCGCTGCCCGAGATTGCGCGCGAGGCCGGGCTGGCGCGGCTCGTCTGGGCCGACGAGATCGTGGCCGAGCTGGAGCCGCCGGTGCAACGCATGGGCCGGGCCCGGGTGGTGCCGCCGCCCGGTGCCTTCCTTCAGGCCACCGCCCATGGCGAGGCGGCGCTCCTTGAGGCGGTGCGGGAGGCGGTGGCCGGGGCGCCGCGTATCGTCGATCTCTTCGCCGGTTGCGGCACCTTCTCGCTGCCGCTGGCCGAAACCTCCGAGATCCACGCCGTCGAAGGCGAGGCGGCGATGCTGGTCGCGCTCGACCGGGGCTGGCGCGGCGTGCCCGGCCTCAAGCGGGTCACCACGGAGGCGCGCGACCTGTTCCGCAGGCCCCTTCTGCCGGACGAGCTGGCGCGATTCGACGCCGCCGTGATCGACCCGCCGCGCGCCGGGGCACAGGCGCAGGTGGCGCAGCTTGCCGCCTCGCGGATCGACGTGATCGCGATGGTCTCCTGCAGCCCCGCGAGTTTCGCGCGCGATGCGAAAGCCCTGATCGACAACGGGTTCGAGATGGGCCCGGTCACCGTGGTCGATCAGTTCCGCTGGTCGCCGCATGTGGAGTTGGCGACACGATTCACGAGACGCTAAGGATGTCGCCCCAAGCTGCCCCCTAGGCGCGGATTTCCGAATCCGGTAATTTCGATCAAACGGCATCAGACCGGGACAGTGGGCAGCATGACCATCGACAGACGCAAGATCCTCCTCGCCGCGCCGGCGCTTCTCGCGGCGTGTTCGGGCCGCAAGGTGCTGAGCTATGACGGGCCGCAAGTGACCTCGATCATGGCCTTCAAGTCGCAGCGCAGGCTCTATCTCATGCATGGCAACAAGGCGCTGAAGGCCTATCCGTTCCAGCTCGGTTTCGCGCCGGTGGGCCACAAGCAGTTCGAGGGCGACGGCAAGACGCCGGAGGGCGCTTACATCATCGACCGTCGCAATCCCAACAGCGCCTATCACCTGTCGGTCGGGATCTCCTATCCGAACGACCATGATCGTGCCTTCGCCGAGGCGCATGGCAAGAGCCCGGGCGGCGAGATCTTCATCCACGGCACGCCGCGGGCCTTCGAGTCCAAGCAGGACTGGACCGCCGGCTGCATCGCGGTGATGAACAACGAGGTCGAGGAGATCTATTCGATGGTCGGCGACTATACGCCGGTCTTCGTCAAGGCCTGAGCCGAAAGCGACATCCCCGACATACCAAGGGGCGCCGCAGCGCCCCTTTTTCATGCCTAGTCCTTGGCCCGGGTCAGGCCGCGAGCACCAGGGTCCACCAGATCTTGCCCGCCGGTTCCTGGAACCAGGCGAGGCCCATCCGCGTCGCCGCCGGGTCGAGGATCACGTCGCGCGTGGCGGGCTCCTCCATCCAGGCGGCAAGGGTCTCGAGCTCGGTCTCGTAGGTCTCGGAGATCGCCTCGCCCACGAGCCGCCCCGAAAAGCCGACGCGGCGCAGCCGGTCGACCGGCGAGGAGCCGTCCGAGCCGAAATGCCAGGGCCGGTTCTGGACGCTCATGTCGCGCGAATGCGTCGCGGCGGCGGCGTTGAGCTGCGCGTCGAGCGTCAGCTGCGACAGCCCGCGCGCCCGGCGCAGCGTGTTGACGCCGTCGAGCATCCGGTAGGGGATCTGCGCCTCGTCCTCGGGCTTGATCCTGTAGACCTGCGGCAGCGGCAGCCCGTCCGGGCCGATCCGGCCCGAGGGCGCGGCGCAGGCCGAGAGGCCGGTAAGGAGAAGACCGAGAATCAGCTCGCGTCGCTGCATGCGTCACCTGTGAGATCGAGAACAGGCGCCTGATTAGCGGCGTTGGGGCGACAGATCAAACGAGATCGGCGGTGCCCCGCCACCCTGACGTTTGCGTGAATTGCACCTCACGGGATCGCGATCTACGAGAATCCGGTGACGTCACCCCCTGTCTGGAGATTCGCATGGGTAACGACCCCAAAGCGTTGAACCGCCGCGGCTTCATCGCCGCAACCGCTGCTCTGGGCGCGACCGCGCTGGCCAGCCCCGCGCTCGCCCTGTCGGGCTCGACCGAGATCGAAGGCGACATCTCGTCCTCCGTGAGCCGCAACGTCTCGAGCTTCCGCTCGCTCGACTGGCGGCCCTACTTCTCCGACCTGCGCAACGGCGCGATCCTCGCCGATACCCAGAGCCGGGCCGTGCATTTCTGGAGCGAGGACGAGAGCGTCTACCGGCTCTATCCGAGCTCGGTGCCGCTGACGCCCGATCTCACCCGCCTCGGCCGCACCGAGATCATCAAGAAGGTCGAGGGCCCGGATTGGCGTCCGACGCCCGAGATGCGCCAGCGCAACCCCGAATGGCCCGAATACATTCCCGCCGGTCCCGACAGCCCGCTGGGGACCCATGCGATGTGGCTGACCTGGCAGTATTACCGCATCCACGGCACCCATGACACGCGCAAGATCGGTCGCCGGTCCTCGAATGGCTGCATCGGTCTCTACAACGAGCACATTGCCGAGCTGTTCTCGCTGTCGAAGATCGGCACGCAGGTCATGCTGATCTGAAATCACGCCGCAGCGCATGCAGGAAGGGGGCCGCACGGGCCCCCTTTTTCGTGTCAGATCCAGCCGGAGAGGTTCTCGCGGATCACCCGTTCCAGCATGTCGATATGTTCGGGATGCTCGTTCAGGCAGGGGATGTAGGTGAAGCTTTCGCCGCCCGCATGCTCGAAGCTCTCGCGGATTTCCTCGTTGATCTCTTCGAGCGTCTCGATGCAGTCGGCCGAGAAGGCCGGGGCGCAGATCGAGATCTTCCGCACGCCCTCGTCCTTGGCGAGCCGTGCCACCTCTTCGACCGTGTAGGGCTTGAGCCATTCCTCGCGGCCGAAGACCGACTGGAAGGTGGTCACGACGCGCGTGTCCTCCCAGCCCAGCGCGTCACGCAGCAGCCGCGTCGTCTTCTGGCACTGGCAATGATAGGGGTCGCCCTCCAGCAGGTAGCGCTTGGGCAGGCCGTGATAGGAGCAGACCAGCACCTCGGGGCGGCTTTCGGGCGTGGGATGGGCACGGCGCACCGAGTTGGCCAGCGCCTCGATATAGTCCGGCCGGTCGAAATACGGGTCCACCACCCGCGCGGTGGGCTGCCACTTCTCCTTGGAGAGTGCCTTGAAGAAGGCGTCGTTGGCGGTGGCGGAGGTGGCACCGGCATATTGCGGGTAGAGCGGGAAGAACAGGATCTTGCGGCAGCCGTTCTCGACCATGCGACGCACCACCGACTTGGTCGAGGGATTGCCGTAGCGCATGCAGAACTCGACCTGCACCGCGTCGCCATGCTCCGCCTCGAAGCGCGCGCGCAGCGCGTCGGTCTGAGCGCGGGTGATGGTCCGGAGCGGGCTCTCGTTCAGCTCTTCGTTCCAGATCGACTTGTAGGCGGCACCGGATTTCTGCGGCCGCTTCGACAGGATGATGCCTTGCAGGATCGGCTGCCAGATCAACGGGTTGGTGTCGACGACACGGCGGTCGGAGAGGAACTCGGACAGGTAGCGCCGCATCGAGCGGTAATCGGTGCCGTCAGGGGTGCCGAGATTGGCGACGAGGATGCCGACGCGGGATTTCGGCAGCGCCGGGTGATCGGCGGGGGCATGGGTCGGTCGGGTCGCGTCGAGCATCGTCTGTCCTCGGGGCTGCGGCGTTAATGAGTGTTTTCA
>Ga0310345_10004559_pt1 | contig 12542 bp, 9 predicted proteins | sample HC15DNA20500_MG_FD_204667 | JGI IMG/M metagenome (GOLD analysis project Ga0310345, IMG submission 204667) | Marine microbial communities from station ALOHA, North Pacific Subtropical Gyre - HC15-DNA-20-500_MG | ecosystem: Environmental > Aquatic > Marine > Oceanic | place: Pacific Ocean: North... | reverse complement strand
ATATTTTTATCCTGACCAATACGGCAACGACGCCAACTGGCAGGCCCACTACGACTCGACCGCTCCGGAAATCCACTCCCAGAGCCACCAGGAGGTGACCCACTTCGTGGCGGGACTGGGTACCAGCGGTACCTTCATGGGAACCTCCCGGCGTTTGAAGGAATTGGACCCCCGGATTCAGACGATTTCCTTCATGCCCGACTCACCCTTTCACGGGCTTGAAGGTCTCAAGCACATGCCGTCGGCTATCGTTCCACCAATCTATGACCCCGGCTTCGCGGATGAAAACCTGGAGGTATCCACCGAGGAATCCCAGCAGATGGTGTTTCGACTGGCTCGAGAGGAGGGCCTCTTTGCCGGGCTTTCCTCAGGCGCCGCCCTGGTCGCGGCCTTGCAGGTCGCCAAAAATATCGATAGCGGCACCATCGTCACCATATTTCCCGATAGCGGCGACAAGTATCTATCCGAGGAGTTCTGGAAGGACCAATGATCCGCCTGAAAAAAAGCGATCTCGATGTAATCAAACACATTGCCGAGGAAACCTACCCTCACGAATGTTGCGGGATCATGGTGGGGTCGGTTGAAGGGGATACCAAAAGCGTTAGCGAACTGGTGCCGGCTGTCAACGAGCGCACCGACAGCCTGGCCAATCGCTACCTGATCACGGCTGATTTCGTCCAGCAGCTGGAAACCAGACTCAGAGGCGCGGGTTCGAGCATCGTCGGTTTTTTTCACAGCCACCCGGATGTTCCCGCCCGTCCCTCAGCCTACGATCAGGAACACGCCTGGCCCTGGTATTCCTATCTCATTGTTTCCGTCATCAAGGGAAAGGCCAATGAGGCCTTGAGCTGGAAGCTGAAGGACGATCGCTCCGCTTTCGATCCGGAGGACATCGAATTCCACTGAAAGTCGAAGTCCCAATTCCGAAACAAAGCCTTCTCCACACCGAGCTTTTGCGAGGTATTTCTCCACACCGAGCGTCGGCGAGGTGTTTCTCCACGCCGAGCTTAAACGAGACGTTCCCCTGATGCATAATACGGACTAGGCATGCAAGACACTCACAAAACCAACTGGCTGCTGGGAACCATCGGCCTTTTCGGTTTCATGATCGTGTGGGTGTTCACCTGGCGACTGGGCCAGGGAATCACCTTTGACTCTCTGGTCTATTTTTGGGTTTCCAAAAGTTTGTTGGCGGGGGAAGGATTCTCCTATCTGGATGTTCTCTATACCGACCAACCCCCTTTATACCCTACACTTCTGGCGCTTCTGGATCTCGGAGGCCTGGACCCGATCGACGCTTCCGGATTGCTGAATGCCCTTTCTTTCGGGCTCATTTTGTTCTTTTCCGGGAAATGGCTCCACCAGGTCACCCACTCCCGTCCGTGGGCACTGGTGGCACCCCTTGTACTCCTGGTGTCCTTTCCCCTGTTGCGCCTTTTCTTCATGGCCTGGACCGAACCCCTGTTCATCGCCCTGATCGTCGGGTCTCTGTTCGCGCTGGATCGGTTCCTCCGAAGGGACAAACTGCTCGACCTGGTGGGATCGGGAGCCCTGGTCTCGCTGGCATGCCTGACCCGGTATATGGGTGTGGCGGCCGTGGCGGCCGGCCTGCTCACGCTTCTGCTTCGGCGTCATCCCTCCAGAGCCCAAAAGCTGATCACGATGGGTATCTTCGGGTTCGTGGCCGTTCTCCCCACCTCCATCTGGCTGATCAGAAACCTCCTGGTAGGGGGCTACCTGACCTCTTTTTCAACCTCTACACCACGCACTCTGGCCAAGAACCTGGGCGACGTCTTCGAAGTAATTTCACTCTGGTTTCTGCCTCTGACTTTCGCCCCGGCGGTCCGACTGAGCTTCGCCATTATCGTGGTGGTAGGGCTCTTGACCTGGTTCACCCTCCTGATCCGGAAAGATGAGACAGATCGGACCTACCTCCATTTCATGCCGGTCTTTTCTTTCTTTTTCACCTACCCGGCCATCATGGTCTATACGGCCACCAAGGTGTCTCTTTTTCCCCTCCATAATCGCTATTTGTCACCGATTTTCGTTCCTCTGGTGCTGCTGCTGTGTGCAGCAATCCACCGCACCAGGCTGCCAGACACGACGGACCGACGGAGGGTCGCCCTTCATTCCTTGTTCATAGCCGGATTGATTTTGATGGCTTTCACCTCTCTTTTAGATGGAGTCCGAAATCCCACCGAAGGGACCGACGATCCGGGAACGGTCTTCATGCGAAAGTTCGATGGCCAGGACTCCACCCGGATTTACCTGGCCTCCGGCCTGGCCCTGGCCAGGCAGGACCGCGACTTCGAGGCTTTCGTCTGGTACATGCGGGCCCTTGAACTCTCGCCCGATTCGTACGAAATCCACAACAACCTGGGACTGGCCCTGGCCGAGTTAGGAGGTCGAGAGCGAGCCTTGCGCCACTTTAACCGCGCCCTTGAAATCGACCCGGACCGGGTGGAGGCCTATACCAACGTCGGATTGTTTCTGCTCAAGGATGGGCGACTGGAGGAGGCGGCCCAGTTCTTTTCCGTGGTCATTGAAAGGCATCCCGACCAGGTTGAAGCCTTCGCCAACCTGGGCTCGATCCGAGAGGCTCAGGGAAACAATCAGGAAGCGCTTCGCATCTATCGTCAGGCCCTGGAACAAAGCCCCGACTACGATCCGGTCCGGCAGAGTCTCAGCCGTCTTCTGGATACCGAAAACTAGCACCGCCTGGGTTTTGGGGTTTTTGGACATCCCTTCATTCTTCGTTTGCGTTGTCCGTTCCACCGGGATAGGATCGAGGTCAAATTCGGAAACGAATTTGGGAAGGGGAGTTTTCCTGAGGGGTCAAGACTTTTTCTCAGTTCACGCCAATCAACCATCCGCAGTGGGGGTAAGAAAATGAAAGCTTCGGACTTGTTTGTGAAATGCCTGGAAACAGAAGGTATCGAGTACATTTTCGGCGTGCCCGGCGAAGAGAATGCCGACTTCATGATGTCTCTCGAGGAATCCAAATCAATCCAGTTCATCCTTTGCCGACATGAACAGGGTGCCTCTTTCATGGCCGAAATCTACGGCCGTTTAACCGGGAATCCGGCCGGAGCGCTCGGGACGCTGGGCCCCGGAGCTACCAACCTCATCACCGGAGTGGCCGATTCCAACATGGACCGAGCCCCGATGCTGGTCCTGACCGGGCAGGGAGCTTCCCAGAGGCTGCACAAGGAATCCCACCAGGTGATGGATGTGGTCGCCATGTTTCGGCCCGTCACCAAATGGGCCCAGACGATTCTTCATCCCAACAACATCCCGGAAATCGTCAGAAAGGCCGTCCGCGTGGCCCGCACCGAGAAGCCGGGGGCCTGCCACATTGAACTGCCCGAAGATATCGCCAAACTGGACGCCACCACGGAACCGATCGAGCCGCGGCGTTTCCGACGACCGGTACCTGCCGATAAAATCGTCGACCAGGCCTGGGAGACCATCAAACAAGCCAAGCGCCCCGTCATTCTGGCCGGTAACGGAACCATCCGCCGACGGGCCACCAAACAGCTCCGCGAACTGGTTGAAAAGACCGGCATCGGGGTCGTCAGCACCTTCATGGCCAAGGGTTGTGTCGATATGGATGACGAAACATGTCTCTATACGGTGGGTCTGCAATCCCGAGATTACCCGGTAGTAGCCATCGAGCAGTCGGATCTGGTCATTTCCCTGGGATACGACATGGTTGAGTATCCTCCCCGCCTGTGGAGTTCGTCCGGGGAACACAAGATTATTCATATCGATTTTATTCCCTCGGAGATCGATGAACAATACCCCATCGACGTGGAGGTGGTGGGCGACCTCGCCCACACCCTGTGGATGCTCAATGAACGGATTGACGCCCATGGAGCCGACAAGCTCAATTTCGATCATAGTCATACCCGCGAAGCGCGGGCCAAGATGACCGAGGACTTCGAAGAACACAAGGACGACGACACGGAGGGAAAGATCAGGCCGCAAAAGGCCCTGTGGGACATCCGTCAGGCTCTGGGCCCCGAAGACATCCTGCTTTCGGACGTCGGTGCCCACAAGATGTGGATCGCCCGTTACTATCAGTGCCACGAACCGAACACCTGCTTGATCCCGAATGGATTCTGTTCCATGGGCTTCGCTCTTCCCGGGGCGATTGCCGGCAGTCTGGTCTATCCGGAACGTCGTGTTCTCTCGGTATGCGGCGATGCGGGGTTCCTGATGAACGTTCAGGAGATGGAAACCGCCAAGCGGTTGAAGTCCAATATCACCGTGGTGGTCTGGGAAGACGAAATGTACGGCTTGATTGCCTGGAAACAGACCACCCAGTTCGGCCGCCACACGGAGTTGAGCTTTACCAATCCTGACTGGATGCAGCTGTCCCGGGCTTTTGGCTGGAACGGGTTTCTGTGTCCCAACAGCCGCGACCTGAGAGATACCCTGGAAAAATCCTTTGAAGCCGAAGGGCCTTCGCTGGTGGTGATTCCCATTGATTACCGTGAAAACAATCTTTTGACCGAGAGATTGGGCAACATCGGATGTACGATTTAAAGGAGACGGAGGTGAATCCATGACAGCTCATTTTTCCATGCTGGTACCGGGAGCGACCTCGGATGACGGCAATCTTGAAGTCAAGGCCCCTTACGACGGCTCACTGATCGCCACCGTGACGGCAGCCGACAGCGCGGCTGTCGAAACAGCCCACGCCAATGCCTCCCGCCTGTTCAAGGACCGCAGCCAGTGGCTCAAGCCCAGCCAGCGGATTGAAATTCTCTCTAAAACTGCTGAAATCATGACTGGACGCGCCGAGGAACTGGCCGTCGAGTCCGCTCGTGAAGGAGGCAAGCCTTTAAACGACTCCATCGTCGAGGTGGCCAGAGCCATCGACGGAGTGAGAAGCTGCATTGAATTATTGCGCACCGAAAGCGGTGAAGAAATCCCGATGGACCTGAATGCGGCCTCGGAAGGGCGGGTGGCCTTTACCCGCCACGAGCCGATCGGTGTGGTAGTGGCGGTGAGCGCTTTTAACCATCCGCTCAACCTGATCGTGCATCAGACGGCGCCGGCGGTTGCGGTCGGCTGTCCCGTCATCGTCAAACCGGCCGAGGATACACCGCTGTCCTGTTTTCGATTTGTTCAGATTCTTCATGAAGCGGGATTGCCGGAGGCCTGGTGCCAGGCCCTGGTCGCCAAGCAAATTCCCGTGGCCGAACAACTGGTAGTGGATTCCCGAGTCGGCTTTTTCTCCTTTATCGGTAGTGCCAAAGTGGGCTGGATGCTGCGCTCCAAGGTTTCGCCAGGAACACGCTGCGCCCTGGAACACGGAGGCGCGGCTCCGGTGATCGTCGCGGCCGACGCCGATCTGGATTACGCCTTGCCGGTCCTCACCAAAGGCGGACTGTATCATTCCGGTCAGGTCTGCGTGTCGGTTCAAAGAGTTTTTGCTCACGAATCCCTGGTCCAGGAACTGGCCGAGGGGCTGGCCAGCAATGCCAGGAGCCTCAAGGTGGGAGATCCCACCCTGGCCGAGACCGATGCGGGCCCGCTGATCAGGCCTGCCGAGGTGAATCGGGTGGAGGAGTGGGTGGAAGAAGCGGTCCAGGCCGGGGCAAAACTGCTGGCGGGCGGCAAGCGAATATCGGACAGCTGTTACGAGTGTACGGTCTTGCTGGATCCTCCCCAGGATGCCAAGGTCAGCCAGTGGGAGATTTTTGGCCCAGTGATTTGTGTCTATTCCTACTCCGATATCGACCAGGCCATCGAGCAGGCCAACTCCCTCCCCTATGCCTTTCAGGCGGCGGTTTTCACCCGGGATATCGATACCGCCATGCACGTTTATTCGCAGCTGAACGCTTCGGCGGTGATGATCAATGACCACACCGCTTTTCGAGTGGACTGGATGCCATTTGCCGGATTGGGAGAATCCGGCCTGGCCGTAGGGGGCATTCCCTACACCATGGAGGATATGCAGATCAAAAAGCTCATGGTGTTGAGGTCCGAAAGGCTTTAGCCCGGATCATGCATCATGCGGGTAAGACATCAGGGATTCCCTGGGGATGAAAGTGGACCTGGAGCCAGGAGTTTTTTTGCTTTTAGTGGCCTATCTCTCTAGTATTGACCATGATCCTTCTTCTGCCTGGGGGGCATAAAATGATCGGAAGGACCAACAACCAATATCGAGTCTTGAGAAAACTGATCTACGGTGAAGCGGGACGCTTCTTTGCCGGGGATCTCTCCCTGCCCTGTAAACGTAATCCTTTTATAACCGGCGAGTGTGAACATGAGTAAAAAAGCACGTTATGTTGTGGGCTTCGGCCTTGTTCTTGTCATTTCCCTGGCGGAGATTCTCTTTGCCCAGGCGGAAGGGGGGCGCTGGCAGCCGACAGAAGACCCCACCCTTCTATGGGCCAGTCGCGGGGGACTGGTGCTGATGGTCATCGCGGCGGGTCTGATCCTTTTCACACTCCTGCTTCGTAAAGATCGATTGATGGAATCCGCATCCAAGTGGATGCTCTTTCTGGGACTCTGCATACTACCCCTCCCGGTGGTCATTTTGAGCGGCGCCATCGGGATGGAAGGATCCAAGGAGGTTGAGTTCTGCCATTCCTGTCACCTGCCCATGGACCCCTTTGTCAACGATATGCAGGATCCAGCCAGCGAAAATCTGGCGGCCCTTCATTACAAGAACCGCTACATGCAAAATGCCCATTGCTGGAAGTGCCACTCGGACTACGGTATCGGGGGGACGGTTGAGGCCAAGACGAACGGTATGCTTCACATGTATAAGTACACCACGGACCAGCTGGGGATCGAATTCCTTCCCGGTGCCGGTTGGCACGCTCCTATTGAATTGTACAACCCGGACGGCTACAACTGGACCATCTGTCTTGAATGCCACGGAGATTCGGCCAAGTTCATCCAGGTGGAAGGGGCTGAAGAGCCCGGGATGGACCATGTGGAGGAGGGGGTCCTGGAAATGATCGAAAGTGGCGAGGCCACCTGCACGGATTGCCACGGGATGGCCCATCCCGAACGTGAAGAAAGGAGCACCAAATGACGGTTGCCGTTGCCTATCCTTATAAAAAGCACTTGATTTTTGCTGGAGTGCTTGGTTTGGTGGGTCAGGCCACCGCCCTGGCTTTCATGCTTGCTCCCAGCCCTTTTACGACCGTCGGTTTTATTGGTGGCGGGGTGATGCTGATCCTGCTTGCCATTGTGGTTTTTGGCTATGTCACTTTCCAGGATAACAAGGCGCGTACCGAAAGCGTTACCGAGAAGACCTATGCGCCAGGTGAGATTATCTTCCGGCGAGGCGATACGGCGGACTGCCTCTACGTCATCAACGCGGGTGAGGTGGAAGTCATCCAGGGGGGTGAAGGCGAGAACGAAACCATCCTGGCCCGGCTGGGAGAGGGCGAATGTTTTGGTGAGATGGCACTGCTTTCCAATGCTCCGCGCAACGCCACCATTCGGGCCGCTACCGATCTGGAAGTGCTGACCATTCATCGAGACGACTTCATGTCCCTGCACAGTTCCATACCGGCGCTCCGGCAGAGCCTTGATGAGGCCATGGAGCGCCGAACGGCCAAGGAGTAGCCCAATCGCGAAACGAGTAGTCATCCTGGGCGGCGGTTTTGCCGGCATTTACGCAGCCATGTATCTGGAAAAGATGCTTGGCAAGAACTCCGGCATCTTCATCACCCTGATCAACAAGGAAAACTACTTTGTCTTCCAGCCCATGCTTCCGGAGGTGATCTCCGGCAGCATTCAAATTCAGAACATCATCAATCCCATCCGGCGGCTCTGTCCCCGCGTCAATCTCGAGGTTCGAGAGGTTGAGAGCATTGATTTGGAGAGGCAGGTGGTGACGACCAGTCCAGGGTTGCGACCCGTACACAATGAGGTGAAATACGACCATCTGGTGCTGGGCCTGGGCAACGTCATGAATTTTTCCCAGTTGCCGGGACTTCACCAGCATGGCTTCCCGTTCAAGAACCTGGGGGATGCCTTGCACCTGCGCAACCATGTCATCCACGTCCTGGAAGAAGCCGACATGGAAAAAGACGCCGACTTTCGCAAGGCTTTGCTTACCTTCGTGGTGGCTGGAGGCGGGTTCTCGGGCGTTGAAACTGCGGCCGAGCTCAATGACTTCGTGCGAGCGGCCAGCCGCGAGTATCGTAATCTGAACCCCAGTGAGGTGCGGGTGGTTCTGTTGCACATGGGGGATCTTATCCTGCCCGAACTGGGCCCGGAGCTGGGAGGCTTCGCCGACAAGCTGCTCCGACGACGCAAGGTGGAGATTCGCTACGGAACGCGTCTGGAGGGAGCGACGGCAGAAGCTGCGCTCCTGCCGGATGGCGAAAAAATTCCCACCAAGACCCTGATAGCGACCGTTCCTTCAGGTCCCCATCCCCTGTGTGTGGATTTGCCCTGCAAGAAGGAGCGAGGCCGTATCGTGGTCAATGAATACCTGGAGGTGCCCGACTTTCCGGGCGTGTGGGCACTGGGGGACTGCGCCTGGATTCCCGATCTCAAGACCGGCGGAATCTGTCCGCCCACGGCCCAGTATGCCGTCCGCGAAGGAAAGATTGTGGCCAACAACATCATGGCTGCGATCCAGGGAGGGAAGAAAAAGCAATTCGAGTTCACGGCTTTGGGTATGGCCGGCGCCCTGGGCCACCATTCGGCCGTGGCGCAGCTGTTCGGAAAGATCAACCTTTCCGGAATCCTGGCCTGGCTGTTCTGGAGAGCCATCTACTGGGCCAAGCTTCCGGGTTTGGAACGCAAATTTCGGGTGGGGATCGACTGGTTTCTGGATGGCATCCTGCCCAAGGACATCGTCCAGATCAAAACCAGCAGATCCCACAGCATCTCCTATGAGCGCTACGGTGCCGGAGAAGTCATTTTTCGTCAGGGCGACGTCGGGGACCGGGTCTACAGCCTGGTCAGTGGCGAAGTCGAGGTGGTTGAACAACTCGACGGCACGGAGAAAATCCTGGCCCGACTGAGTCCGGGCGAATTTTTCGGCGAGATGGCTCTCATCAACGACGAACCCCGAGTCGCCGCGGTCCGGGCTGTAACCAACGTGGATGTCCTGATTATCTATCGCCAGGACTTTGAAGCACTGCTGGATCATGTTCCGGGAATGAAACAGATTTTCGATCAGGTTATGGAGGAGCATCTAGCCGAAGGCGAAGCGGCGGATTCAACTCTTTCCAAGGAAAATGGCTAAGTACCTCGTTTCATAGACGTCACCGTATTCATGGAACGAGGCACTAAGGGAAAGTCCTTGGTTCGGAGTAATCCGGAATGTTAGCATGAAGATGGCTTGATCCTGTGGGGCTGGTTCAATTCAAGGAGCGGAGAATACGACGCACAGCATGTTTCGATTGAACCCATTTTCATCTTCCCGTCATTTCTCGAGATCCTTCCTTTTCCTTTTTCTCTGCTTCTTCCTTCTGACCCAGATTTCTTTGTTGGCGGCGCCTCAGGGAAGCGGATCCTCAGAAATTGATCGCCGCTGGGACGGCCTTTTCGGCGACCAAGCGGTCGCACCGGAGCAGGCTCCGGACCCAGCCGTACGACCCACTCCATCCAGCTTCCGAGACTTCACCGACCAGCTCTACTACCGGGTCTCCATCGATTACGTCCACAACTTCATCAGCTTCACGGACGAGCCCACCCGAACCGGGATCGTGGACGAGGGCCCCCCGTTTTCCGCGACTCCGGAAGGATACCTCTCCTTCCCCTCCTTGTTCGAATCCGGCGACGATAGACTCTACGCCCGCGGCACTTTCGGCACTCGCGGCTTCGGACACGAGCGACTGCGTACCGAGGTCTCCGTTATCAGCTACCACGATCTCAATGGAACCACTTCCGGATCCCCGTTTCAAAACATCCTGGACACCTTCGGAGGAAGAAGCCGGACCGAGGCCCTCAAAGCCTTCTTTGAAGTGGACGGCCTGGGGGAGGGTCGCTGGTCCAATGCCAGCTTGCGGGTAGGACGCCAGTTTACCCATCGCTCCTTTACCCTTCCGCAGCCGTTGGGAGCCAGCGTCATGGACGGTGTGGCCTTCGAATTCCGGGATCAGGACTTTGATTTTGGGGCTTTCGTCGGCTACCGGCCCACCTTCTTTTCGGACCCGAAGGACCGGTGGGTGACCGGCGCCAACTTCGGAGTCAACCTGGCCCGACGCGCCTATGCCGCCTATCAGCTCTTTTATTACGCCGGTACCGGCATCCATTCCTTCAGCATCGAGCCCCGGTGGGAGCAGCCGTTGCGGCTGAAGGGCCACTTTACCCTGATCGATGGAGATCCCATCGATCTGGGCGTGCGAGCCAGCTATGTTGAGGGGAACTGGAGCGTCTATGCCACTTTTCAGGAGAAACTGACGACACACGACCTGGAATATGACATCTTTTTGGAGTCGCCTGCAGAGGATCCCAGAAACCAGAACCGGCGCCTTAATCTGGGAGAAATTGCCGAATCCTCCCGTTTCGTTCTGGATGTGACGCGCCAGCTGGGACCGCTGTTTGCCGTGGGCGGGAGAGTTTTGGTCCTGGCGCTCCATGATGAGGAAGAGCAAACGGGATTTGACGCTTCTTTTCAGGATTTTTCCGCAAATCTGGCCTTTTTCCCGGCTCGCAACTGGCACGCCAGTTTTGAGTATCGCCATCGCAACACCGGCCGCCTCGATCCCCTGGAAGCATTTTTCTTTGACGATACCCGCCACGCCGGGGAGACCCGCTACGACGAGTTCACCGGCTCGGTCGGATACCGGCGCCCGGGGCGGTTCCATCTCCAGGGTGGCCTCTACCATCGGATCATGGATACCCAGAACCGCATTATCCTGATCGAGGACTCCAGCACCACCGGTTTTTTCAGCAGCCTGTACCTGCCCGTGACCCGGCACTGGGATTTTCGCTTGAGCTACGGGGTCGACAATGATTATTCTGTTTTTAATCCGGATATCGACCTGCAACATACCTTGAGGATTGGGATTGATGTTCATAATTAACCGGATTCGGGGTTACTGGTAAGGAAAGATTCCATGGCAAAGAGACTCCTGTTCACTGGGTTGCTATTGCTGGGTGGGCTTCTGGTCGTCCAGTTCGGTGGCCTGACGCCCGCCGCGGAGGCCCAGGAAGAGGGTTCAACCGTGGCCGACATGCCGCCCGTCCATGACTTTCATGTCAACGACTTTGGATTGGAGTGCACCGATTGTCATAATCTCCCTGAATCCCCGGCCCCGGGCCAGGAGTTGTCTTTCTCGGTACGGCCCGGCCACTCCAATTGCGACGCCTGTCATGAAGACATCTTCGAAGAAGGTGAACTGGTCAGCTTTTGCATGGTTTGCCATGAGGGCGAGGTCTATGACCTTTCTCCCTTTCCCAGCGGTCAAAACTCCCTCGCCGTCTTTTCCCATACCCAGCACGTGGACCCCCAGGGACGCGTCAACCGGCAGACCGGAATGCGCCAGGACTGTACCTTCTGCCACGCCGCGGAGGACCCGATGGCCGGCGTTTCATTGCCGGCGCATCCTCAGTGTGTGGCCTGCCACGGCGGAGCCGAGGCCGTCTCGCCCATGCTGTCGGTTGAGGGCGGCAATGAGGGATGCCTGGGCTGCCACAATCTGACCCAGATGGATGAAAACATCCTGGCTGAAGCCATGTCGATGACCGAGATGGCCGAGCCAATGATGGAGGCGGCCCACTCAAGCCTGAGCCAGGGGGAATCCTATGAAGAGGTCCTTCCCTTTCCCCACGGCTCTCACGTCGAGACACTCGACGGTATGATGGTTCAATGTGAAACCTGTCACGAGAGCGTCCTGGAGAGGGCTAGCCTGGACCTGGAGCTAGAACTTCCCGCCATGACGGTGTGTGCTTCGTGTCACGACTCAGCAGCCAAGGTGGGGAAGGACAACAAAACCGAGAACTGCTCGCTTTGTCACAGCGAGATCCGGGAAGATCTGGTGCCCGAGCTGGCGGAACTGGTCGCGCCGGTGGCTCATACGCCGTCATTCCTTCGCAATCACGAGATGCAGGCCCACGAGTCGGCTGACTACTGCAACTTCTGCCACGATCTGACTCACTCTGCCGGCAGCGACAACTGTGCCGATTGCCACAGCATCATGCAGCCGGAATCACATCTGGCCGTGCGCTTTAACGAGACCACCCACGGCCGTCTGGCAGCCATGGATCGGGAACAGTGTGCGACCTGTCATGTGGTTGATTTCTGCTCCAGTTGCCACAATCTTCCGCCCCGCAGCCACAACCCGCTGCCGCTGTTTGCCGGAGGGGGACTTCACCGCGATCTGGCGGCCTTCAATCTACGCAGCTGCCTGACCTGTCATACCTACGAAGACACCTGCAGTCAGTGCCATGCACAGACCCTCAGGGTGACGGAGTGATGGGGTGGCGAAAAGGTCCGGAAGGCGCGCAGAAATCGAAAGATGAATAGAGTATTATTTTGAGTAAGAGTGGTTTGGCTATGAGTTTCACCCGATTCAGGCTCTCATTGTTTTGTTCCCTGTCCGTGGCTCTCC
>Ga0310345_10004558_pt1 | contig 12543 bp, 9 predicted proteins | sample HC15DNA20500_MG_FD_204667 | JGI IMG/M metagenome (GOLD analysis project Ga0310345, IMG submission 204667) | Marine microbial communities from station ALOHA, North Pacific Subtropical Gyre - HC15-DNA-20-500_MG | ecosystem: Environmental > Aquatic > Marine > Oceanic | place: Pacific Ocean: North... | reverse complement strand
TCGTCTCGACCCTCAAAATTCAACATGTAATCGGGTCCAAGTCCAACAACTTCAATCCCACCAATTTGTGTAACGCATTCGATCTGTCTCACGACATCCCCAATTTCGGATTGAACCCCATTTACCCCAAGAACAAGCCTTGAACAAAAATGAATCCCTATAACTCCCCCGTTTTCGGCCATATCTGTGATTTGATCATCCCACAAATTCTGTTGTTTGTCGGCTAGTGATCTTGACCCAGAATGGGAATTAAGAAGGGGCTTACTTGTGGTATCTATGACGTCTCTTATCGTTTTGGGAGCTGAATGTGACACGTCTACGATAATTCCTAGGTCATTCATTCGAGATATAACTTCGAAACCAAATTCGGTTAGCCCAGGCTGGTCCAATTCGTCTTCTTCTGTTTGACTGGCACCAATACTATTTCTCATAGCCCAATTTAGTTGCATATGACGAAGACCAAGAGCGAACCATGCGTCAAGCAGATCAACGTCTTCTTCGATGATCTTCCCCCCCTCAAATCCAAGTATAAGCGCGAGTTTATCTTCTTCAACCGCTAGATTTATATCTGCGACATTGCGCACGATTTTTATAGGCTCTCCTGAGCGTTCTAACTCAAGAACTTCAGTAAATCTTTTCAGACCACGGGCCAAAAAACCTGTGTTGACGTAGTAAGCAGCTTCATAATCTCTAATACTTGGTGCTTCTATCCAGGAATCGACACCGAGATGCACAATTTTGAGCCCCACACCACCATCAAAATCCCGTCTGAAATCCTCAGCCCTATACATATGGTCGTGAGCCAAATATAACGAATGTTCTCGTTTAGTCATTACTCTTCCATCGTTATCATGCTAATTAAGCCTGTGTGCCAATCATAGCCATGAGGTTGTCTATTATAATTAATGGCGGGACTAGTCCAATAATAAAGGACGAGAGAGCGTTCGGGAGCGTAGTACGTCTCCAGCTCATCCCCAAAAACATCAGTCAGCCTGCCTAAATATTGTCCTTTATCCACTATATCGCCTTCTTTGATAGCAGGGTGCCAAACTCCCGATTGTCCCGCGTTTATCTGATATCTGCGCCCACTAATTTCTATTTGATCTGGTCTATCAGGTGAGCCGGGTAACATACCCACCGTTTGGAGAGCCGAAATAACACCGTCATAGTTAATTGACACATGTTCAGGCGTAGGTATCCCATTCTTACCGCATTCAACCCATATGTTGGGGATCCCATGTTCTGCCATAGCTATACAAAGAGCAGGGATTGCCTTAGGGTCTCTCTTTAACTCAATATATTCAACTCTAAATCCTCTAGCCAGTGAGATGGAAGCGACCTGTGTCTCCTCGCTACCCACGAGAGGAACAGGGACCCAGGGATGAAGCGCTTGGGCAAATTCTCCAGCATGAATGTCAATAAGATAGTTTGAATCCTTAGTCAGTTCAAACAATTTATCTATTTGAAATTCTGTATAGCTGCCTGAGGGGTTTCCAGGTCTATGGTAATGAACTTCCCGTGAATCTACAGGTGACAACTGCATATTCCGCATCATAAACGCTTCCAATGAAATTATCGGGATAATTTTAATGGTCCCAGAAAGCTCACTGGGATTTATGGTCTGTATAAGTTGTTGCGCGGCGAGTATCCCCGCGTATTCCCCCGCATGCATTCCAGAGGTGACAGTAAAGATGGGCCCTTCCTGGGCGCCCTGTATTGTTGCCATTGGCATTTGGACTGAATGGTTGTCATCATATTTCCATTCATAAATTTTCTTCATCGACTAACCCCACGCAACAAAGCCACTTATTAGATCTTCTATTTCATAATCTAGCGAGCTGAATGTCCTACCAATCTGCTACGCTGCCATCCTCATGAAACCAATTGTCTCCCCCGAGCTCCGGTTCGTGGGAATCGACATTTCTGCAGGCTACATCCTCGTCAATATCAATACCTAGTCCTGGTTTAGTTGGAAGGTCAATGTAACCATCTTTAACGACCCAATCTTCTTGCAGAAGCCCATTCCCTAATCCAGCATCTACTTGCTCCTGTATAAAAAAATTGGGAGTACAAGCATCTACTTGCAAGCAGGAAGAAAAAGCTACCGGACCTATGGCGCAATGAGGGGCAGTATGAATATAGTAAACCTCCGCCATACTGGCTATCCTCCGCAATTCAGAAATACCTCCACAATGAGCTACGTCCGGTTGAATGATAGCCACTGAATTAGATTCAAATATTTCCTTAAATTCCCATCTGCTTAGGAGTCTTTCACCAGTGGCAATCGGGAATGGTACGGACTGGGATACCAGTTTTAGAGCATCCTTATTCTCCTGAGGCACTGGCTCTTCTACAAATCCTGGACGCATTCCTTTGATTTCATTACATACTTCTATAGCCAACGCTGGCGTCATTTTTGCATGAAAATCAAAATACAGATCCACGTCATCCCCCACCCATTCCCTCATAAGATATGCGGCCTTCACGAACTCATCTATCCGAGCTGGCGGTTCATGTGCCCGCCATTTTCCAGCAGGTCCTGACTTATAGGCTGTATATCCACTTTTCTGAAGCCAATCAAGTCTCTCCCTAGATTTTTCAAGGCCAGGCTCGCTCAAATCATTGATGCCCCAGTGAGCATAAGTCCTGATTTTGTCTCGAGTTGCGTTGCCCATTAACTGGTAACTAGGAACGCCATAAAATTTGCCAGATATATCCCAAAGAGCCTGATCTATACCAGCAAGAGCAGACATCAATACGCTTCCTCCCCGAAAAAACGCGGACCTGTATATGTGCTGCCAGTGATGTTCAATTCTTAACGGGTCCTGACCTATCAAATACTCGGAAAGTTCCTCAACCGCTGCCCAAGTGCTCTTGGGCTTGCCTTCGAGTGTTGTCTCTCCCCATCCGGATATACCGCTATCGGTTGTTATCCTAACCAACCTGGTTCGATGTTTCGGCCTATATTGTTCAATTTTTGCGATCTTCAAATTCGCTCCCCTCTAAGGACAATATTTTGGATACCAAGATACTACGCCATATTGGCAAACACTTGAATTCATACACTGTAGGAAAAATCCTTTGTAATGACAAAACAACGATCAATCCCATAAGATGCTGCTGTCTGAAAGACGCCTGAAAATCCGGTTAACAATCAGTTGGTTCAAAAATAGAGAAATCTTCAAAACTTAACAATAGTACGCTAGGAGACAAAAATGGAACTTGGTTTATTTCTGATGCCCCTACACAGGCCTGACAGTTTCCATGCAGATGCCTACGATCAAGATCTTAAGCTCATGGAAGTCGCAGATAATCTGGGCTACGCTGAGTCATGGATCGGAGAACATTTCACTATGCCATGGGAGAATATGCCGTCACCTGAACTTTTTGTAGCAAGAGCTCTGGGTGTGACTTCCCAGATGAAGTTTGGTATCGGAGTATCCTTGCTCCATATGCATCATCCTGCTCATGTCGCTCTAAGAATAGCTCAACTTGATCATCTGGCACGGGGTCGCCTATATTTCGGAATTGGTTCAGGGTCTGGAACCGAGTGGAATAAGGAGATATTTGGAGTGGAAACTGCCCGGGAAGATATCCATAGCCAAATGATGGAGGCCATATCGGTTATCCAGCAATTTTGGGCAGGAAAGCCATTCCACCACAAGGGGACGTTCTATGACACAGGGATTCCTGAGCCAAAAGGAGACACCCTGTTTGACTACCACATGATTCCGTACCAGAAACCGCATCCACCTATAGCGGTTGCAGGTAGTAGTCCAAGCTCAGGAACCCTGTCAGTGGTGGGAGAAAAAGGGTGGATCCCCATGAGTACTTGTTTTCTGCACGAAATGTACCTTCCAAGTCACCGTGAGGTAGTAGTAAAAGGAGCATCAAAAGCGAACCTTGACGCCCCTAGATCCGAATGGAGGATCTCGAGAGAAATATACGTGGCGGAGGATGGAGAAAAAGCTAGAAAAGAGGCCTTGGAGGGTCCCATGGGGCAATTTTTCCAGGACTACTGGATTCCGCTATTGGGTTCGGGAAGCGGACTGGAAGGACTTAAATTAGACCCCGACATGCCAGCTGAAGAAATCACTCCTGAATATATGCTTAAAAACGTATGGATCGTAGGAGATCCAGAAGAGTGTTCTAATCGGTTGAGAAAACTTCATGAAGACGTAGGTGGGTTTGGCACGCTTTTGGCACTTTGCCATGACTGGGGTGATATGACCCCAAAGTGGCATAGGTCACTAGAATTGTTAAGTAAGGAAGTTCTACCCACGCTTTCAGATCTAGATTAGATTCAGTTAGCTCATATGAACAAAAATATAAGCATTATTTTTAAAGGTTCTATATGAAATACGACTACATAGTTGTAGGAGCTGGCTCGGCTGGAGCGATCATAGCTACCCGCCTGAGCGAAGACCCTTCGGTGTCAGTGCTTTTACTCGAAGCTGGTAGTGATTATCCCGATTTCCAGTCATTACCCGACAAATTTAAATACGGATATGGACCAGAGCTTCAAAACAAGCCAAATTGGTGGCTCGACCCGGGAGATGAAAAGAGATGGCTATACGTCGCCAAATCTACTGAGGAACAAGACCTTCCGATGCTTGTCCCTAGAGGAAAGGGAATGGGAGGATCCAGCGCTGTCAACGCTCAGATTTTTTTGAGAGGAGATCCAGAAGACTACGATACTTGGTTTGAAAACGGAAACGATGAATGGAGTTTTCAAAAATGTCTGCCCGCGTTCAAACGCCTTGAAAATGATACAGATATGGGCGGTGATTTTCACGGTCACGAGGGTCCAATACGTGTAAGAAGGCATCCAAAAAGTGAATGGAGCCAGGATGCCAGTGCCTTTTATGAAGGATTTCAGTCGCTGGGATTTCCTACAACTGCCGACCATAACGATCCGGACTCAACAGGGGTCGGCCCCATGCCATTTAACACGATTGATAGGGTAAGGCAGAGCACTGCACTAAACTACATAAACCCGGCTAGGAACCGTCTAAATTTAACCCTACGGGGTGACTGTACGGTGCATAGGATAATTTTTGATGATAATCGTGCGATAGGGGTAAAGGTTGAGAGTAAAGGAGAGCTGTTTGAGGTACACGGTAAAGAAATCATTTTAAGCAGCGGAGCTATCGGATCCCCTCAACTATTGATGCTGTCCGGCATCGGGCCTAGAAAACATCTGGAAGAAAATGGAATAGATGTATTACAGGATTTGCCTGGTGTGGGACAAAATCTAAAGGATCACCCCCAAGTACGACTTATATGGGAGGTAGATAAGAGTTACCAGCATCACCGAGACGGACTTATAAGGGGCGCAACTGTCGCGATTAGATATACGGCCAGTGGATCGAATTTACGCAACGATATGATGGTTCACCATACGGCCACTGTTCCACAACGGTTTTACATGGCCGATGGGGATGAAATGTACCAGGGCGTGGGAATGACAGCCTGTCTTTATCTACAAGTTGGTGCAGGAGAACTCACTCTTCGCTCATCTGACCCCAAAATACAGCCAATACTCAACTACAACTATTACAGAGAAGAAGAGGATCTTAGAAGAATGAGAGAGTGTGTAAGATTATGTGCTGAAGTTGGTAGTGGTCCTTCATACTCATCAATAGTGGCCAATCGAATCGAGCCTAGCGACCAAGAACTGAACGACGATGAAGCTTTAAATTTATGGATCAGGAAGAATGCCGTAACGAGTCACCACATTAGCAGTACCTGCAAGATGGGCCTAACTTCAGACTCCATGGCGGTGGTCGACCAATATGGAAGAGTGCATGGTACAAAAGCGTTGCGTATAGGGGACGCATCCATAATGCACGACTGTGTTAGAGCCAACACAAATGTTCCTTCAATGATGGTGGGCGAACGCATCGCAGACTTCATAAAGCTTGATAAGTAAAAAATAGCTATCTAATTCATTCCCACCCTGATAGATTTTTGCTAACTTAGTATCAGGTATCTCTTAAAATAGCGTTTTCAGGCAGCTATTCAAATACCTCTTATAGGGGTCGAAACGTGCTCTGTTCAGAATGTGACAACCAAATTCTTCCTTATATGACATTTTGTCCACACTGTGGAATACGTATAAAGAAAGTTTCAAATTCCTCAGAGCATTCAACAGAAAGTCCCGACGAGCTAAAATCATGCTCACATTGCGGAGCACTTGCAGAGGCCTCACTCAGATTCTGCGGGTCTTGCGGTACCCAGTTTGGGGATCCTATTGAAACCTCCCCTGAACCACCCCCATTAGAAGAGATTCAAAAGGAAAAACAGAAGCTTAAATCTTGTCCGACATGTAACCAACCAGTAAGACCCGAACTTTCTTTCTGCATATCCTGCGGTACCAATGTAATAACTTCCGAAAGACGCACTGAATCAACACAGGATAGGCACAGTACCACAGCAGTGACCATACCCACTGCCAGTGTTGAAACACCATATCCGAACAGAGTGAAATCAACAGCCTTTAATTTTAGTTGGGCTGACACGTGGAAAACACTGTATTCAGAAAATGCTATGTCTTCCTTACTCGGACTGGGAATTTTATTGGTGACCATCGGATCTTTGGTGATTTTGGTATCGATGTGGGAGGAGGAATCTAATCGGCCCTATCTGATACCACTATCGGCCGGTCAAGTCACTGCCTTTATTTTCGTAGGCCACATGGTGAGAAGTCGAATGAATTTGCACCTGTCAGGGTTGGCTTTTATAACAATTGCAGCGGTCTGGGCCTTATTTACCTCTGGTGTCATCACTTACCTTTTATTTGATCCGATTTCTCCAAACCCAAAGCTTCCAGGCATTGATCTCCAAATACATTTGGAACCCAAAGCCTGGCTGATGCTAGTGGGGATAGCTCTCCCATTGTGGTGGGGTTTAAGCTACGTATATAAAGGATACGTATTAACCCATGGTTCGCTTTTATTAGCTGGGATTGCGCTCTCCCTCATTGCCTTTTTCTTTGACAACGACTGGCAACGTTGGGAATGGTATTACCTTTTTGGTGGCATCTCACTCGTTTACTTGTCTACAGGGATTGTTTGGAGAATCCGCGGCAATGACATAGCCAATGAGATCATATTTTCAGTTGGCAACGTGTTGGCTGCCCTCACCATACTTATTGCAATTTCGGAAACAAACACTTGGGGGAAAGTCGTCATATTGGTTTTGGTTGGATTATATTTTGCTGTATCGGGTTCAACTTTTATAACATTCGTATCCTCTAAAGTTCCTTTGTTGCAGGCCCCAAGGCATTTCAGAAAATTCTTCTGTCCAATGGCTCTAGGAGCCAGCGCATTTTCTCTGACATTCGCTTTTGTTTCAGCATCTATTCTGCTGTCATTCGACTGGCATATTAGTTTACTGGCTCTCACCTCGGTTCTAACCGTCCTATCGATTATCGCCATGATTATAGTTAAGAAATGGTACTGGATTTACCCTGTCACAACATTCGCCCACGCATCGACACTTTTGGCCATTACCTTGCCACAAATTGGTCTTGAGAATCCTCATACATACGGGTTGATCACAATACCGCTGGTCTCAATTTATATCTTATTTTTGACATTTGCCTATTTAAAGATAAATCCTTCTGGCAGTGGATACACACGTCATGTAGATCCTCGTTTTGCGCCACTGGTCGCAATCGCATGTTTAGATATCGCAATAAGCGTAATACTCTCAGGATGGTCTGACTGGTCAAACCCAGAGGGAATTCTTGCTGCATCTATATACACAGTTGTTACTGTCGCGGTCTGCTACATATCCAAAAACAGAAACATGACTTATTCAACCACTGTCCTCGTGGCCATAACTAGCATGTTTTTAGTTGGGAACGTGGGGGATGGCTCTTGGACATTAAGAGCGGTTTCTTGGTCCTGCCAAGGTCTGGCTTCCTGGTGGATGGCTGTTGGAATAAGAAAATGGTCTGAAAACTCCACCAAATCATGGTTAGAGATTTGGGAAACTCCTTTGAGAAAAACCTCCACTAGGTTCGCCATAGCCTCTACAATATTTGTGCTTCTCTCCGTTATTCTTAGCCTAAGTGGTGAAAACGACAGTGGTTCTCACATCCTCAACGCTACGACTGTTGTTGCAATACTAGGTCTCTTGTACCTTGGAATAGGAATCACCAAGCGCGATGCCAGATATATATATGTATCTGCCGCTTCACTGATTGTAAGCTGGTACATTCAGGCTGCAAATCAAGAGTTTTCAGGTGTACATTTCTATACTATACCTGCAGGTCTATACCTCCTTGGTTTAGCATATTTTGAATACCGCAGAGAATCAGGAATCAAATTTCTTGCCCCAGTATTCAATACCCTTTCAGTATTGATTCTACCCATGTCTGCGTTTCTACAATCAATATATGAGAAACCTGAATTACCTTATTTCTTTTTGTCCGGATTTGAATCGCTGGTATTGATTTTATGGGGTTTGTTTTCAAGATCTCGCATAGTTTTGATGGGAAGTATGGCGACTTTTGCTATAAATCTTTTGTGGAACTTGGGTAGATTGCTCCCGGATATCGATGGCGGGGTGCTTGCTATAACAGCTGGCATTTTCCTAATTGCAGTGGCAGTCATTCTCGAGAGAATGAAGGAACGTGTGGCCAAATCAGGACGAGAGTTACTTGAACAATTATCTGGCTGGAACTGGTGAACACAACCTATCTCATGAAGTGCCCAATTTAGCTGGCTAACTTCGTATCGACAATGAAGAAGGAATTGATATTCTGACCGCAGTCGCTCCTCGCTTAACTAACTCTGAAAGCCACCAAGCGCTGCAGCTATTTTCTGGGAATCATCAAATATATGAAATTCTGTTTCCAACTCATCCTCCACCACAAACATGTGAATCGATTCAGAGTCTAGATTATCAGCTGTATAACGAACGTGAACATATACGTGATCACCATCAGAAGATACGTTAAGAATTTCTAGGTCAAAGTTTGGAAATCTAATAAGCAATTTGGATAAAAAATTTTCCAGAAAATCATTGAATCCATGATATTCGCCAGAAAGTTCGTGGTCTCCATTTATTTGGACTAACGCATCTTTGTGATAAATCTTTCCGAGACTCTCCATATCGCCTTCAGCAAAAGATTTATAACCACCTAAAACCAACTCTTTTGGGGTCATTTCAAATTCCTCTAAAACTTTCTCTTTCGTGGATAACAAACTATCGGCCTATTAAGCGGTTCCCGAGCACTTTCGACCTATGATTCCAGTTGCTTTTGCATCTATTTCATAGTTTACCAATTAAACTTCTGAGTAGATTTCTACTTCTTGCAATTGATTCATGAGGATCAGGACCCACGGGATAAATCTGGGCAGCCATGTCGGTCGTCCCGGCGTCGGCGTAAGCCCTCAATTGTTCTGCAACCTCTTCCTCATCCCCAACAAGTGCCATTTCAGCAGGACTTTCAACCCCCTCTCTGTCTAGCATCGCTCTATAGCTAGGTAACTGTCCATAACGCCCGAAGTAGTCATTAGCTTGCTTAAAAGCAGCGGGACGGTCCCCTGTGACTGCCACGGGAACTGCTGCAACAATCCGAGGATTGTCTCTTCCAGCACCCTCGGCAGCACGATTTATTGTGGGGACAATATGGGTTTTGAGGGTTTGTACTCCGGTCATCCAGGTAATGGTTCCATCGGCAGTTTCTCCGGCAGTTTTTAACATTCTTGGACCCAGTGCGGCCAAAAGAACCGGAATGTGAGAGCGCTCCGCTATTGTGAACTGCGTGTTAGCACTGAATATCTGACCCTTGTAGTCCACTATGCCATCTCTGGAAAGTGTTCTGACTATGTCAAGATATTCTTTCATGTGCTGAGCTGGTCGGTGAAATTCCATCCCCAATCGATCTTCTACAACAGGTTTGTGATTCACCCCTATTCCCAAAGTAAATCTGCCCCCAGCAATTGACTGAACCGTCAAAGCCTGCTGGGCCATTGCTATAGGATGTCTGAGGAAAGTAGGCGTTACAGCGGTTCCCATTTCAATCCGACTGGTTTTTTCTGCGGCCAAACACATCATAGACATAATATCTACATCCATAATGTGTGCCGCCCACAGGCTGTGGAATCCATCTTTTTCAGCTTCCAAAATTTGTGTGATTTGGCTTTGTAGTGATCCAGCAGACCCTATACCACCTATAAATAATCCCATTCTCATATCAGTTAAGCCCCTTTTTAGATCCAAACTATATTTCAAATAAGTTACAAAAGTTCTGGAGTCGGATTATATGATAGTGTCGGACTGCTCTATAGCAATGAATACCTTACTGGGAGAAAGCATGAAAATTGCAGACGTTCAAGTGATCAGATTCTCGGTTGAAGCCGAAGATTACGGAACCAAATGGGGATATGGTCAACGAGGACCCAAAAGAAGAGTTCCTAGGGGACTAATTAAAATAACAACTGATGATGGACAAAGTGGTTTTGATACTCAATACGGCTGGGATGGTTATTATGAACCGCCAAGTGTTGAAGAAACGGAAAATATTATAAAACCTCTTCTCGTTGGGGAAGACCCGAGAAATATAGAAAAACTATGGCAGTGGATGATGGCCCACCGAGGATTTTCTGAAACAACCATTGGATCCATAGATTGCGCCCTGTGGGACCTGATGGGAAAACTAGCAAATTCTCCCACATACCAGGTTCTTGGTGGAGCACGCGACAAAGTTAAAGCGTATGCAAGCACGTATCCGAATCTGGGCAACCCAGATGTCTATGCGGAGCATGCAAAGGAAGCCGTTGCTCGTGGTTATAAAGCCTTTAAAGTCCACGCCTATATTTTCTGGGATCCCATAAACGACTGTCCCGCTCCAGGAAAACCTGCCTTTCCCAAGCAGGACATAGAGGTTTGTGAAGCTGTAAGGGATGCAGTAGGTAACGATATCGTACTAATGCTGGACCCTTGGAGTGTTTATACATATCAGGAATCCCTGATGGTTGGTAGACAATTGGAAAAACTCGACTACTACTGGCTAGAGCATCCGATGGATGAACGCAGGATGGAACCCTATAAGCAGCTTACTAAAGAACTAGATATAAATATTTTGGGTCCTGAAATGGAACCTGGCAGTTTTTACACCAGGGCAAACTGGGCATTTCAAAGGGCATCAGACATGGGAAGAATTGACGTAAGCTTCGGTGGTATCACTGGCTGCAGAAAAGCAATCGCAATGTATGAGTCACTCGGAATGCAGTGCGAAATGCACGTAGGCGGATTCGCAAATCTCGCCATCCTGGGATCCACAACCGAAGAACAATGTGAATATTATGAAAGAGGTCTAACCAAACCTGATGAAGATCGTGACGCTTGTCCGATATTTCTAAAAAAACCCTGTGACCCCTTGGATAATGATGGATATGTCAAAATACCGAAAGGCCCTGGGCTAGGAATTGAATTCAACTGGGACTATATAGAGGATAATTTCCTACCTGACTTAAGCAGTAAAAATATCAACTTCATAGGATGATTAAGGTCTATATCAAAGTGGGCATCTGAGATCGGTCTTTTAAAACTAGGAGCCAAAAATGGGCGATTTAGAAGGAAAGATAGCAATAGTTACCGGTGGTGGACTTGGTATCGGTTCGGCCGGCGCAAAGGAACTCGCATCCCAAGGAGCATCAGTCGCAATCATGGACATAGACCAAGATGCTGCTGAATCAACAGTGTCAGAGATACGAGATAAAGGAGGAACAGCATTTTCTGTGATAGGCGATGCATCTCTATCTTTGGATTGTGAGAGAACTGTATCCGAATGTGTCTCCCAATTCAGAGGCTTGGACATATTATTTAACAATGTTGGAATCCAACCAATCAGTTCTTACGCTAACGTTGAAAATACTACTGAGGAGATGTGGGACAGAGTTTTAGCAGTTAATTTAAAGAGTCGTTTTCTCATGGCTAAATACTCAATACCTGAAATGAGAACTAGAGGCGGGGGGGTAATTATCAGCACCGCGAGCGTGCAAGGGCAGCAATCTGCTTATTTGGTGCCGGCATATGCGGCAACAAAAGGAGGTGATCTCTCACTAACGCGGCAGATGGCACTAGACTACGCAGAAGATAACATACGCGTCCTTTCTGTTTGCCCCGGTGGAGTAGACACCCCTCTATGGAGGGATTCTGTGGTTAGTTCCGGGACAGAAATTGAGGACGCGATAATAGAATCAGGTAGAACTCACCCAATCGGCCGATTGGGAGCTCCAGAGGACATAGCAAAAGTAGTTGCTTTCCTTGCAAGCGATAGGGCTTCATTTATGACAGGAACTTTTGTAAACGTCGACGGGGGAATTATGGCAAAAGGATCCTGGGCCTGAAACATCTTCAGATCTTGATGACAGTCCTCTATCAATTTCAAAAAAATCTCGTAAGCTAACCCACTAGATCCTACGGAGCCTTTTAAAGGTAAGAAGTGTAATGATTGCTAGGAGAACCAGTCCTCCACCATGGAATGTTAATGCGACGGTCACTCCCATTAAAGAAGCCAGTGCC
>Ga0310345_10004556_pt1 | contig 12546 bp, 11 predicted proteins | sample HC15DNA20500_MG_FD_204667 | JGI IMG/M metagenome (GOLD analysis project Ga0310345, IMG submission 204667) | Marine microbial communities from station ALOHA, North Pacific Subtropical Gyre - HC15-DNA-20-500_MG | ecosystem: Environmental > Aquatic > Marine > Oceanic | place: Pacific Ocean: North... | reverse complement strand
TCCGTCTGTATTGGTCACATTGCGGCACCACCAGGGCTCGGCATTACCAACTGCTGGGTACGCCGCCCCTCGAGAGTATGGACGATATCGCGGCACTGGGTCGAGAAGTTGTCAGCAAGGGCTTCACTGCCCTCAAGACCAATATCGTGATGCCAGGAGATCCGGCCTCAGTCTATTTTACCGGTTTTGGTGGTGAGCTTGGCACTACCGATGGTGCAGTCAGTAAACGACTGCTAACCCACATAGAAACGTTGATCGGTACCTTAAGAGATGCGGCTGGTCCAGAGGTGGATATCAACCTGGACCTCAACTTCAATTTCAAACCGGAGGCCTGTATGCGTATCGCTCAGGTGTTGGAGCCTTTTGACCTGCTCTGGTTGGAGATCGACATGTACGACCATCAGGCCATCCGCCAGATCAAGGACTCAACCTCGACCAAGATCTGCACCGGTGAAAACCTGTTTTATATGCGGGAATTTATCCCCTACTTCGAGTCTCGCGCGGCCGATGTGTTTATGATCGATGTACCGTGGAACGGCTTTTCCCAATCCAAAAAGATTGGCGATCTGGCTGAAGTTTATCAGCTAAATGTAGCGCCACATAACTACTACAGTCATCTAGCTTCTTTCATCAGCGCTAGCTTATGCGCAGTTTTACCGAATGTCCGAATTTTGGAGATCGACATCGACGATGTGCCGTGGAAAAACGATCTGGTCACCACCGTTCCGGAGATCTCCAACGGATATATGAACGTGCCAACAACTCCTGGCTGGGGCACCGGCCTCAATCTGGAATCGATACAGGATCACCTGTGGCAAAACCGGCGTGCCAACTGGTAATTTAGATTTAGAATTCATTATTTACTTAACCATAACCAAATCAAACACTCAACACAAAGGAATCGGAGAGTGAAAGTATGATGACGGACACAGGTATCCCAACTGTTCTTAACCCGCTATTGTCACCCGAACTTCGAACCGAAGTTGAGTTTTTTCAAAAATGGGGCTATCTCGTCGTTGAGAATGCTACTACTACTGAACAGGTCGAAGTCCTAAGGCAGGCCATCGACCTGGCGTATCAAGAGGCCCAGTCACAATTTATCGGCGATTTGTTGGAGCAGGATGATCGCTTTCTCTTTTTACTGGACAATCCACCTGTTTTACAGCGTATCAAAGCTATTCTGGGTAATTGTATTCAGTTGCACAGCGCCACTTCCCGAGTTACTAAGCCGGGTGAAGACGACCAGAACTGGCATCGGGACGGCCCCTGGCCAGTCGACCCCAACGGTACGCCCTATGGTAGCCTACCAGGACAGATCAACTGTGGTTACTTCCTGGACGAGTTGACAATGGCGAACGGTCCAATTGTGATTGTGCCTGGCAGTCAGCGAGCCCTTTTTCGACCTCCCGAAGGACATCCCAAATTTCCCGACGAAAAGTATGTGATGGCCAAACCGGGGCAAGCGGTTTTGTTCGACGGATGGCTCTTTCATCGGGGAGCAGCCAACCACTCCGACCAAAGGCGGCGGGTTTGCTTGATGTGCTATCAAAACGCCTGGATGAAGTCGAGAGAACCTATTCGCGGACCTCGTGCCAGCAAGTTACTGGCAGAAGGGACTGATGAACAGCGATTGCTACTCGGCCGGATCACAAAATGGTAGCTGATCAGGAATTAATAGAGACGCGACTCCCTGATTTCCCAATCGAGTTGGGAACAGGCCACGTCGGGGATATGCTTTAGGAGAAGGTACTATGATCCGACCCAATATCCTTGTCATCTTTACTGATCAACAGAGTGCAACCATGATGAGTTGCGCTGAGAACCGCTATTTTCAGACGCCGGCCATGGACAGCTTAGCCGAGCGGGGAACACGGTTCGAGCGCGCCTACTGTTCTTTCCCCGTCTGTATCGCCTCTCGTTTTAGTTTCATGACAGGTCGAATGCCGAGCACAATTGATGTGACTGTTGCTAACAAGCTACATTCGATTAGTGACAACAATATCGAGACGGTTCCCCAGGAGGTTATCGACCATTCGCTTGGACATGTGATGCGAGCCGCAGGCTACGAAACCTTCTATGCAGGCAAGCACCATTTCCCGAAGATGACAGTAGAAGACTGCGGATTCACAGTTTTAACGAGGGATCAGCGTGACATCTGTGCTGACGTTTGTGCGGATTTCTTGCTTCGTCGAGTGTCTGCTGAGCAACCATTTCTTTTGATTGCATCCTTTGTTAACCCACACGATATCTGCTACCTTGCCATCCGCGACTCTATGGCAGACGATCAAGAACGGCGGCTGATAGAAAACGGTAAAACGGAAATCAGCGTGTTGAATCGGGCCCTGGAAATACCACAGGATGTCGACGAAGAAACATTCCTGATGGAGCGGTGTCCACCACTACCTATCAATCACCTGCCTCTCGAGGATGAACCAGCAGCCGTACAGGAGACTCTGGAACGGAGACCGTTTCGGGCGATAGTTCGAGAAAAGTGGACTGAGAAAGAGTGGCGCATGCATCGCTGGGCTTACGGTCGCCTGACTGAGATGGTGGATGCACAGATCGGGCGAGTGCTACAGGCGTTACGTCAATCTGGTTTGGAGAACAATACGGTAGTTATCTTTACCAGTGACCACGGTGACCACGACGGTGCACGAAAGATGGAGCATAAAACCTTTCCTTATGAGGAAGCGGTTCGTGTTCCACTTATAGTTTCTCTGGCAGGTGAAACGCAAATGGACGTTGTCGATGACGTCCATTTAGTCTCCAATGGCCTAGATCTACTGCCGACACTGTGCGATTATGCGGGGGTTGCCCCGCCAACGGGATTAGCAGGCGCCAGTTTTCGTGGTTTGGCCTTAGGCAAAACTCCTGACAATTGGCGCCGGGCACTGGTAGTAGAAAGCGCCAATTGTCGGATGATCCGGGACCATCAATTCAAGTATATTCTCTACGGCTCAGGTACTAACTGTGAACAACTCTTCGACCTCAAAACCGATCCCCACGAAATGCGCAACCTGATTCACAACCCTCAGTATGCTGCCATCTCCCGGACGTTACACAACCAACTCCGCAACTGGGCAATAGAGATCGGCGATACCCGTACGCTGGATTGGTTAGTCCCTCTTCGCCAAAGCGGGGATCGAGTCGATGTCAACCAAAGGTAGGAACCGAGGCTTAATGAACCAGCGCAACCTGTAGATTAATCGTTTCGCTTTCACCTGAGGCCGGTGTGGCGGTTACTCTTAATAGGTAAACGCCGCTGGCAATCCGGTCGCCTGTATCAGCACGTCCATTCCAACGAAATACCCCATTCCTTCCTTTCTTGCCTCCAATTTTTCCCAACCGATAGTTTTGTTCGTAAACCTTTTGTCCGTTAGTGTTATAGAGGTCGATTTGTATCCAAGCTGGTTGACTCAAGAAGTAGTCCAGACTTAGCGATTGATCTTGGGCCAAGTTGACCGGATTAGGAAACAGGATAACATTCCATAGTAGTTTTTCGGTCATGGTTATCGGTAGCATTGGTGCAGAATCGCCAACACCAGCTAACTCCACCGTAGCCGCTACAGCGAGTTTGAGTGCCAATTCACCCAGTGGATCGGTAATCTTCTCCATATTATCTGCCTGGCTATGGATGTATTTGATCGATTCTCTGGAATTGAAGGCAGACTCTTCTGAGAGCAAAACGGCAGGAATACCAATTTCCCAAAACGGGGAGTGGTCGCTATAGATAAAACCGGGATTGTACTGTAAACGCAGGTCTAGCGGAAGACCGTGCATTTTGGTGACCCGGCGAAGTGCCTGAGCTATCCACTTTGACCGCTCATCGTGCACTACGTGAATGTCGAGGAGGCCGTCCTGGTCGTGACCGATCAGGTCAAAGTTGAGGACACCGGCAATTTGGTCAGCGGATAAACCCGTGCGTTGAGATTGAATCAGGTCGCAATAGTACCGACTGCCGTAGAGAAACAGTTCCTCGCCCGAAAAAGCGATGAACCTCACACTGTAATCTAGATCCAGGTGACGGATGAGTCGGGCAGTCTCCAGCAAAATAGCTACGCCAGAGGCATTGTCAGACGAGCCGGGAGCAGGCATGGTTTGCCATTGCTGCTCCCAACCTTCTGTCTTAGACGCTATGCTGTCGTAATGGGCGGTGAGTAGGTAAACCTGATCTTTATGTGGGCCTCGACCCGGTAATGTTGCCATAATGTTACGCATGGTATAGTCGCCTATTTTACCTTTCCCAATCTGCGACCGAGCGTGCTGAAAGCTATCTATTTCTACTTCAAGTCCCAACTGCTGGAATTTTTGGGCAATCCAGTCAGCAGAGTTATCACAAGCTATATCTGGTTGAGGTTGTCCGTCGTGTTGTACGGCTTGACGAACTCGTAAAGCATAACGGCTCAGAAACCGGCGGCCGGCAGTCAACAAATCCTCATTGATAGTCATGGTCTGAATTAGATCGCGCCACTGCTTAACTGAGACTTGCTGGAGTAGGTTGTCAACTTCCGCTTGTGGAGCGAGCGTCAAGCGTTTTTCAGACAGAGGTTTCAAGCTAATATCAGCGGGTAGTTTGGCTCGAAAATGGACAGGTAAACGCAGAAGTTCGTCGGGTTGATCAGCTCGAACCAATGCGACCTGACCTACTGCATCATCGAAGATGTCTATGATAACAACCTGATCGGACAATTTAGGCAACAGGTCAATATCCAGTAGGTAGTAGTCGGCAGTCGCTGAAGCGGATTGCTGGTCTAAAATAGCGACGCTGGCCGGACCTAATTTTTGTTGCAGTCGTAATTGTAGTTGCGAAACAACTGATGTTATGGTGTTGGTTTCATGCTGGTGCGATAGCAGCATTTCAATCAAGGCAATCGCCGATGCCCGATAACGCAGTTTGAAAGGCGTATATTGCTGCAGGGTTGCCAGGCTCTGGTCCGTTAAGTCGGCCGGTTTAGCTGCAATTTTGACTAGGTATGTCGAAGCTAGATCAACTGGGGCAATTTGATCGTTGGCTTGAACCATCAACGCAACGATCAGGCTCGCTAAAAAGTAGGATGAATTCTGAATCGACAGGCTAAGGCGGATCAAAGTTGGTAGTAGATTGAGACGGTGGGCCTGGTTCTTCTGATGGCAGGACAATTACATCTTCTGGTGCAACATAACAAAAAATTGGTTGGTCGTTTGCTTTTGACGGTCGTTGATCGTAACTTGGATTGTATAAGATAGCTTTGAAATTTAGGGTCGCAGTAGAAGTTGCTTCGCTTGCTGTTGAAGGCGATGGTCCAACAGCAAGTTCGTATTCCTCTATTTGGCCTAAATAGATAATGTCCTGAGTGAATGCTTGAAACAGATTGGTGTCGGCTGGTTCTACCCCTATCACATTACCAAATTTTATAGCCTCTGGTCGGATAGAGCAATAAACGTTTTCTCCGGTCTTGAAATTATGTTGTTGGCTGATTCTGGTCCGCAAATTGCCGAGGGGTGTCTCAATTTGTAGGAATTCCGCTGTCTTTCCCATCACCTGTCCTTGTACAAAGTTGGTTTCACCAATAAAGTTTGCTACAAAGGTGTTAATCGGTTGACGGTAGATTTCTTGCGGTGTTCCCACCTGAATAATGACCCCGTCGCACATGACGGCAATCCGGTCGGCTAAGGAGAGGGCCTCGCTCTGATCGTGGGTGACATAGATAGCCGTGATATCAGCGTGGCCATGAATCCGCTTGATTTCATTGCGGAGTTCCAAGCGAAGTTTAGCGTCTAAATTACTCAGTGGTTCGTCCAGTAATAGCACGTCCGGTTCAATGACAATAGCACGTGCCAATGCAATTCGCTGTTGCTGGCCACCTGAAATTGCATTAACCGGGCGGTCAGCGTATTCTTCCATTTTAACAATCTGTAAAACGTCAGCAACTTTTTGCGTCCGGGTTTCTTTGTCAATCTTTCTTAGGTTCAACCCGTATTCGATATTTTGGGCAACGGTCATATGTGGCCAAAGGGCGTAATTCTGAAAGACCATGCCGGTGTTTCGCTTATGGGGTGGTACATCGTTCATCAAATTGTCATCGAAGAACAACTGTCCACTATCAGGCTGATAAAAACCAGCGATTGTGCGTAGACAAGTCGACTTACCACAACCAGAAGGCCCCAGCAGGAAAAACAGTTCACCCGTCTCGATTTCGAGGCTGACCCGATTCATGGCCAAAGTCGTATCGTTTGCTCCCCGGCTTAACGTTTTTTCAACTTGATCCAGTCTAACTTTAACGGACATACTGAGGTCTCGTTTTTATCCCTCCGTTCGTTTGGGTAACTCAGGATAGGTTTATCTAATCTATTGGTTCAATCGAATTCGGTTTTGATGGGTTGAAAGATACGGTCTAATTTGAGTTGAAATTTACCTAGCGGATCTGGTCCCATCGAGAAATAGATCAGAAAGGCTTGGCCTTTGATGTCGTTGGTTGCCACTGGTCCCCAAACTCGACTGTCGAGACTGTTGTCTCGATTGTCACCCATGGCAAAGACATAGCCTTCTGGAACTCTAAATGGGTTCCCGTCCGGGAACCGTCGCATAAACTTTCTAGGTGACAATAGGTAGTCTTGGAATGTCTCGTCAAAAGAGGCTTCATCGAAATCAGAAAAGGTTGACCAACTCTCGAAATTAGGCTGATACTGCGGCGCAAGTGAATAATACCGAAAAGGTGGAAACATGCCTGGACCGCCGGTGTGTTTAGTATAGTTCCCCTCAACCGACTTTCCGTTTACGATTAAGGTTCTTCCTCTAACTTCTACTGTGTCACCTGCGACGGCCACGATTCGCTTAATAAAGTTTTTGGATCGCTCATGTGGCGGCAAAAAAACAAAGACGTCGCCTCGCGACGGTTGATGAAAGGCGAAGAACTGCTTTTTGATACCTGGAACCTTAATGCCGTACATACATTTCCAGACTAAGATCCGATCCCCAACCAACAGTGTATCTTCCATGGATCCAGATGGGATTTTGTAGGCTTCGACGACAAACGGGCGTACAAACCCGAATACGAAAGCAATAGCGACAATTATCATTTGGGTCATCTCAGCCCCAAAGAATCGCTTAATCAGTCGAAGCCATATTTCCGTTGATAATAGATCTAATTGCTTTTCGGTAGCTGATGGTTCCATGAAATTAAACCCTCGGTCTTGTTAGCGGGGCGAGCGGTAATCACTACCCCCTTTCGCCCCTCATTATTCGTCATCGTTGATGGACAAGATTGCCATGAAGGCCTCTTGTGGCACTTCAACATTACCAACCTGTTTCATCCGTTTCTTACCTTCTTTTTGTTTTTCCAATAATTTTCGCTTCCTGGTAATATCGCCGCCATAGCATTTAGCTGTTACATTCTTGCGGAAGGCCCGCACTGTTTCACGTGCGATCACCTTGTTACCGATGGCCGCTTGTATTGGTACCGGAAACATTTGGCGTGGGATAGTTTCCCGCAGTTTTCTGCTCAACGCACTTCCACGTTCATAGGCCATATCTCGATGTAAAATGGTCGATAGGGCATCGACCGGCTTTTCGTTGATCAGGATGTCGAGCTTGACCAGTTTGGAGGCTTTATAGTCTCCTATTTCATATTCAAGCGAAGCGTAACCGCGAGAAAACGACTTGAGCTTGTCGTAAAAATCGATCAAGATTTCACACAGTGGGAGTTGGTAGATCAGTTGGGCACGGGTAGCATCTAAATGGTTCATTCGGACATATACCCCTCTTCTTTTTTGGCAAAGGTCCATAATGTTACCGATAAACTCCGAAGGGACGATGATCTCCGCTTGAATATAAGGTTCCTCTATTCGATCGATTTGATCGGTTGGTGGTAGGTGTGCTGGATTATCAATTTGAACCATTGAACCATCGGTTTGATAAACATTATACTGGACGCTGGGCGAGGTCCGAATCAGGGTCAGGTCAAACTCTCGCTCCAACCTTTCCTGGATGATTTCCATGTGTAGCAGACCTAGAAAGCCACAACGGAATCCGTACCCCAGCGCAATTGAACTTTCGGGCTCAAAATTAAAAGAGGCATCGTTCAACTTCAACTTCTCCAGTGCATCCCGCAACCCGGTAAAGTCGTTGGTATCTGCCGGATAAAGGCCACAGAAGACGACCGGCTTGGTGTCTCGATAACCCGGTAGCGGCTCTAGTGTAGGGTTATCCCAGTGGGTAATGGTATCACCGATTTTGGCATCGTTGATCTCTTTAATACTGGCAGTCAGGTACCCAACAGATCCGGTTGAGAGTTTATCTACGCATTTCATTTCAGGTATGAAAACGCCAACTTCCTCAACCTCATAGTTGCAATTAGCCGCCATTAAGCAGATCTGATCTCCCTTTTTAACCTCTCCATCGAAAATCCGAACATATAAAACGACACCGCGATAACTGTCGTAGAAAGAATCAATTACCAATGCTTTCAGAGGCGCTGCCGCCTGACCTGCCGGGGCTGGAATCTGCTCGATAATCGCTTCCAGTACACCCTGAATGCCTACACCTTCCTTTGCACTGATGGCTAAGGCTAAATCCGCAGGAATGCCGATAATTTCCTCGATTTGTGTTTTGACCTGTTCTGGCTGTGCGTGAGGTAGATCTATCTTATTGATGACAGGCACAATTTCCAAATCTCGATCCACAGCCAGGTAAGCATTGGCTAACGTTTGAGCTTCAACCCCTTGTGCCGCATCCACGATCAGGATCGCACCTTCACAAGCTGATAGACTACGAGAAACTTCGTAAGAGAAATCGACATGCCCAGGAGTATCGATTAGATTTAGCTCATAGGTATTGTTATCCTTAGCTAAATATTCCAATCGAACTACAGTAGCTTTAATGGTGATGCCTCGCTCTCGCTCTAAATCCATCTGATCCAAAACCTGCTCTTTCATTTCGCGTTGAGACAGAGTATTGGTAAACTCCAGCAGACGGTCGCTAAGCGTACTTTTCCCATGGTCGATATGACCTAAAATACAATAGTTGCGGATATACCGATTAGTCATATTCTCACGGTTCAGTCAGTGGTTGCCGACCATCGGCCGGTCCCCCTTGGCACATGGGGCAGTCAGATGGTTGGTAGGTTGGAATATCAATTGTCGCTAAGGCAACTTTCGGTATACCAGTTAGACTTGACAGACGTCCGACTGCGGACGCCGACTGGAAAACCTGCCCTCGACTCCGATCGAGGGGCGGAGACAGGGGCAATGTAATTTCAGTGTCGTTGCTGGATCGATCTATTAAGAAAGCCGTAGCAACCACTTCAGCTTTGAATTGCTGGCAAAGCGAAATTAACCTTGCAACAGAGCCGCCGGTTGTCAGAACATCGTCGATTATGACGACTTGATCGTTGGGCCGAATTTCAAATCCGGGGCGCAAAATCATGTCATCATCAGATTTCTCACCAAACATAGCACGGCAATTCAAAGATCTTGCTACTTCATGGGCCAGAATAACGCCACCAATGGCGGGCCCCATAACGATATCGATACCGTCAGCATCCCGGTTCAGGTCTTTTTGTAGACGACTAGCAACCTGATTACACAGCATACTGGCAATTTCTGGGTACTGCAAGACAACTGCCGTCTGCAAAAACTTGGTACTGTGTAGACCGGACCTCAGCCGAAAGTGGCCGGTCAAAAGACCGTTTGTCTCTTCAAAAATCTCTAAGACACGTTGTTCTATAATCATTATTTACTTATGTGCCACTTAATTTATTAGGCTTATCCATGCTCTCAACCCGATGAAGGATCTGGAAAGACACCGCCAGCCGCGGATATTTCAGCTAAAATCTGGTTTGCAGCCTGTACTGGATCTTCGGTTTGGGTAATCGGACGTCCGACAACTAGTTGATTAGCACCGGCGACAATAGCCTGTCTTGGTGTCATAACCCGTTTTTGGTCGTTGAGCGCATCCTTTCCGCAGGAAAGGCGTCCGCCGGGACGAACCCCCGGAGTTACAATCCAGAATTCACGCCCACAGGCCTGGCGGATTTGTTCAATCTCCAGAGGGGAGGCTACCACTCCATCCATGCCTGCTTGTTGGGATAATTCCGCCAGGTAGACGACCTGCTCAGCAACCTTTCTGCGACTATCAAAATCGCGTACAAAAGTAGTCTGGTCGATGCTAGTCAAGACCGTAACACCGAGTAGTTTAGGTCTTGGAATTCCAAGTTCCTCTGCCTGGCGAGTGGCGGACTGTTTAGCGGCTTTCATCATCTCTAAACCGCCAGATGCATGGACGTTTGTCAAATTAGCACCAACCGCTGTAGCTGCAGCAACTGCTCCGGCTACAGTATTCGGAATATCGTAAAACTTGAGATCTAAAAAAACCTGTTTCCCTCGATCTCGCAACGATTCAACAGCCAGCGGCCCAACAGAAGTGAATAATTCCTTACCCACCTTGAACCAACTGATCGTTGTATCCAGTTGATCGACCATAGCCAACGCTGTTGCTAAATCTGGGAAATCAAGTGGAACAATCAGGCATGAATTGGATTGCGTCGATGTCACGTCATCGACCGATGGCGGGAAGTTATTACCACTACCATCTTTGTTTGTCATAGCTAAATCTGTCCGGCCTACGGTTGGCGACTGCTAGTCGCTAACCGGCAAAATCTCGACTGGAACAAAGTCCGATTGTTGTTCATTCCAAGCAAAGGCTTTGATATCACGAATTTCCCCTCCATAAACAGACAACACAACGTAGGCACTATCCGGACAAACTGGTTCATCCCACAGGGTCGCGTCGGCTTTATCCTTGTCGGAGAAATAGGAATCGTGGTCGGGATGCGAATGGTAAAAGGCCTTGATCGGACGATTTTCGCGCTCCGATTCTTTATGAATCCGCAACAGATCTCCGGGGTCCATCAGATAGGCGGTTCGGGCATCGCGTGGATAGGTTCCCGGATCGTCGGCGTGCCGCTGATTCTGAACATTTCGGCAGGGACGTACATACTCCTGCTGAGTTTCCTCGGTAGGCTGATCAAGGACCACATTACCACTTAAGATAATCCCACAACACTCTTCCGGATATTCCGCTTGAGCGTGTTCAAAAATTTGCTTCAGTGTCTGGGATTGCAAATGTAACACAACTATGTGAAGGACGAGAAAGTGTAGTATGCGCCGACCATGTATGGTCGGCGCATACTACACTTTCTCGTCCTTAGTTCCCACCAGCAATAGCAGGTATGATCGAGACCTCGTCGCCATCCTTGATATCTGTCTCTTTGCCTTTTAAAAAGCGAATATCTTCATCGTTCAGATAGACATTCACAAAGCGTCGGATCTCACCCTGGTCATCGCAAATGCGGTCTTTAATGCCAGGATAATGGCTTTCCAGATCTTCGATTAAACTGTCAATGTCGTTTCCTTCGGCTTCTACTTCGGCTTCGTTTTGAGTCATTTTTCTGAGAGGGGTTGGGATTCTAACAACAACGGCCATGAGGGTATTACTCCTTAATTCGCTAACGCAGATATGTCCCTGACTTGATCGGGGAGTGGTCGCCGACTGTAGGTCGGAGGTTGACTAAAGTTGAGTGAAGGGGTTAGGCAGCCTCACCTTCAACCGATTAAATGGAGAAGTGCAGACCACACTCTTTTTTATTTTCTTCGTTATGCTGCCAGCGCCACCGCCCGGCGCGTTTTGGCTCACTAGGACGAATCGGCGTGGTACAGATCACACAACCGAGGGATTCATAATAAGCGCCCCCCGGTTTTGATCGTAACAATGGATTTACCGGCACCTGGTTTCGCTCGATATAGTCCCATACCTGCTCATTGCTCCAGTTGGCTAAAGCACTGACTTTCAAGATAGTTCGTTGCTGATGATCTATGAGCTGGACTTTTGGCACTTGCTGGCGAAACTCGGACTGATCCCGTCGCAGCCCGGTAAACCAAACATCGAGTGTATCCAGTAGTCGTTCCTGTGGGTTGACTTTCCGAATCTTACAACAGTACTCCTGTTTGGCTTGACTATCAAAAAATAGATACTCACCGTGTTGAGTCACCATACGGTTGATAGTGTCTGGATCTGCAGAAACTCTTTCGATTTGAATTCCGTAGTGATCTTCCGCCAGTTCTAAAAAATCGTAGGTTTGGGGAAACAACCGACCGGTATCAATGGTGCAAACCCGAAACGGAAGTCGGTTTTCCCATGCCATCTGAACCAATGTCATTCCTGTAATCTGGCCACTGGTAATAATAGCCGCCCGATCAGCAAACCGCTTGAACAGCTCAAACAGTATGGTTTGTGGATTTTCTATTCGCTCCACTTCTCTGTTCAGTTCTGGCCAAAACTCTGGTGGCCGTGAGCCGTCAAGGCTCTCCGTCTGCTCAGGTCTGAGAGATCGATCTGGCAGGTTATCTGTCATCTGGCTGCACTGTCAAGTTGTAGGTTCATTATAGGCTTAATAAGTCTTAACGAGCAGTCGTCTCTTTGCAACATACTATGTGTCCCTGACTCGATCAGTGATTTAATTAGTCAATGCTATCAGGCTCAAAATGTTGTACCAAGCTTAAGTATCGCTC
>Ga0310345_10004555_pt1 | contig 12548 bp, 12 predicted proteins | sample HC15DNA20500_MG_FD_204667 | JGI IMG/M metagenome (GOLD analysis project Ga0310345, IMG submission 204667) | Marine microbial communities from station ALOHA, North Pacific Subtropical Gyre - HC15-DNA-20-500_MG | ecosystem: Environmental > Aquatic > Marine > Oceanic | place: Pacific Ocean: North... | reverse complement strand
CGGGTAGAGCTCGAGGTGCTCAAGCGCGAGCACCGCGATCTCGACGAGGCGATCCATGCGCTCGAGGAGCGTGGCGGGGCCGACATGCTACGACTGCGCAGGCTCAAGAAGCAGAAGCTGCAGCTCAAGGACAAGATCGCCCGGATCGAGGACCGGATATTGCCCGACATCATCGCCTGATCCGCTTGCCGTTGCGTCCCGCCCCGGTGTAGTCCGCCTGCATCGGCAACGAGGGGACACGGGCATGGGTGTGAAGGTCGGCATCATCATGGGCAGCCAGTCGGACTGGGCGACGATGCGCGAGGCGGCGGCCATGCTCGACGAGTTGGGCGTGGAGCATGAGACGCGGATCGTTTCGGCGCACCGCACCCCGGATCGGCTGTGGGACTATGGCAAGACGGCGGTGGACCGGGGCCTGCAGGTGATCATCGCCGGGGCCGGGGGCGCCGCGCATCTGCCGGGCATGATGGCCTCCAAGACCCGCGTGCCGGTGATCGGCGTGCCGGTGCAGACCCGCGCGCTGTCGGGCGTCGACTCGCTCTATTCGATCCTGCAGATGCCGCGCGGCTTTCCGGTCGCGACCATGGCGATCGGCGCGGCCGGTGCTGCCAATGCCGGATTGATGGCGGCGGGCATTCTCGCTTTGCAGGACGCCGCACTGGCGCAGCGGCTCGACGACTGGCGCGCCGCGCTCTCGGCCTCGATCCCGGAGGAGCCCATCGATGACTGAGACGCTCACCCCCGGCGCATCCAAGCCGCTCGCCCCCGGCTCGACCATCGGCATTCTCGGCGGCGGCCAGCTCGGCCGGATGCTCGCCCTCGCAGCGGCGCGGCTGGGGCTGAAATGCCATGTCTACGACCCTGCCCCGGACGGCCCGGCGGCCGAGGTTTGCGCGGCCTCGACCACCGCGCCTTGGGATGACGAAGCGGCGCTGCGCGCATTCGCCGGGGCCGTCGACGTCGTCACCTATGAGTTCGAGAACGTCCCGGCCGCCTCGCTCGACCTGATCGAATCCCTCGTTCCGATCCGCCCGGGCCGCCGCGCTCTCGCCGTGAGCCAGGACCGCATCGACGAAAAACAGTTCCTGCAGGATCTCGGCCTGACCACCGCGCCGTTCGCCGCCGTGGACGATGCGACCATGCTCGATGCCGCGCTGTCCAAGATCGGCGCGCCCGCGATCCTCAAGACCCGCCGCTTCGGCTATGATGGCAAGGGACAGGCCCGGATCATGGCCACGGACGAGGCCGAGACGGCGCTGGCGGAAATGAACGGTGCGCCCGCGATCCTAGAGGGCTTCGTGGAATTCAGCCACGAGGTCAGCGTCATCGGCGCGCGCGGGATCGACGGCGCGGTGGCCTGCTTCGACCCGGGCGAGAACCGGCACGAAGACGGCATCCTGCGCGAAACCACGGTTCCGGCCCGGCTCTCGGCAGCGCAGCGCACCGACGCGGTGCTGCTGGCCGCCAAGATCCTGACCGCGCTCGACTATGTCGGCGTGATGGGGGTGGAGCTTTTCGTCACGCTGCAGGGCCTCGTGGTCAACGAGATCGCGCCGCGCGTGCACAACTCGGGTCATTGGACGCAGGATGGCTGCCTGATCGACCAGTTCGAGCAGCACATCCGCGCTGTAGCGGGCTGGCCGCTGGGCGACGGCGCGCGTCATTCCGACGTGGTGATGGAAAACCTGATCGGCGACGACGTCGACCGCATTCCGCAGATAGCGGGCACCCAGTCGGCGATCCATCTCTACGGCAAGGTCGAAGCGCGGCCCGGTCGCAAGATGGGCCATGTTAACCGTCTTACCGGCCCGGTACGCTAGAGCATCTCGCGCAGCGCGGCGTCGAGCCCCTCTATGCCGCGCGGCCGCCAACCCAGTTCCCGCAGTCGGTCGCAGCGCATGGCGCTGACACGCGACGCGTCAGCCCGCTCGGGCAGCGCCCCACCCCGCCCGGCGATCCGGGCCACCCGCTCCAGCAGGTCGCGTCGGTCGAGCGTGATGTCCGACGCATTGAAGCTGCGCGGAGCTAGTGACCCCTCAGGTGCCTCCAGCAACAGCGCCACCGCGGCCGCCAGGTCGTCGCCATGCAACTCGGTCGCCACGCGCGGCGCGACGGGCTCATTCGCGAGGAAGGTCTCGAACAACCCGCGCCACTTGTGATCCGGCCCCGGCCCGTAGATGCCGGTGGCGCGAAGGCTCGCCGTCGCGAAACCGGGCCCGGCCAGCGCCGAGAGCCCCTGCTCCACTGCCCATTTCATCACGCCGTAGAGCGTGTCCGGGCGTGGCGGGAGATCCTCGGTCAGTTCCGTGCCGGGCGGGTAGTCGCCATAGACCGCGCGGCTCGACAAGAAGATGACGCGGCCCAGACCGGCCGCCTGCGCCTCCTTAAAGAGCCGTAGCGACCCGTCGCGGTTCAGCCTCAGAAATCCTTCGGGATCATCTCCCTCGCCGCCGCGATAGCGGCCCGGCAGGTGGGAAAATGCGGCATGGACCAAGGCGTCGCAGCCGTCGAGCGGCGCGGTTTCCCCCAGCTGCCAGCCGCGCCATTCCGCTCCGTTGGCAGGCTGTCGGCCGAGTGCCACGACCTCATAGCTCCGCGACGCGAGGCCACGCAGCAGAAAGCGCCCAACCAGCCCCGACGCCCCGGTCAGCGCGATCTTCACGACGGATGCGGTAGGGAAGAGAGATCCGGCACCGGTCCGTCGCCCGCATAGGCGCGCCACAGATCGATCAGGGGCAGCAGACGGTCGGCCTTGGCATGGTCCTGCCATGGTTTCTCGTACTGGAAATGCAGCACCCTGATCTGCTCCCAGTTCCACAGATCGGGTAGGTTGAACCAGACGTATTGCAAGGTGTTGCAGGTCACCGGCAGGCCGTGCCAGTCGGGGAAGAAATCCTGCAGGAACGTCTGGTCGGTGCGGCGCCAAAAGGCGCCGGGCGCATCGAGCCGCGCCAGCATCGCCTCATAGGTCGCGGTGTCGGGCCGCGCGGTGAACACGCCGGAGTTCATCCGGTGAAAATCGCCGATAGCCTCATAGACGTTCGGCGCGGCACAGAACTCGGGATAGTCGAACAGCTTGTCGATCGGGCGCAGCACCAGCGTGTCGGCGTCCAGAAAGACCACCCGGTCGTAATCGGAAAGCTGCCACAACCGCAGCTTCGCGAAATTGTCGAGAGGGGTGTGGAAGGCCGGCTTCTCGCCCTTGGTGAAGGGGGCGGCCCCGTGCAGAGCGTCGCGCGCATGCGCCGCGTTGAAGGCGTCGGAGGTCGGCAGCAGATCGGTCGCGATCAGCCGCGCACCGCGCGCCCGCAGGGGCGCGAGGTCGGCCTCCTTCACGCCGCCGGTATGCAGCACCACGATGTCGGCATCCGTGCCGCTCAGCTTCAGCGAGCGGATCAGGGCCCCCGCCCCCAGCGCGAAATCGGCATTGGTGACCAGCGTGACGAAGGCCCGGCGGCTGCGCGCCGGGCCCTCCAGTCTCAGCCCCGCGCTCACGAGGCGGAGCGCAGCGCCCGGCCCTCGGGATCGCGCTCGACGCGCGCGCCGAGGTCGCGGGTCCAGGCCGAGACGGCGGGCACGCGCGAGCGGTCGATCCGATGCGCGTATTTCTTCGCCACCTCGACCACCTCGTCCAGAAGCCCCTCCTGCAGGGTGATCGGCTCAAGGCCGAGCTTCAGGAACTGATCGTTGCGCACCACGAGTTCGTTCTCCTCGGCCTCCTTGCGCGGGTTCGGCAGGTAGGCGACGCGTGCGTCGGTCTTCCTGGCCACCATCTCGGCCAGGTCACGCACGCGATGCGTCTCGGTCATCTGGTTGAAGATGCGCACCCGCTCGCCCGATTTCGGTGCGTCGCCCAGCGCCAGCTCGATGCAGCGCACCGAATCCTGGATATGAATGAAGGCGCGCGTCTGGCCACCGGTGCCGTGGACGGTGAGCGGGTGGCCGATCGCGGCCTGGATCAGGAACCGGTTCAGCACCGTGCCGTAATCACCGTCGTAATCGAAGCGGTTGATCAACTGCTCGTGACGTCGGGTCTGATCGGTATGGGTGCCCCAGACGATGCCCTGATGCAGGTCGGTGATCCGCAAACCGTCGTTCTGGGCGTAGAACTGGAACAGGATCTGATCGAGGCTCTTGGTCATGTGATAGACCGAGCCGGGCTTGGTCGGGTAGAGTATCTCCTGTTTCGCCTTGTCCCCTGCGAGCGTCTCGACCTCGACGTCGAGATAGCCTTCGGGGATCGCCGCGCCGACGCTCGAATAGCCGTAGACGCCCATGGTGCCGAGATGCACCAGATGCGCATCGATCCCGGTCTCGACCAGCGCCGCCAGCAGGTTGTGCGTCGCGTTGGTGTTGTTGTTGACCGTGTAGACCTTGTGACGATCGGATTTCATCGAATAGGGCGCGGCGCGCTGCTCGGCAAAATGAATCACCGCGTCGGGCTTTTCCTCGGCCAACCAGGATTTCAGCCGCTCGTATTCCTTGGCCAGATCGATCAGGTGAAAGCGCAGGCGCCGCCCCGTCAGCTCGTGCCAGATGCGGCAGCGCTCCTGAATCGAATCCATTGGCGTCAGCGACTGCACGCCAAGCTCGGTGTCGATCCAGCGACGGCTGAGATTGTCGACGATGTGGATCTCATGGCCCTGCTCGGACAGATGCAGGCAGGTCGGCCAGCCGACGAAACCGTCGCCGCCGAGGATCGCGATCTTCATGTGGTGCCCCCTTAATTCATGACCGGAACCTAGCGGTTCCCGGCGACAAGGCGACGACGCCCTGCCCTATCGGGGCGGCATGATGCACGGGCAACGGCAAAACGCCAGCCCGTCCCGGCGATGCTCCGCCTATCGCGCGGCCCGCGCCCTGAGACGCCCGACGATGCCGGTCGGGAAGAAATAGACAGAGAGGATGAACAGCACCCCGAGCCACAACAGCCAGCGATCCGGGTCAAGGAGCCGCGACAGGATCGGCAGCGCCTCGGTCGCACCGGCGGCCAGCGCCATGAGGTTCTGCAGGTAGGACTGCGCCAGCACCATCAGCGTCGCCCCGAGCGCCGCGCCCCAGATCGTGCCCATGCCGCCGATCACCACCATCAAGAGGATGTCGAGCATGATCTCGAAGCTCAGCGTCGTACCAGGGCCGACATAGCGCAGCCAGATCGCCCAGAGGCTGCCCGCCAGCGCCGCGAAGCCCGCCGAGAGGCAGGTCGCGGTGACGCGGTAGCGCACCACCCGGTAGCCGATCGCCTCGGCGCGAAAATCGTTCTCGCGGATCGCCTGCAGCACCCGACCGAAGGGGGAGTTGACGATCCTCAGCATCAGCAGGAACAGCGCCAGCGAGATCGCGAAGACGAGGTAGTAGTTCAGGATCTTGCCGGTGATGGTGACGCCCGCGATCTCCAGATCGAGCCGCATCGCGGGACCGAGCGCGCGCGGGATCTGGTAGACGAGCCCGTCCTCGCCCCCGGTGACCGCGCTGAGCTGGCTCGCCAGCACGGTGACCGCCGAGGCCACAGCCAAGGTGATCATGGCGAAGAAGATCGCCCGCACGCGCAGCGAAAACAGCCCGATCACGAGAGCCAACGCCACCGCCGCAGCAAGCCCTGCCAGCGTGCCTACGCCCAGCGCTGTGAAACCGCGCCCCATATGGGTCGAGGCCAGCGCCACGCCGTAGGCGCCGAGCCCGAAGAACATGGTGTGCGCGAAGCTGACGATGCCGGTATAGCCCAAGAGCAGGTCGTAGCTCGCCGCGAGCACGACGAAGATGCAGATCCGCGCTGCCGTCTCCAGTGCGCGGACGCCCGGAAACAGGAACGGCGCGAAGGCCAGTGCCAGACCAATCACGATCAGGATCAGCGCGAGGATGGTGGAACGGGGCCCTTCGCCCGAGAACAGTCGGATCATTTCGCCCTCACCACCGGCAGCATGCCTTCGGGTCGCCACATCAGGATCGCCGTCATCAGGCCGATATTCGACACCAGCGCCAGCTTGGGTGCGAGGAAGGCGACGTAGTTCTGTAACAGCCCGACCAACAGCGCGCCGATGAAGGCGCCCTCGACCGAGCCCAGACCGCCGATGATCACCACGACGAAGACGAGGATCATCATCTCCTCGCCCATGCCGGCGGTGATCACCTCCTGGTACAGCCCCCACATCACCCCGCCCAAGCCAGCCAGCGTCGAGCCCGCGACGAAGGTGCCCACGAAGACCAGCCGCAGCTGGTAGCCCAGCGCCTCGACCATCTCGCCGTTCTGCACGCCGGCGCGTACGATCAGGCCGATCTTGGTGCGCCTGAGCACCAGACGCATGGCGACGAACAACACCAGCCCCACGACGACGGCAAGCAGCCGGTAGGTCTCGATCGCGGCCCCTGCGAAGAGCGTCACGCCCTTGAGCATCTCGGGGCGCGTCAGGAAGATCTCGTCAGGCCCCCAGACCACGTGGATCATCTGCTCGATCACGATCAGCCCGCCGACGGTGACGAGGATCTGCCGCAGATGCGCTCCGTAGACGGGGCGCACCAGCACCCGCTCGAACCCCCAGCCCAGCGCGCCGGTCACGGCCATCGCGGCGATCACGGCCGCCAGCACCGCGCCGATGTTGAGCGCAAGGGAGGCGGCGCCGGTCCAGTCGCCCAAGCCCGCCAGCACCGAGATGCCGACGAAGGCGCCGACCGAGATGAAGGCCCCATGGCCGAAATTGATCACATCCATCAGCCCGAAGACCAGGGTCAGCCCGGAGGCCATGACGAAGATCATCATGCCCATGGCCAGCCCCGAGACGGTCAGCGTCAGCCATGTCGGCCATGTGCCGATCAGCGCCAGCCCGACCAGCGCCAGCACCGGCAGCAGCAGGAACGGCGCCGATTTCGCCAACTTGTCGCGGGCCGACAGTGCCGCGAATGTGGGTCGATGCGCCGGAGCGCCCTCGCTCTGCACGCTCATACGCCCTCCACGCTCAGCCCGAGAAGCCTCGATTGCAGCTTGGCATCCGTGGCCAGTTCGGCCATCGCGCCGGTCCAGACGATGCGGCCGCCCTCCATCACCGCGGCACGGTCGCCCAAGGTCCGCGCCACTGCGAAGTTCTGTTCGACCAGCAGGATCGACGCGCCCTCGCGTTTCAATTCGCGCAGCGCCGCGGCCATGGTCGAGACGATTGCCGGGGCCAGCCCCTTGGTCGGTTCGTCGATCAGGTAAAGCCGGCGCTCCTCGGCCATGGCGCGGGCGATCGACAGCATCTGCTTCTGCCCACCCGACAGCGTGCCCGCCGACGCGCGCCAGAACGTGGCAAGCGGCGGGAAGGCCGCGAAGATCCGGTCGCGGCGCTTGGGCGACAGCGGACCGGACGCGGCGGCCAGCGTCATGTTCTCCTCGACCGTCAGGTCCGAGAAGATCCCCATGTCCTCCGGCACGAAGCCGAGGCCCATCCGGGCGATGGCGGGCGTGGGCATCCTCGTGATGTCCTGCCCGTCGAACAGGATCCGCCCCGATTTCGCGCGCCAATGACCGATCACGCTGCGCAGCGTCGTGGTCTTGCCGACGCCATTGCGACCCAGAAGCATCGTCACCTGTCCGCGCGGCACCTCGAGATCGACGCCCGACAGGATGTGGTAGCGGCCGATATCGGTCTCGACCCCTTCGAGCGTCAGGATCGGCTCAGACATCTTCCAGCTCCCGCCCCATATAGGCTTCCTGCACCACCGCCGAGGCCATCACCGCCTCTGGGGGGCCGTCGGCGGCGAGCGCGCCGTTGTGCAGCACGATGATCCGGTCCGCGAGGCTGCGGATCACGTCCATCTTGTGCTCGACCAGCAGGATGGTGCGGTCGGCCCGCGCCTTGAGTCCGGCGATCAGGTCGAGCACCACCGGCGCCTCGTCGAGCGACATGCCGGCGGTAGGCTCGTCGAACATGTAAACGAGAGGGTCGAGCGCGATCAGCAGCGCCACCTCCAGCTTGCGCTGGTTACCGTGGCTCAACTCCGAGACCGGCTGTTCCGCCAGCGCCTCTAGTCGCAGCCGCGCCAGGAGTTCCTCGGCCTCACGCGTCACCTCGCGGTCCGAGCCCGCCAGCCGCAACAGCGAGAATCCGCGACCGCGCCGCGCCTGCACCACCAGCCGCAGGTTCTCCAGCACGGAGAGGCCGGGAAACAGGTTGGTCAGCTGGAACGCGCGACCGAGCCCGAGACGACAGCGCTCCGACACGTTCATCCGGGTGATGTCACGTCCAGCCAGCCGTACCCGGCCGGCACTGGCGGCGATCTGACCAGAGATCAGGTTGAAATAGGTGGTCTTGCCGGCGCCGTTCGGCCCGACGATGGCGGTGAGCTCGCCCGCCCGAAAGCCGCAGCTCACCGCGTCGACGGCGACATGGCCGCCGAAACGCACGGTCAGATCCTCGGTTTCCAGAAGCATCGCGGTCATGGTCTCGCCTTCGGATGGGAGTCGGGCCCCTAGGCCCGGCCCGATACCTCAGTTGCGGATCGGGATTTCCATGTCCTCGATGCCAAGCTCGCGCACGAGTACCGGGACGCCGTAATCCTTTCCGTCCTGCACCTCGGTGCGGAAGTGATACATGGATTGCAGCGCCTGATGATCCTCGGGGCGGAAGCGCATCATGCCCTTGGGCGTCTCCCACTCCATGCCTTCCATCGTGGCGATCAGGTCCTCGGTCTCGGTCGAGCCTGCCTTCTCGATCGCCTCGACGATGGCGATGCCCGCGGCCATGCCGCCCGCGGTGAAGAAGTCGGGCGGCGTGTCGAAGCGGGCCATGTGCTCCTCCACTAGCCAGTCATTCACCGGGTTGTCGGGGATCTCGTAGTAGTAATAGGTCGCGCCCTCGAGACCGGGCAGCTCCTTGTAGGCGGTGAGCGCCGCGAGGATGTTGCCGCCGGTGGCAATCTCGATGTCGTGGCGCGACGGATCCATGGCATTGATCTTGCCCATCGGATTGCCGCCGCCGGCCCAGATGATGAATAGCTTCTTTTCGCCTTCGACTCCCTCCATCGCCGCGAAGATACGCTCGGCTGCAGCGGTGAAGTCGGTGGTGTCGGTGGGCACGTATTCCTCGTGCGCGATGCTGGCGCCGGTATCCTCCAGCGCTTCGCGGAACGCCGCCACGCCGTCGCGGCCAAATGCGTAATCCTGCGCCAGCGTCGCGATGGTGACGCCCTCGCCGCCCAGCGCGACGGCGTTCGAGATCGCATCCTGGCTGGAGTTACGACCGGTACGGAACACGTAGCGGTTCCAGTCCGAGCCGGTGATCGAATCCGCCACCGCCGGCTCGACGATCAGGATCTTCTCGTATTCCGCCGCCACCGGCAGCATGGCGAGCGCGACGCCCGAACTGACCGGACCGACGGCGATGTCGGCACCGTCATCGCCATAGGCCTCGGCGAGGACGGCGCGACCGATATCGGGCTTGGACTGGGTGTCCTTCTCGATCACGACGATCTTCTCGCCGTTCACCTCCATGCTGCCCTCGGTCGCGTATTCGAGACCGAGCATCAGCCCCTCATGCGATTGCGCGGCATAGGCCTCGAGTGGGCCGGTCTTGCCGTAGACATGCGCGATGGTGATGTCGGCGGATGCAGGCATGGCGCAGCCCAATAGGGCGGCCGTGGCCGTGAGCACTCGTGTCATCCCGGGTCTCCTCCCCCTTCGGAACGGGCCCTCCTCAAGGCCCGTCATGTAGGGGGAGGTTAGGCACGGCCGTCGTCACCGGTCAAGCGAGACGACGGCCAAGCCACTGCATTGCCCGGAATTTCACCTCTTGCGTGCGGACTTTCGCGCCGATGTCAGCGCCCCGACCAGTGCCGTCGCGCCAAGCCCGATCGTCGCGGCGGCTGCGGCCGTGCGCCAATGCGGCGGCAGCGGGCGGTAGAGATCGGCGATGCGCGCCAGCGCCGCGACCGGTGGCGCGGCCTTCCACAGATCGGCCTCGGCGCGCTTGCCCGAACGCTGCGTGACCTCGCGCATCACGCCGATCCCGGCAGCCATCGGTTTGAGCCGCGCCGTGCTTTCGCGCTTGCGGGGCATCCGCCCCTTGGACACGGCCTCGAGCGCCTCGCCCAGAGCCTCGTCGTCGCCGGCCCAAAGGCCACGATAGACGATGGTCCCCTCGCGGTCGGTGAGCCAGACCGCGTTCGGCTTCTCGTCGAGTTGCTTGTGCAAGGTGCCCTGCGTGTCGTCCACCGCCAAGGCCCAAGGCAGGCTGTCGCGCTCCTTCAGGATGCGGGCGTTGCGGATCTTGGTGTCCATGTCGTGCGGCTGATCGAAACGCTCGCCCGGATGCGCCTCGCGCACATGCAACATCACGAAGACGATCTGGCCGCCATAGCGGCGATGCAGACGCTTCAGCGCCGGGTTCGACGCCGCCGTCATCGGGCAGGTATAAGAGCCGGTCACCAGCAGCATCGGCTTGTTGCCGGTGATCGCGTGGCTGCGGATCCGGCCGCCGGTGGCGGCGGGCAGGTCGAAGACCGGCAGCCGGTCGCCCGGTCCCGGCGTACCGGGCCGGAAGGCCATGTCCTTGTTCAGGGTGCTGGCCTGGACGTGGTCGTAGACGTAATCGCTGGTCGAGGTCATGGGTCGTCTCCCCGTCTGGTGTGTCATCGGTCGCCGAGACAACCCGCGAAAGCCTCAGCCGTTCGATTTCTCCTGCGTCTCTCGTGTACGCGCCTTCAGCGCCCGATTGAGATCGATCACCGCGCCGATCATTCCGGCATGGGCGAAAGACTGCGGAATGTTGCCCAGCATCTCCCCCGATCGCGGATCGGCTTCCTCCGACAGGAGGCCCAGATCGTTACCCTGCGCGATTCCCGCCTCGATGATGGCATGCGCCCGATCCAGATCACCGCGCATCACCCAGTACTGCGCGACCCAGAAGCCCGCCGCGACGAAGACTCCCTCCTTGGTGCCGTCGGCGCATTCGAGGCGGCGATGATAGAGCAGCCCGTCGGGGCTCCAGTCGCGCTCCAGCGCCTCGATGGTGGCGAGCATCTCGGGCGTGTCGGCGGCGCAGTAGTCCCAGACCGGGAACAGCGCGGCGGTCACGTCGACCTCGTCCGACCCCGGATACACGGCATAGGCACCCTCGGACGTCAGTCCGTTTCGCGCGACCCAGTCGCGGATCTCGCCGGCCGCCTTTCGCCAGCGCGCGGCCTCGGCTTCGCTGCCGTAATCGGCCGCCGATTCCAGCGCGCAGGCGGCGACCACTTTGCCCGAGACATAGGGCTTCGGCGGGGATTCCTCCCAGATACCGTGATCGGGCTCGCGCCAGTTCCGGCTCAGGAAATCGCAGATGTCCGCGACCACGTCCCAATGCGCGCGGCCTTCCGAGGACCCTTCGCGGTAGAGCAGCTTCGCGGCCAGAGCCACGTTGGCATAGGCATCGAGCTGAAGCTGATCGGCGGCGCCATTGCCGATCCGCACCGGCCGAGAGCCGCGCCAACCCTCGAACGGCAATTCGGTCTCGGGTGGCGCGGTCTCGCAGTCAAGATCGGTGAACACCGCCATCGGGTATTTCTCGGAGGTGCCGCTGCAGCGACAGATGAACTTCAGATACTGTTCGCCCTCGCTGTCCTTGCGACACAGTCGCAAGAGCGCCGAGACGATCATGCCCGCGTCGCGCAGCCAGACATAGCGGTAGTCCCAGTTGCGACCGCCCCCGGCGATCTCGGGCAGCGAGGTGGTGACCGCGGCGGTGGTGGCGCCGCTTTCCTCGTGGGTGCACAGCCGGATCGCGCGCAGCGACCGCTGGAGGTCATCGGCGAATACGCCCTCGTAGTTCACCGCTTCGTCCAATCCCTCCCAATGGCCGAGCGTATGGCCGCGCCAGTTATCGAGCGTGGCGCGGTCGGGCCTCGAAATCGGCGCGTCCGAGAGGATCATCCATCCGGCCTCGCCCTTCGGCAGGTCCATCACCACCGTGCCATCCGAGATGCGCAGCAGGTGCGAGCCGTGCAGCCGCATGCCCTCGATATTGGCCGTGTCGCCTTCGACGGAGAGCGTCGCGGTCCGACGCGCGTAGTCCGGGCGCGGATCGAGCGTGACCCTGACCGGCGCAGGGGCCGTGCCGAACTCGCGCACCAGCACTCCGACCGGCGCCTGCGGCCCGGAGGTCATCCAGTCGAGCACGACCAGATCGCCCTCGGGGCCCGTGAGATGTGTCTCCAGCATGCCGCTGCCGTCGAGATATCGGCGCGGCCCCGGTGCCGCGCCTTCCATGTCGATGCGCCATTCGCCGCCCTCGGGGTCGAGCAGACCCGCGAAGAGGCTCGGCCCGTCGAAACGACAGGGACAGTACCAGAGGATGCGGCCCATCCGGTCGAGCACGGCGGCGGTGCGGCGGTCGCCGATCACGCCGAGATCGCGGATCGGCACCGTGTTGGAGGCCATGATCTCGGGCGACGACTGGCGGCGGGATCGGATCATGCGGCTCTCCTTCAGCGGTCCAACCGGGGACGGAACAGCACGGTTCCGCCGCGCGACGGCCGGTCGCGGCCCTGCAGCGCCCTGTCGCGCCATGCCCTCGGAACCCCCACGAACCGGGCAC
>Ga0310345_10004554_pt1 | contig 12551 bp, 13 predicted proteins | sample HC15DNA20500_MG_FD_204667 | JGI IMG/M metagenome (GOLD analysis project Ga0310345, IMG submission 204667) | Marine microbial communities from station ALOHA, North Pacific Subtropical Gyre - HC15-DNA-20-500_MG | ecosystem: Environmental > Aquatic > Marine > Oceanic | place: Pacific Ocean: North... | reverse complement strand
CGTATGGCATCAGAGCAACCCTCGACCAGTAGAACTGGTGGGGGATCCGGGACTTGAACCCGGACGGGCTTGCGCCCAAAGGATTTTAAGTCCTTTGCGTCTGCCGATTCCGCCAATCCCCCAATAACACTAAAAGAATAACACTAAAAGTCAAATATAGCTATATTTGACTGTATTTACTGGAGATTTAGGATGCTCACAGCATTTTAAGTCCTGTGCGTCTGCCAGTTTCGCCACCTCGGCATGAAGACGCTTACCCGATCACCAAGCCAAACCCTCGAGGTGGCCTCGACAGGCAGATTGACTCCAGGTCACGGAAAGCGACCGCCACGGTTTCAAGGCACAATAATGCATCTTACCGACGACAGATGCCTGCTACTGAAGCGAATTCCAGTCCATTGGTTTGAACTGACATCCCTCCACGAAAACTTCAAAAAAATCGGGCGTAGTTTCGAGCTCGACATGCTCGATTTGCTTGACCAGTTCGCCGATCGTCTCCCGTTTCTTTCGTGAGAGTAGCAGCTCACGCGCACCCTGTGCCGCCCCATTGCCGATCTTGACGACACGGTCCTCCGCAACCGGTGCCAGGAATCCTATCTCCACGGCGGACGACACGGAGACATAATTTGCGAAACCTCCCGAAAGATACAGTTTACTGATTTCGCTCGGTGAAACTCCGAACTGTCGCATCAGAATCGCTTGCCCACAAAAGTTGGCAGCTTTTGCCTGGGCGAGTTCACTGGCGTCACGACGTGAAAGAGTGACTCCATGCTCCGCTGCCACCTCAATCTCTTTAGCCTTGTTTCGGAACACGCCCTTCGGGGTCATCAGCTCTGTCCGACGCAGCTCGGCGAGCAAATCGATCAAGCCGGACCCACAGATACCCTCCGGGGCCACGCCACCGATCGTTTCGTAGTCAAATTTTCCGCCTCTCCACCGCACCGACTCGATGGCGCCGACGCATCCAGGCATCCCGTAGCGAACGAGTCCACCCTCGAACGCGGGACCGGCAGGACAGGACGCCGCCATGAGGCGACCACTATGACCAAGGACCACCTCAGTGTTGGTGCCCACATCTACCAGCATGACGGGTTCCGTGCTTGCAGCCATGTCAATCGCCACCAAATCCGACGCGATGTCACCACCCACGTGACTGGCAATAATTGGAACGCCAAAGACAACAGCGTTGCGGTTCGCCAGCAGTCTGAGCTTTCGGGCTGACTCACGGAGACTGGTCGTTTTCCTGGCTCCGTTCAGGTACTCCTGCTCAATTTTCGACCGATAGGGTTTCTGGCCGATCGACTGAACATCGAGACCGAAAAAAAGTTCCCGCATCGTTGTATTACCAACCACGAGGATTTCGTATATATCGTGACGGCTAATCCCCACGCGCTTGCAGATCCCCCGCAACACGGTATTGAAGGTGTTGACGATCGCCGTGTGTAACTCTCCGTTGTAATGCCCGCCGTCATAGCTAATGCGGGTCATAATGTCGCTACCGCCGAAACGCTGGGGGTTCTCGAACGATTCGACGTAACGTGAACGACCGGTCTCCAAATCCACAAGTTCGAGGACCATCGTCGTCGTGCCGACATCAAGGGCGACGCCGTACAGCTGACCGCGATACGTGTCCAGTTCCTCTTCGCCGTAGTAGACCTTGTCGTCCTGTCTCGTCACCATCGGCTCTAGTTCGATACACCGATACTCTTGAGCGATAAGAATTTTTGGCGTTCGCCGCAATAGTTCGAAGCCAATCCTCTTCCCTGCGTCCTCGATGACGGCCTGACATGCGAGCCGATAGGCATCCCCAAGGAATGCCTCTGCGTCTGTGCGCGACGCCAACGCATCCGCTCCGCTCCGGATCTCCACGATACACTCGTGACACGTCCCCATGCGCCCACACGAGGTCGGCACCTGCACATCAAGCTCATCGGCATGATGGAAGATCGTCTTTCCAGTTATCGCCTCACACGAGCGACCGTCGCACGACACCGTCCCGGCGTTCTCGCATGTCGAACTCAATTGACTTCTCATGACATCAACACTCGCCGGATCGGTCTCCCACGCTGTTCGATAATCTAGGTGATCGTCACTCGCACAGCACGGAAGCCCCTCCGGCGTCTGTCGTGCACGCTTGTAGCCACACGCAAACTGCGCTGTGCACCGATCGAAGCGATTCTTGTAGGGACAGCGCAGCAGCGCCTGCTCATCCGCGTGGGTAGCAATATCACGAAGAACGTCGCTGAGTCGGGCCAGACATTCCTCGTAGTCAGCCCGATTGATAGGTTTCCGGCCCTTTTGTGATTTTCGATGTTTCACGGGTGTACCGAGGCACTCTCTGCTGTCAACCGTTTGGCCACCTCAACACACTCAACCGCATCGGCGCCGTAGGCATCGGCGCCAAGCTCTTCCGCGAATTCTTCCGTAACCGGCGCCCCTCCAACCATGAACTTCACATCGTCTCGCAGGTCGGCATCGATGAACGCTTCAATAGTTCTTCCCATATTCGGCATCGTCGTTGTGAGCAGCGCTGACATACCCACGAGGTTCGCGCCATGTTCCTCCACTGCTCCGATGAAATCATCTGGCGATGTATCCACGCCAAGATCTATCACCTGAAAGCCTGAGCCCCGAAGCATCATGATGCACAAATTCTTACCGATGTCATGAAGGTCGCCCTTGACGGTTCCCATAATGACCTTGCCAACTGGATCGATTCCTGACGCGGACAAAATCGGCTCGATATGCGCCATACCCGCTTTCATGGCGCGCGCGCACGCGAGGACTTCTGGCACGAAAATGAAATTGTCGCGAAACTTGATACCCACCAGCGCCATACCCGCAATGAGGCCATCATCCATTACCTCGAGCGCCTGCACGTCCTTGTCGAGAGCCTCCCGTGTCATACGGTCCACGTCGTGATGCCGACCATCGATAATGGCGGCAGCAATTGCCTGCATCGAAAGACTAATCGCCGCGTAGAGGTCAACCATCCTTTGCTTCTCGACCTCTTCCTCCACATATTGCTCGAGTTCATTACAAAGAAACTCGTTCTCAACATCGCCAAGCTCTGCCATACCGCAACGAACCTTCAGTCTTTCAGACGCCGGACAAAGGCGCGAATATAGTCAGGCGACGTGCCACAGCACCCACCAACAATATTCGCGCCGGCACCGACAACTCTGTCCATTTCCTCAGCCATAAATTCCGGACTGTCCGGATAGACAATATCTGTCTTCTCGATTTTTGGCATGCCCGCGTTCACATGCGTGAGAATCGGGAGAGCACTCGCCGATCGCATCGCAGCGACGATCTCAACCATGTGCCCGATTGGCAGGCCGCAGTTCGATCCGATAACGTCAGCGCCCGCGCGTGCGAGACCTTCCGCCACCTGAGCGGGCCTCTGACCCATCATAGTGAAGTACCCCTTAGGCCCCTTGTCGAACACCATCGTCGCAACAACGGGCAACGACGTCGTTTCCTTCACCGCCCTGATCGCCAGTGCCATCTCACTCAAGTCGAACATCGTTTCGATGCAAAAGCCATCGACACCCCCATCCGCAAGGCCTCGTACCTGCCGGCAATAGGCATCAAACATTTCCTTTCGGGTCACCGGGCCATTCGGCTTAAGCAGGACGCCAGCCGGACCAATGGATCCGAGCACGAATCTGTCAGCGGGCGCAACAGCCCGCGCGTGCTCCGCCGCCAGGCGATTCACTTCCTCCACACGATCGCCAAAGCCATATTCCTTCAACCTATAGCCGCTTCCCCCAAACGAGTTCGTGAGAACCAAATCAGCACCGGCGGCGAAGTAATCCGCAGCCATCTGGCGAACAACGTCCGGTCGGCTCAGATTGAACTCCTCGGGACACCCTCCTGGCTCCAAGCCATGCTCCTGCAAATAAGTACCGGTCGCCCCATCGGAGATCAGTAGTTCTCCAGCTTCGACGCGGTCGAGGAAATCCCTCATGATGCTGGGTTCGACACTTGTTCGCAGTGCCACTCTCGAACCGCGTCGGGAATCGCCTTCAAATTCTCGAGGGATGTCTGCAATGGGATCGCGCATTCAGGGGCGATGAGTTGAACACCGGCGGCGAGGTTCTCACGCACCTCCACCCGTACCTCCTCAGGCCCCTTGGAAAACAAGGTCTCTGGATTGTTGATATTTCCCACCAGAGAAACCCTCAAGTCAACAACGTCCATCGACTCTTGTGGACGGTTCTTCGAATCGTAGTGAAAGGCGGCCATGCCCGTCCGCGCAATGAAATCCATCCGATCGATGGTCCTGCCGCAGATATGAAGAATGAGCGGTATTCGCAGTGTTTCGGCAAACTCCGTGTGCATCTCACGAAGAAACTGCTCGTAGTAATTACCGCTCACTAGGTCCCCGGTGGCGTGGTCTGGCAGCGTCAGCGCGTCGGCGCCAGCCTCAATCTGGGCCTGGCCGAACATGATTGTTGACTCCTTCATCTTTTCAAGGCAAACCATCGTCTTCCCTGGGTCGTCATGGGTCATGAGGAGAAACCGTTCGACACCGAAACAGTGGTAACCGAGCGACCACGGGCCCATGGTCTTACCTATTACGGCAACATCATTCCCGAACTCCTTCTTTAGGCGCCTGATGGCATCGAGCACGCACTCCGTGTCTGGATGCGTCAAGAGATTGGACGGGATCGTGATGTCCTCAGGCTCAGTCCAAATCGGCTGGCTCATTTTGACCGTCGGCCAATTGTCCTTACCCTCCCACTGCATCCGGCAGCCCAGTGCCGATGACTCTTGGATGATCGAAAACACTGGCATGACAGAGTCGAAGCCCAACTCGGTATGACCTGTCGCTGCGAGACGAGCCATTTGCTCCCCATCTCGATTCGCTTCTGGAAAGCTGGCATTGACTAGATCCATCAGTTCCACAGTCGCCAACGAGGTCGGATTACAACACGGAGTGCGGTCGACTGGCTCCCGCCTAAGCGCACCTAACACCCGCTCGCGTCCCGTCATCGGTCCTACCACCGAGTTAGCCGTTTCCATCGTCACCCTCGTCATTGCTGGCTCGGAGCCGAAAGGATGCCACGTGCTGCCGTCATTTCCTCTTCTTGCATCGCACTCCGAACATTTTGCGCCCTGAACATCAGCATCCCCACCAAAGCATCGTGGGCTATTCCGCAAGGAAAGATTACCTGATCAGCAGTCTCGACAAGGTCCATCTCGCAGAGCTTCGCAAAACCTCTAGCGATCGCCGTCGCCCGGTTGGGTGCCGCCCCGGCGGCGGCGCGCATCTCGTAGACACCAGCTCCACGACCTTCGGCTGTGATCTCCCCATTCGCCTTTTTATCAAACACGGTCAAAGGTTTGGTCGCCAGCTTTTCACCTGTCTCAAGCTTGCACAGGTCAAGAAATGCACGCTTCAGTGCCCTCAGGTGATCAGACCTGCACGGGAATTGAATCCACCCATGGGTTAGCATCATGGGGGAATCTGGTGGCGCGTCGGCAACCTCCATGCCGAGTGTGACCAAGAGGGCTTCTCGGATGAACGCCACCCGCTCCCGTGCCCCATCCATGGAGCTGTAGGTGTGCACCAGAAACCTGGGGGCACAGGCGACTTCGATCCGGTACAGGGCCAGAGAGATTCCGTGACAACACGGGTCCATGGAATGAAGTTCTATCCGCCGCCCAAGATCCAGTGTCTTCCCCATCGGAGGATTCTCCAGAACTATTGCCTCAAATACCCCGTGTTTCTAGTGAGTCGGCTGGTAAGGCCCCCTCCATTATGAGCACCGATTTTAAGTTTCTACACTCGGAAGCCCCTGCTTTCAGCGGAAACTGTTTTCCTGGGTCTTGGGTGCCAGCAACGCTGCACGACAGCTATCGACAGCCACACGCTAGGCGACCGATCCAGCACCTGGTCGATCGCATCGGCAAAGGCCGCGAACCAGAACCGCAGAAAACCTGCGGCGACGTCACGGAAATCTCGCCCTGGTCCGAGCGCGATGTAGGCTCAATTGAGAATCTCGAACACGAGAACTAGAGAATCTCATCCAACATGTCACACGTCGGCCAGGACGTAGAAACGGACTGTCGGAATCACTGGGACAGACAAGCCCAAGCTTCGGACTCCCTCGACCAGATGGCGCCGCCGCTGATCGTACTCGGCAACCATTAATTCGACGTGGCCTTGCCGTGCTCCAAGACTGCTGACCCAGCCGTCTGCACAAAGCGGGCGATTGAGATTAATAGGTTCTGCTCAAGCGACACCAAACGAGTCCGGGCTCTGACACACCCGAGCCAGAAGCCCGTCATCGCGTAGCATCTCGAAAATCCGTCGAAAACAAAGTGTGCCTTGACCAGTCCCAGCGCGGAAGACGATAGCGGATTCTAGAGGACACCCGACCATCAAGCCTCTCGACCGCGCCTCGACAGCACAGACGACTACACGGTCACGGGTGAGGGCATCGCACAATATCAGTCGGTCTTCCGATAGGCCCCGTTGTTTCAGACCGAACGCCAGGATATGACCGGTTGTCCGAAGGTGAAAGGTGCGACCGTAACGAATACTAGTATGGTGTTGAGCGACTCCACACAGCGCTCCTTCTGAGTGACGCGGTGCAGTGGTGATCCTACCGCTGGCTGGCCGGGGGTTCAATGCGGAGGTGACGTGCCGGAATTACTGGCGACCAGCGTGTGCGAGTTTGTGCGAATATCCACCTCAGGCGATCTTTCCTGACCTCTCCTGCACGATTTCGTGCGTAAAGATGCGGGACGCCCCACTGTATTCTATTCAGAACGAGTTCTGACATCCTGTCACCTGCTTATATTTCAATCCTCTAAATATTATTAGAATCAACAATTTAAATGCTTGTTTCTTCTTGTCTAGAGTCGTCCAAAACTGACCCCAGACGTCAAATCCCATCAGCAAGGATCGGCCTCATCAACGACTTCGTAACGCCAATCGACCGACCGGGTTTTGTGTCCGGTGACCTGCATCGCGACACTCCGGGGCACACCAGCTTGATCGAAGCTCCGGACGGCGGTTCAGTCTTCACCTTGTGGTACATCCGATCGACTCACCTTCTGCAGACTGCGAGGTACCTGTGTCATCACGGTCCTACCTCGCGTCATACGGTCGGAATCACACCTGGTGCTTACGCCGTTAGTTGGTGGCGTGACGCTTCTCGTCGCACGGGAAGTCATTACGCCATTCGCCACATTCCTGGTCAAATGCCAGGTCTGGGCTTCAATTGTCTGCGGCGCAACGTCTTGACGCCCTGCACCAACAGTAACGGCGCAAACACCGTCCGACCCACCTCTCACCTGTCGCATGCCACACCACTTACAATGACCGTGTGAGCACAAAAACACCACCTTCCAAGTTCGCACCAACTCGTCGCACGTTCTTGACCGGCACCATCATGAGCGCTGGTGCCAGTCTCGTCCCGGCTCGGACCTTCGCCGTGTCGAATCAGCGTGCTGAGTCTGCAGGTACGGCATCCGCACCGTTCGACTTCACACAGTCTTCTCCGGTCCTTGAGGCCAACGAGACCATTCGTAGCGCCTGTCAGTTCTGCAACGCAAATTGCGGACTCGAAGTCGGGACCCGAGGTGGGCGCGTCGTATCGATACAGGGGCTTGAGGACGACCCGGTCCAAGCCGGTCGGCTCTGTGTCAAGGCCGACCTCATGGGACAGTTGGTCTACAACCCCTACCGACTCACGAAACCACTCGTTCGAACCGGCGGTCGTAAAGGCGACCCGGAGCAGTCTCGCTTCCGCGAAGTATCGTGGGAGGAGGCACTTGAGGTTGTCGCCACCAAGTTTCTCGCCCTTCGCGACCAAGGGAACGCGCGCACAATCGCCAACCGGACCACCGGGCGCATGTTGCGTGGCGCCGGGTCGCTGATCGCGCGATTCTTCGAGCTTCTCGGGAGCCCGAACGCCACCGACGTCGGCCCAGTCTGCAACGATGCCGGTGGCAACGCACTATCATGGACGCTGGGACTGAGCAATTTCACCAACGGCTACGGGGTAGACACTACAACCGGCGAGGAAGACCTTGGGTCGGCGGCGCTCTACCTGTTCCTCGGAACCAATCAGGCGGAAACACACCCGGTCACGTTTGCCCATCTGCTCGAACATCGCGAACGAAACAGGGCGTCGCTCATCGTCGTCGACCCGCGTAAGACCCCCACCGGGGCCTACGCCGACCGCTGGCTCGCGCCCAAGCCACACACGGACCTCGCGCTGGTCCTCGGCATGCTCCACGAGATCATCAGGAACGAGCTCTACGATGAGGAATCCGTCCGGCGCTGGGTGCTTGGGTTCGACGAACTCGCGGCTCACGTCACGAACGAAGGATACACTGCTGAGTGGGCCGGCGAAGTATGTGGCTTGCCGGCCAGCGAGATTCGACACCTAGCCCAAACGTTCGCAACCACAAAGCCGGCCTCCATCTTCTGCAACGCCGGCATCTCACACCAGCTTGGAGCCTTCGACACCTATCGTGCATTGATCTTCCTGTCTGCCATCACCGGGAACATCGGTGTTCCGGGTGGCGGGTGTAACTTCATGCACAACACCTGGCCCGGTGGGCTTCAGCTGCCGCCGTTGACGGTGACCACCCCGGAACGTGGTCAGGCGCTCCCGGTTGGCCCGGACTACTTTGCGGAGTCGGTGCTTTCGGAGAGTCCGTATGCGCTGCGAGCGATTGTGACCGAGGGGAACCCGCTGCTGGCATCGGCAAACACTCGCAAGGTCCGTGCAGCGTTCGAGCGCCTCGACTTCTATGTCTACACCGGGCTCTTCATGGAGGAGGCGGCTTACTACGCGGACGTTATCCTCCCGGTATGCAGCGGGTTGGAGACCAACGGGGTCTACATGCGGCGTGATGACCGCGCAATCCGTTGGCAGCAGGCCGCCGTACCCAGGATCGGGGAAAGCCGGACCGACGTCGAGATCTGGATCGATCTCGCGCACATGATGGGTAGACTCGACACCCGCAATCCCGCCTCATATTGGACCGATGCCTTCCCGCTCGGCTGGAAACAGTTCGACGCGCTCTGGGCGGAGTTTGTCGCTCACACGGCCGGAGTCGGCGGTATGACCAGGGAGCGTCTCCTGACCAGGACCGAGCCGCTTCGGTGGCCATGCCCCACCGTCCGGCACCCAGGTGTTAGCACGCTGTTTCTCGACGACCCCTCGTGGTACGAAGCCGCCAGGGCTCTCGGCGGAGCAGAAGGCCAACGCTTCCTGACCCCAAGCGGCAAGATCGAGATCTTCACGCCCGAGATCGATGCCCGTCTGCAGGTGGCCGGCCACAGTGCATTGCCCATCTTCTACACCCATCCGGAAGTCACCGGGGGGCATCCCTCGATCGCGTACGAAGACCAAATGGTGACTAACCCGGTCAACCCCCAGGCAATAACACCCAGGGTCCATCTCGGTGGCCTAATCGAGCTGGAGCTCCACGAAGCCTTTCCGCTGATGGGCATGATCGGACGCTCCAGCGTTGTGCACTTCGCCGGCGTCACACACTGGACCCAAACCGGGAAGCAGCTCGACGGCGTCCGACTGGTTCAGCTCCACCCGTCCGCGGCCACCAGTGCAGGAATCGCCGACGGCGACGACGTCTGGGTGGAGAGCCCACGGGGCCGCGTAAGGGGCACGGCGCTTGTGTGGGAGGACATGCGACCGGACACGGTGTTCGTTCCAAACGGCTTCGGGTTCGTCCAGCGCGTGGGACCCGACACCGGCGCTCCGATATATGAGGACCCAGCCAACACCCTCGTGGATGACCGCTACTTTGACAATCTCTCCGGCCAACAAGCGTATAAGTGCTTCGCCTGCCGGATCGTCCCCGCCTAGTTTTCGCGCGCTGGTCCCAAGCGCCGCCAGGTGATCATTCCGTCCCACTCCGGCGCGTCGCCGGAAGCGGGTGCCGACACCACACCTGCAGTGGACAAGAAACGCAGCACCATCGTGTCGTCAACAAGCTCGTAGAACCGCTGAGCATCGGTCCCCACCCCGGTCCGTCGCTCGGCCAGCGGCCGATCGGTAAGGTCGAGCGTATGAGCGACGCGATGATGGACGAGATAGCGTCCCGCTTCATCGAGACTGTAGGGACCGAAATAGCTGGTGTAAGTGCTGACCGCCGCCTGAGCCTGGTCCGGTCTGGGACCGTCTGCTGAGAATGTATCGCGTGTCGGCGACATCAGATGCACCATCATGCGTCCGGCGGCGGTATAGATGATGAAGCCAGGTCTGAGTGGTGTTCCATCTTCGACATCGCCATCGTTCGGGACATGCTCCCAGAACCCTATGACCCGTTGGTGGGTCGGTGTGAGCTGCGCCATCTCGGACACCCGTTGCCAAACTAGGGTGGAAGGTGTCCCACTTCCGTTCGCCGGCAGCTCCAGGGTGAGACGATCCCCCTCCTTGATTGCCTGCCAGACTTGGTTCGTCCCGGTCAGCCGAGGATCACGACTCCCCCGCACGTGTATGTTCAACGCCTCCTCCGTCTCGTTGACGGTGTAGGTACCGAAGACACCCGTGTATCCCTCAAGGTCGGCCATCGCCTCCTCGGGTGTCGGTTCCTCATACGAAGGCCGACCGTCTTGCATGATCGCGAGCCCGAGGTATCCGGTGGCGTCGAAGACAAGCAACCCCGTCGCCCCAGCTGCTTGGAGCACCGGCGCCTCCGTTCGAGCCAGCCTGTCGCCTGTCGCGTCCCGCCGCTCGACCGAGACCAACTCCCATGTCCCGCTCACCCCTTCGACCCGCGAACCAACGGACGCGCCCATCGCGGCGCCCGCGGCATCCAAGGAGGAGCCCTGTTCTGTCTCCGGGCCACGATTACAGCCGGTAACGAGGAAGACCCCCACCGCCAGTGCCGCCACTCCAGAGAGGCATGTCAGTTGGCTCGAGAACCTGTCTTCTCCACAGGAACGATGCGTCTGAGACGGTCGCCCTTCTACCCTACCTGGCACCCTGACCACCACCTTTAGCCACGGCCCGCTCGTCCGCCCGAGCCCCGGCGAGAATCCCATCCATGCTGTGGTTCCCTTCGTGGCACGCGTATTCGAACAACGTCAGGTCGTTCAGCCGCATCGGCTGTTCGGATGTCCAGGGTGCGGTCCACGTCTCCGGGTCAGTGACCGTGAACTCATACTGGAGTGTGTCGACGTCGATACGGGTGAAACGTTCGACGAGCGTCATATGTGCGGAGGACCCGGTCCCGGCCGGGGCAGACCCAAGCGGCACCCATTTTCTGTCGGCGTTAAAATTTGTGGTTTCAATCACAAGGGTGTCGCCTTCCCAGTAACCGCGGGAGTCGCCGGTCCACAAGCGGATGTCGTCGTCAAGCGATGGTCGACCATCCAGCGGCACGATACGCGCGGTATGCACCATCTCGGTGAACACTACGACATGATCCGGCGTCTGAAAGAACTGCATGTTCTGGTTGTAGGCCAGAGGCGTGATGGGGGGCCCGGCGTTGAACCCCACCATACATCGATCGGACGTGTTGCGGTCCAGCCATGAATCGGCGGGATGCTCACTCAGATATGCGCGACGCTCGTCCGCCCGTCGCTGGGCATCGGCGGTCAACGACGGAATCCGACCGTTCGGCGGATCGATGATAAGCGACGTGCGTCCTGTCGATGTCGTGCCTCCATCGAGCCAGAAGTTATTGTAGAAACCAGGGGCGCCGTCTTCACCTCGATCCACGCTCGCGGTAACTTCCGTTCGTCTCGCTTCTCGATTGGCCAACTCGGCGTTGCGGTCGATGACCGTCCGCTCCAGATTCGCCACCTCTTCCTCGGTCAGCAACGCCTGGTCACCCAATTCCTCCGGCCGCTGCAGCGGTGTGATCGTTCGAAAGTCCCAGATGCCCTGCAGGTCGGGCTTTCCCCATGCCGTGCGTGGCACGTCCCCAGAGCCCTGAGACTCGGCATTGAGGTTTACGGGCGCCAAGGCGACACACGCGGTGGCGGTAAGAAGCGCGGTCACACACCGGTAAGGCATAGCACTCTCCTCTCTCTTATTCACGACGCGGCCAAGGCTCGGAACCGGCACCGTGATCGCCGGCCTCTGTCTCGAGGAGCTCCGGTGTTCTAAGACAGATGAGGCCGTATCTATCCAAGCACGTGCGGTTTGGGTCGGTCCAAGAAGGCTCCGGTTCTCCCGGACGAGGCACTGAGTCGCTTGGCAAATATCGGACCATGGCGAACGCGGGCACGATAGCACAGCGGCGCAGCCAGCGGGCGCGCGGATGAGTCCGTGCGCGTAGATACACGAACGAAACGGGCTGGGTCATGTCGCGTGGAAATTACAGTGACCATCATGACTTTGCATTGTAAAGTCATGCAATCGGTCTCTTCCGACACCATCATGTGCAGCTCGACGAAACCCTCCGTCAGATCTCGGACATTCGCCAGCCTACAGGCGATACCAACACCAGAGGCTCCACCGGATCATGGACGAGAAGGCGCGACTGGGCATCCTGGCCTCGCTGGCAGCGGACAACAGCGATTCGCGGAGCACATAGGTATTCTCTGTCAGACG
>Ga0310345_10004552_pt1 | contig 12552 bp, 13 predicted proteins | sample HC15DNA20500_MG_FD_204667 | JGI IMG/M metagenome (GOLD analysis project Ga0310345, IMG submission 204667) | Marine microbial communities from station ALOHA, North Pacific Subtropical Gyre - HC15-DNA-20-500_MG | ecosystem: Environmental > Aquatic > Marine > Oceanic | place: Pacific Ocean: North... | reverse complement strand
TTTTCACGGAGGGTTGGGTCTTCATCTTCGTTCCTTCGTCACTACGACGAAGCCCCAACCCTCCTTAAATCACAACCTCAAATCTGTGCCATTGGTGCTGACGGGGGACACAGTAGCACGATCATGATAAGCCAAATCACCACGAGCATTCGACCAGCCTCGTCCAGTAGAAGAGACTGATCCATCGGCGTCACATGCCCGATGTCGGAGGCGCAAGCGTGCCAAGCCACGCGACCAGCGCAAGAATGGCGACAACACTGGCCGTCTCCACCCCGAGGCTGACGCGAAGCGACCTCAAAGCGCCGCGGTGGTCTTCCCCAGCGATCGATTCTTCGAATGCGGGTGTCAGCCGAAAGCGGTTGAGCGAAGCCAGGCCGAGCATGGCGACGAACAACGCGAGCTTAGCAAGCAGCAATCGGCCATAAGTGGTCATGCCGAGGGCAGCGACGTTGGCCGGCCCGATCAACAGCCAGCTGTTGATCAGGCCCGTAAGAACGATGGTTGCCACCACTACCGTACCCACCGCGCCGAACCCGTGGAGGGCGCGATGGGTCAGGCGAAGGTGATCACCATCCACGCGCTCGGCGGGTTGAGCCAGAAGGAGAATGAGGCCCAGAAGCGCGCCCACCCATGCGGCAGCTGCGACCAGGTGCAGGATATCTGAAATCAGGTGGATCCACCCCGCCCCGCCTTCGTCCATTGCGCCATGGCCCGTCCACGCAAGCGATGCCATTGCCACGCCGGACGCCGCCATGATGAGGACCAAAGCCCGGTCACTTTTTCTGGCTGGCAGCGCGGCAGCACCTGCAACAAACAACGCAGCAATTCGAACCAGCCAGGCCGTACCAGTCGGCGAGCCCTCGAGCAGCATGGCGACCGCCGCGCGATCGACCGGCCAAAGCGGCGTGCCCGCCATGTTCGAGACCATCATTACTAAAGCGATGGCGGACAAAAGCAGGCCGAGAACCGAACTGCCCACGAGCCAGGGCCGTAGCGCGATCGCATCATCCCTCTCTCCAGCTCGCAGACCGTACAGGCTGAATGCCGACAGGCCGAACATCGCCGCCAGCACCAGATATAGCGCGAAACGGACCAAAATGGTCGGCCCATCGGTCATGCCTTACTTCACCGCAAACGCGAGATGGCCGGCGATCTTGTGCGTGTCGGCAGAAACGACGTTCCAGTCGATCGTGTACCGGCCACGCGAGAGTCGAGCGCTTGGCGTGATGACGAGCGTGCGCCCGTCCGGCGCCACGGCGACCGAGCTCGCCATCTTCATGGCAGGCATCCCCGGCATCGCCGCCATGATCAACTCCGCTTTCGAAAAAGCGGGCATCAGCTTCTCGCTGAACTGAAGAGTGATCTTCGCCGGGGCTGCGACCGCGGCATTGGCGGCGGGGTTCGAAGCGACCAGTTTCGGATGTGCCTGCGCCGCACCGCTCAGAAGAGCAAGGGCGGCAGCGGCGGCGGGAACAATCAAGCGACGCATTGAGCGAGTCTCCGTGTTGTGGGCTCAACTATGTTACGCGGGCGCGGCGACCACCCCTCACAATGTTTTTTCTGCACGGCCGCGGGCGGTTGGCGCTCGTCGCGAGGGGTCATGGTCTCCGCCGCGTATTCCTTAACGACGGTACGACGTCACACGATCGAACGGCCATGAGACGGCTGCAGACTGACGACAATGTTGGCGAAGGGAGCAAGGCATGGGCGTGTGGCTGCGCGACAGGGAATGGAATGGTGAACCGGACCAGATCGTCGATTGCGCCATTATCGGAGGTGGCCCCGGCGGGTTAACCGCCGCCGTCTACCTTGCGCGCTTCATGCGGCGTTGCGCTGTGATCGATGCTGGTTTCGGACGCGCTGCATCTATTCCGCGGTCCCAAAACTTGCCCGGTTTTCCTGACGGGATAGCAGGCGTCGACTTCCTCGTGCGTCTTGAAGCGCAGCTTGAACGCTACGGCGGACTTATCCGGCGGGGCGAAGTGGATGCCATCGCGTCGTCGGGCGACGCTTTCCTGATCTCTCAAGGGCTAGATGTCATAAAAGCCCGCTCCGTCATACTCGCGACTGGCGTTGTCAATCATCGGCCGGCGATTCCCGCCGCGATGCATGATGCCGGCGTTGCCCGTGGCCTCATCCGCTACTGCCCAATTTGCGATGGTTACGAAGCACGGCACAGCGTAGTGGCAGTGTTGGGTGCTGACCGGCACGGTGCCGAAGAGGCGCGGTTCTTGAGCGGTTTCGGAGCGGACGTCACGCTGCTGGCCTATCGAGCTCTCGAGCTCGAGGCGGACGAAATTGCGGCGTTGCAGCGGGACGGAGTATCGGTCGTCCAAACGCCGGTCGCGAGACTCTTCGTCCAACAAGAGCGGATCGAAGCCGTATTGACCGACGATCAGCGGCTCACCTTCGACACGCTATACCCCGCGCTTGGTTCCTCGCCGCGTTCGCAGCTCGGCATATCCTTGGGGGCGAAAACAAGCGCCTCGGGCTGCATCGTCACCGATCAGCACCAACGAACGACGGTCGCGGGAGTATACGCGGTTGGTGACGTTGTCGAAGGTTTGGATCAAATCAGCGTAGCCCTGGGCCAGGCAGCGACTGCCGCCACAGCGGTCCATAATCAACTGCGAGATCAGGACTTGGTTAGTCGACCGTTCGAACCGGCACCAATGCACCCAGCTGTGGGCCGGTCGAAGCGTGTCGGATGAAGGCTGGGATGCGATCTCGGATCGGCGAGAAGGCCAGATGTGGAAGCGTGTGTCCTGACTTTCGGCATGGCGCTCTCGCGACAGTCCGCCCTCGCGAGCAGGAGTGAGGGTCGACGAAGAACGCGTCGCTGCGACAGGCCGCTTTGTCTATGTATACCGGTTGACGCAAAAGTCTTGTGTTGCCGTTGGCTTAGCCCTTACCTCCGGCTTGAGTCGGGCGGTCGGTCACCTCCAGAAGCGTCAGCCGAATACTTTTGGCCTGAGAAACAACAGGCTCGACATTCAGCGGCTGGTCTCTCGGCCCGTCATGCATCGAAACTGAAAGGTCAACGAACCGTCGCGACGGCGGTGAGGGACAGGTGCGGATCGCGCGTAATTCATGTTAGCAAGAGGAGAGATGAACATGAACGACCTCGATGAGCTACTTGGGAGGCTGGCGCGCGCGCCCGCTCCTCCAGCGCTGGAGCATATGGAAGAACGCGTCCTTGCGCGCCTGAAATCCGCCCCCATGGCCCGATCGGGTGCCGGGCTTGGGTTGGTAACGGCCATCGCGGCGCTCATCATGGGCATGGCCGGTGGCGTACCGGCGGCAGCAACCGGAGCCTCTTCCTTGGCTCCCCTCGGGCCTCAGCAACCGCTCGCACCTTCTTCTCTGCTGTTCGGCACACCGTGACCATGCGTCGCCAAGCAGCCCTGATCGGCGTGACGGCTTTCCTGGCAGCTTTGGCCGGTGTTTTCCTCGGGCGGGAACTCCTGCCGGCACGTCCTAGGGCAGGCGCTGAGCTCCATGAGGTGCTGCATCATCGGCTAGCACTTGACGAACGGCAGTCGGCGAAGCTCGACAGTCTCGAGCGCCTCTATGCCGTTCAGCGCCGCGCATTAGAGTTCGAGTTGCGGGCGAGCAACGCAAGGCTGGCCGCGGCGATCGAGGCCGAGCACGGCAACGGCCCGCGCGTCACGGCTGCGGTGGATCAAAATCACGCCGCGATGGGCGAATTGCAGAAAGCGACTTTGGCTCACATCTTCGGCATGCGCCAGCTTCTCCGACCGAACCAGACTGCACAGTTCGACCGTGCCGTGGTGAAGGCGCTGACCGAAGACTCGCAGTGAGCCTTGATTGGAGGAGTCTGTCTGACGGTGAGCTTGCTGCACTCAGTCAGGTCGGCCGCCAGGCGGCATTTGCCGAGATCGTCCGGCGGTACGAGGAGCCAGTGTTCCGGCTCGCTCGTGGTTGCCTCGGCAACACCGACGAGGCGCTGGATCTGACTCAGGAGACCTTCATCTCGGCGCATCAGGCGCTCAGCCGCTATGACGGAGCGCGGTCCATGCGTGTATGGCTCTCGGCCATCGCGCTCAATAAGTGCCGCGACTGGGCGCGCAAGCAGAAGGTGCGCCGCTTTCTGTCCTTTGCGACACCGATCGCGGAGGAGGCCGAGGCTGTTCCGGACGACCAGGTGGGAATCGAGGAGGCGGCATCCAGTCGCGAGGAGCTCGATCACGTTCGGCGGGCCATATCCCGATTGCCGATGAACTTGAAGGAGCCGCTTGTGCTCCGAACGGTGGAGGGGCTCAGCCAGGCCGAAACGGCCTGTCTGCTCGGAATCAGCGAAAAAGCGGTCGAAACCCGCGTCTACAGGGCGCGCTTGCGACTGTTAGAAAAATTGGGATCGCGCGAGGGGTAGACCTCTTGGATGCGTAAACAAGTTAGTAGCCCATTCCTCAGTCATGGCATGGAACGAATGACACACGCCTTGAATCGTCGCGAGCTGCTTCGTGGTGCCGCCGTCACAGGCGGTAGCTTGGCCATGGCGGGGTATATGCCCGCCTGGGCGCAACCGGTGTCCGGCGGCATTCTCAAGCCGCTGCCTACGGTGGTCGGACCGGACATCAACCTTACCATCGCGCACATGATGATGACCATCGATGGACGCGAGCAGCATGCGATCGGCTTGAACGGCACCGTACCGGGTCCCCTCGTTCGCTTGCGTCAGGGCCAAAACGTACGTCTTTCCGTCACGAACGGTTTGAAAGACGAGGATACCTCAATCCACTGGCACGGGCTTCTGGTCCCCTTCCAGTATGACGGCGTGCCCGGTGTCAGCTTCCCGGGCATCGGTGCCGGCAAGACCTTTGTCTACGAGTTTCCGGTGATCCAGTCGGGCACTTACTGGTATCACAGCCATTCTGGTCTGCAGGAGCAGCTTGGTCATTACGGCCCAATCGTCGTCGACCCAGAAGGCCCGGACCCGATCCAATCCGATCGCGAGCACGTAATCGTGCTTAGCGATCATAGCCCAATGCATCCACACGCCATCATGCGGAAGCTGAAGCAGCAGTCGGGCTACTTCAACTATCAGCGCCAAACGCTCGCTGGTCTCCTTGCCGGTGCCGATCAGCCGTTCAAGGAGCGCTGGGACTGGGGCAAAATGCGCATGGACCCCGCGGACTCCTCCGACGTGACCGGCTCGACCTACACCTATCTCGTCAACGGCTACGGCCCGTTCGACAATTGGACCGCGCTATTCACGCCTGGCGAGCGGGTGCGGCTGCGCTTCGTCAACGCCTCGGCGATGACGCACTTCGACGTTCGAATTCCCGGCCTGAGAATGACGGTGGTGCAGGCCGACGGGCAGAATGTCCGGCCGGTTCCGGTGGACGAGTTCCAGATCGGTGTCGCCGAAACCTACGACGTCATCGTCGAGCCGGCCCAGCCCGAGGCATTCACGCTCGTTGCGGAGTCGGTCGACCGCTCCGGCATGGCCCGCGCGACGCTAGCGCCGCGCGCGGGCATGAGCGCGCCCGTTCCGCCTCTGCGCGCCCGCCCACTCGCGACGATGCGCGACATGGGCATGGGCAACATGGGCGACCAGACCACGGGCAGCATGGATGGTATGGAGGGTTCCTCCGGGCGACCGGTGGATCCGACTGTCGAAAAGAATCGATCGGCCAAGCTGGCGAAGCTGACGGGCTGGAGCGGTTCTGCGGCGTCCGCGTCTTCCGCTGCTTCGCAGCAACCTATGAGCGGGATGGCAGGCATGAACCATGCGGCGATGGGCCATTCGAGCGCATCGACGGCGTCCGGGATGACGGGCATGGCCGGTATGGCTGGCATGCAGAGCGTTGACCCTGGTTCCGCCATGGCTGGAATGGACCATGGCGACATGGCGGGCATGGACATGGGCGCCATGAACATGCGCGATTTTTCGAAGGCACCGCAGGTGAAACGCGGCCCCGGCGTCCAGACCATCTCGCCCATGCCCGAGTATCGTATGGACGAACCCGGCCAGGGGATGGAGCGGGTCGGCCACAAGGTGCTGGTCTATACCGACCTTGTCGCGACCGAGCGCAACCCCGACACGCGCCCGCCCGACCGCGAGATGGAAATACATCTCACCGGCAACATGGAGCGCTACATGTGGGGCTTCGACGGCGAGAAGCTGTCGGAGATCAAGGACCCGATCCCGTTCACCAAAGGCGAGCGCGTCCGGATCAAGCTGGTGAACGACACGATGATGTCACACCCGATCCACCTTCACGGCCACTTCTTCGAACTGGTGACGGGCCATGGGGACTTCGCGCCCCGCAAGCACACGGTCATGGTGCAGCCGGGCGGCATCGCGATGTTCGACCTGACGGCGGACGCGCCAGGCGATTGGGCGTTTCACTGCCACCTTCTCTACCACATGCACGCCGGCATGATGCAGGTCGTGACCGTGCGCCCGCTGGACGCGCCGAGAACTCTTCCTGGGCCAGGAGGAGCAGGTTGATGCGTGCCGTGTTCCTGGCGCTGCCGCTGCTTGGCCTCGGCGTACCCGCCACCGCGCAATCGATGGACCACAGCAACATGCCGGGTATGCAGATGCCCGGCATGAAGATGGGATCGAAGCCCGCGGCCAAGCCGAAGGCGAAGCCCAAAACTTCCGTCAGCTCGGCGTCACGCAAGCGGTCCGCCCCGAGGCGCGCACGCGCCGCTCCGCCGCGCTCGCCCCAAGCGAGCAAGCCCGTGGCTGGGGCGAGCCCGGCAGCCGATCCCCATGCGGGGCACAACATGGCCGACATGCCGGGCATGAACATGGAATCGAGCAGCACTCAGGCCGCGCCTGATCAGCCGGCGCAAGGACATGACATGTCGGCGATGCCCGGCATGGAAATGGGCCAGCAGCCAGCGGCTGACCCCCACGCCGGCCACGACATGTCAGCGATGCCGGGGATGAGCCCGAGCGGCGGACAGGCTGCTCAGCCGATGCCGGGCCATGACATGTCCGCCATGCAGGGCATGGAAAACGGGCAGATGCAGGGCATGGACCATAGCCAAATGCCCGGCATGGACCACGGCGGCATGGCAGGCATGAAAATGGGGCCGAGCGGGACCGTGAAGCCCGTGACCGGCAGCACGACGGCACCGCCACCGCCCAGCGATCACGCGGCCGACCTGATTTGGGATCCGGAGGCGATGAGGGGCGCGCGCGCGGACCTCCGGACCGAGACAGGTGGGCAGTCCTTCTACATGGTGCTGTTCAATCTCGCTGAATATCAGGCGAAAAAAGGCCGTGACGGTTACCGCTGGGACGGTGAGGCTTGGTATGGCGGCGACATCAATCGTCTGACACTCAAGACTGAGGGCGAAGGTGCCTTCCGTGAAGGCCTCGAGAGCGCCGAAATCCAAGCAGTCTATTCGCGATCGATTGGGCCGTATTGGTTCGTCCAGGGAGGTCTACGGTACGACATCAAACCCAACCCGTCTCGTACTTACGCGACCATCGGCATCGAGGGGTTGGCTCCGAACAATTTCGATGTGGAAGGTGCGCTGTTCCTTTCGGACAGGGGCGACGTCCTCGGGCGCATCGAGGGTTACTACGACCAGCGTGTCACGCAGCGGCTGATCCTGCAGCCGCGCGCCGAGTTCAACTTGTCGGCTCAAGACGTACGTGCCGAAGGGTACGGCTCGGGGCTGGTCGACGCAGAGTTGGGTCTGCGGCTTCGCTACGAAGTTAGGCGTGAGTTCGCGCCATATATCGGCATCTCGTGGGAGCGTCAGTTCGGCGATACGCGCCGCTTCTCCCGCTTGCGCAATCAAGAAACAGGAGGGTTTAGCTTCGTCGCAGGCGTGCGGACTTGGTTCTGAACCTCGTAGGGCTGCTCGAACCGAAATCGTGACTAAGACATAATGCGGTCGTGGAGCGTCTGATGACCAGAGAACGCGAATATACGTGGAAACGTCATCTTCCAAGTTGGACATTTTTAGCGCTGCTTGGGGTGATGATTGTCTTGCTCGGCACCTCATTTGTCTATTTCGGCCTCTACAATATCGGAGCTGACGCGCCTCACATCCGACCCGTTTATGCGCTGATCGACAGCCTGCGAGAGCGTTCGATATCGGTGCGCGCCAGCGGGATCTCTGCGCCTGCGGATCTGGCATCTCCGCAGCGCATAGCGACGGGTGCTGGGCTTTACGGTGAGATGTGTTCAGGTTGCCATCTTGGACCGGGTGTCGAGCGGTCGGAGCTGAGTCAGGGTCTTTATCCGCAGGCGCCTGAGCTTGCGAGGGCCCACCCGATGTCGCCAGCCGAACAGTTCTGGATCATTAAGCATGGCGTCAAGCTCAGCGCGATGCCGGCATGGGGAAAGACGCATTCCGATCCGCTGATCTGGGACATGGTCGCGTTTGTCCGCAAACTACCGAGCCTTTCACCTGGAGAGTATCAGAAGCTGGTAGCCGGCGCGCCAGCGGATCACGATGCCATGATGAAGCAGATGGGGTCGGCCACGAGTGATAAATGAAACAAGGATTTCAAGGCTTGCACGTTCCAGGCCGGCACCAAGCCGCGATCAGTGCGAACCAGAAGAGACCAGCTCCGGCCCTCGAAACCGAATTGGCGATGGCAACCTAAAGGTCGCGCCCTATGTCGGCGTGATGTTGCTGCGGCGGTCCGGCGACACGCGGCGCTTCGCGCGCGCGCGGGGCGAGGACACCGGCGGGTTCAGCTTCGTCGCCGGCGTCAGGCCGTGGCTCTGAGGACGCGGCGCGCCCGGCTGCACCTGCTCGCGAGCCGCACCCATAAGTGGCTTGCCATCATCGTCGGCGCGCAGCTCCTGCTATGGTTCACGAGCGGCGCGTTGATGAGCTTCCTGCCCATCGACCGCGTGCATGGCGACCACCTGGTCGATCGCAAGGCCGCGGCTTCCTTGCCGAGCGCGGTCCCGCTCGTGCCGCCGTCGATAATCGTCGCCGCGACCGGAACGCCGGTCGAGGCTGTCACCTACCGGCTCTGGCTAGGACGCCCAATCGCCGAGGTCGCAACGGCCAAGGGCACGCGGCTGTTTGACGCGAGAACAGGCGCGGCATTGGCTTCGCCGAGCGGGGCGCAAGCCGAAGCGGTCGCGCGTGCCGCGTGGCGGGGCGACGGCCGACCGGGCGCGACGGTGGACCGGATCGATCGCCCCAGCCCGGAATATCGCGGTCCGCTCCCCGCATGGCGCGTCGCCTTCGCCGACGCCGACGCCACCCGCGTTTTCGTCGCGGCCGACACCGGCCGGATCGCCGCGGTCAGGACTGGCACGTGGCGGCTCTACGACTTCTTCTGGGGGCTCCACATCATGGACTGGAGCAATCACGAGAACTTCAACACGCCCTGGCTGCTCGCCTTTGCGATCGGCGGGCTTGCGCTTTGGCTGGGCGGTGCGGTGCTTCTGTACATGCGCTGGCCGAGGCGGTCGCGACGGACCGCAAAGCAACGACCAACACTCCGGCAGGGGAATGCATGATGGACGACAAGCAAGACAAGATGAACATGGGGATGGGATACGGCCGGTTCGCCGCGATGATCGCGACATCAACGGTCGTGATGTATGGCCTGATGTATCTGAACACCTATGCGCTGAGCCACGTCGAATACAGTCAGACGCGCATGTGGATGGCGTTCGTCATGGGCGCGACGATGGCGCTCATCATGATCGGCTTCATGTGGGGCATGTACAAGAACATGCGCGCCAACGTCGGCATTGTCGTCGGCAGCATCATCGTATTCGCACTCACGCTTTGGCTGGTGCGCAGCCAGGAGACGGTCGGCGATGTGAGCTACATGAGGGCGATGATCCCGCATCACTCAATCGCGATCATGACCAGCGAGCGGGCGCACATCAAGGACCCGGAGGTTCGCAGGCTCGCCGACGGCATTATCGACGCGCAGGTCCGCGAGATCGCGCAAATGAAGCGCTACATCGCGCGGCTCGAGGCCAACCCGACGCCGGACAACGCGCCCGACCTGCCCTCCTACCGCGACAAGCAGGTTCCGCCGCCCGCGCCGGAGACGGACGAGAGCACCGGCATCAACACGCTGCAACCGATCCGCTGATCGGAGGCGACCGGGGCGACTGCGCCCCGGTCGTGCCCTCACCGCGGCCGCGACCAGGGAAAGCTGAGCGACCGTTGGAACCCGATCAGCAGCCGGAAGCGCGGGCTCTTGTCGGCGAACCCTGCTCCGGCCCCGACCGTGAACACCGTCTGCGGGTCGAACTGGAACCGCGTTCCCAACTCGGCGACATTCTCCGCTTCTCCCCGCATCCGATCGGTTTCGCGGTACACGTCGGCGACCAGCACGAAGTCGTTGGCGACTGGCTGCGCATAGGCGATGCCGACCCGGTAACGGTTGCGCCGCTCTTCGGGCTTGGGGTTGTAGTTGTGATACCAGATCGCGTTGACGCTGACGCGACGCGGCACATAGCTCCGGCCGAACGATCCGATCGACTTGGTGGCGAGCAGCCCCAGGCTCGTCTCCGTACCGCCGTCGCGGCCGTCCTGCCCAAAGGGCTTGGTGACACCCGCCTGCGCTGCCAAGGCCGGCGCGAACTCGCCCTCATTGTTGAAGTTGTAAAGCGCCTGCACGGTCGCGGCGCCTTCTTTCGTCTGCGTGGCGTTGCCGATCCGATAGGGCACCTCCACGGTGAGCTGGAGGTTGCGCGCGGGGCCGAACTCCAGTCGCGGCACCAGCCAATAGCGGTCCGGACCCTTCTCGTCGTCGCGGGTGCGATCGTAGCGCAGATAGCCTTGCGCCTCGATCGCGTTCTTCTTGATCGTGTAGGCGTCTTCGATGACGACCGGCAGGCCGGATTCGGTGTTCTGGTGATCGGCCGCGCGCGCGGCGACGGGCGTGAGCAGAGTTGCGCCCAGGAACGCGCGGACGTTCATGCGGTGGTCATGGTTCATGGTCGGGGCTCCCGGCTCAGGCGGCGGCGATCGGCGGGAGCGCCGGCTCGCGGGACATGTCGATCGGCGCGATGTCGGGCATGGACCCGTGCTTCTCGCGCCAGCCGGCGAGCATCGTGTCGACCATCATCTGCGGCGTCTGGCCCGGCTCCATCGCGCCCGGCATCATCTTCATGTCGGGCATCATCTTCATCATCGCATCGTGGAGCGAACCCGGCGTCTCGTCGGGCGCCTGGCCCAGGCCCATCTTCTTCTTGAACATGTCCATCATCATCGGCTTCATCGCCGGCTCCATGTTCGGCATCATGGAGGGCATCATCTCCTCCATCATTTCCATCATGATCCGGCTCATCTCGCCTTCGGGCGAGGCGATCCACGCCGGGTAGGTGCGCGGGTCGTGGTCGGGGTACGGCGTCGCGAACTTGCGCGCGAGCGCCTCGTCGCCGGGTTGATAGCCCATCGCCTCGATCACCCGATACAGCTCGGCCCGCTTCTGGGCGACCGACCAACCCTCATAGGCGAGGATGTCGTAGGTGATGCCGTGCAGCATGTGCAAATTGTCGAAGATGTTGGCGCTTTCCGGCGACATGCGGCTGTAGCGCGGCATCACCTCGCGCGAGAGCACCATCCGGCCCGGCTGGTTCGGGATGACCGTCTGATACATCAGGTCTTCGACGGTTTTGATCGCCGCCTCCTGCTCGCTGTTGCCGGCGATCATCTGCGCTTCATAGATGGTGGGATGCCACCAGTGCGCGACGTAGAAGAGCCCCTGATCCTTCGGATAGAAGTTCCGGAAATAGGTGAAGTAGGGCTTCATCATCACCGCGGCGCGACGCATGGTGACGTCAAGCGGCGCGCAGCTCCGGGGCAGGCCCTTGGTCTGCTCGGTCAGATAGTAGCGCACCGCCTTGTCGGTCCACGCCTGCTTCTCGGCCCAGCCGATCGGACGATGCGACATGATGTCATAGGTCTGCTCATGGTGCATGTGGGTCCAGTCGATGGCCCGGAACACCGTGTGCATCGTGCGGTCGATATTTTCGGAGTAATATTCCATCTCCGGCTCTGTCCGCGGCGGCTTGAGCACCCACCGAAGCGCCTCTGCATAAAAGGTATCGTCTACCTCGCCATGCTGATCGAGCGGTGTGCGTTGCAGCAGGTCATGCTGCTTGGAATGAAAGAAGTGCATCCCCGCCCCGATCCGATAGGCGAGGTTGTGCCGGTGGTAGAAGGCCAGGTTGTAGGGGCCGCGCAGGAAGCTGACCTCGTTGCGCTGCTCCCAAGCGAGCACGGGTGAAGCGATCGCCATCGACGCAGCACCGGCGCCCGCCGATATGAGCTGGCGCCTGAGCAGCCCCCAGCGGGTGGTCCGGGTTGATAGTTAGTGCATTGTTGTCTCCGCCGCCATTGCCGGGCGGAGGTGGAGCGAAGCGGAACCGGAGGCCGGCAATGGCGGTGTCGCCGTTTCCGGGGCCGGCGGTTTGTAGCCGAGGCTGCTGTGCGGGCGGACAGTGTTGTAGTGGCGACGCCACGCCTCGATCAGAACCTTGGCCTCAGCGAGGCTGTAGAAGATCTCGCCGTTGAGCAGTTCGTCACGCAGCGAGCCGTTGAAGCTCTCGTTGTAGCCGTTCTCCCAGG